>Ga0209538_1000094_pt1 | contig 49964 bp, 44 predicted proteins | sample BarGraNGADG00211_2_FD_184492 | JGI IMG/M metagenome (GOLD analysis project Ga0209538, IMG submission 184492) | Arctic peat soil microbial communities from Barrow, Alaska - Barrow Graham LP Ref core NGADG0004-211 (SPAdes) (version 2) | ecosystem: Environmental > Terrestrial > Soil > Wetlands >... | reverse complement strand
TAGTTGGCGTCGAAGGATCTATAACAATTGTCGTGACCGCATTTTTAAAGCCGATTTTGGTGGCGGTCCAAGTTTTGCCGCTGTTTCTCGACTTATAGATCTTACCATTACTGGTAGCTACATATAAAATATAGGGTTTTTCGGGATCTATAGCAATACCATAAATAATTGCTTGTTCTAAACCAATATTTAAGGCGGTCCAAGTTGCTCCCCCGTCGGCAGAATTAAAGAGCCCTTGCCCCTGGGTGCCGGCATAAACTATAGTGGAAACCTTGGGATCTACCGCAATAGAAATAACCACTGCATTGGGAAGCCCCGTTTTTGCTGCCGCCCAAGTAGTACCGTTATTCGTAGAATAGAAAAAGCCTTTGCCAAGCGTGCCGACATATACTTTAGAGGTTTCGCTTGAAGCAATGGCTAGGGCTCCTATCCCTACTTTGTCAAACGCCTCCCCGCTCGGCGTTCTAGTTCCCTCCGGCAGCCCTGCTATTTTTTCTCCGCAGCCCGTAGCCAGCACCGTTGCCATTGCTAAAATAACAAAAATGAATAAAGCAGCTTTACTTCTATTTTTTATAAGCACGTTCATTAAAGCCTCCGAATTATTTTGATTTGCTTTTTCTGGCTGGCTTTCTTCTCTCCTCGGAAAGCCTTAAACCAAAAGGAACTATTCTTCCCTATGTGAATTATTATAACCTTTTTTCTTGCCTTTGCGAATATTTATTTTAATTTTTTTGTTCTTATTATAACAAAATTAAATAACCTTAATATAAAGGAGGAATTTAATATGCTACTTCGAACGGTGAAGCACTTGCAAATAATGGAAGCCGAAAGAATTCGCTTGGCAAACCAAGCTTTGTCCGATCTTAAATATATCCTGAAAAATCAGGCTTCAGCAAAAAAGAAGACCAATCCTGACGTTAAAAAAGAATTATTTGAAGATCTTTCCCTCAAAAAAAATCTTGGTCTCTTTGCTCGGGAAAAATATTTTCCAGATTTGCCAAATTTCGGAAATCTCGGTTATACAGATCGGCGACTTTTAAAAGCTAGAGTGATAAGAAGTGCAGGGATTAACCTCTTTCTGATAAAATTTTCCGACAACACCAACGAAGAAAAATCCGGAATAATCATTAAAATAACGAGTTCTCTCGAGACCGGTTTTCCAGAATTTAATTTCGAATATCTGGGAAATAATAAGTCTCCTGAGGTCTTAAATTTAATCAATTTTTTCTACGACAAAAAGGGTTTATATGTTAAAGTTTACGATTTTTTGTTTGAAAACCGAAAGAGGCTAGAAGCATTTCTTGGAGAACTTCCAGCCACCAATCTTCTCGCTCTCTTTTCGGCAAATTGGAAACTTGAAAATATTGCCAATTTTGAAGTTAAAAGCAAGAGTCTCGATAAAAGTTTAATTTTTAAACACTCGAGTTATGAGGATGTTTCCAATAAACAAAAACATATTGGTACTTTTTACAAAACCGTAGAAACTTCTGCTTTCGAGGAAAAAAATCCCGTAAAAAGTATTCAACTTCTTTTAAATAAGAAAAATGAGCTCACTATCGACCTAGTTCTTGATGACTCTCTTGCGATGTTAAATGCCGTTACTTCTTTAACTAGCAAAAATTTAGACAAGATCCTTAATGATGAAAAATATGAAAAAATCCTTGAGGAAAATCTAGACGGCTGGCTAAAAACTATTGTTTATTTAGCCAGCTGTGCCACCGGGCTTGCTAAAGAATTAGCGCCGAAACCTTTGCTGAAAAATCTCTAAGCTCAAGAGCGGACATTTTTTGTCTGCTCTTTTTTTATAACAAAGGTAGAAAACAAAATAAAAAAGGAGGACGCCATGATAATCAGAATTATGAAACGATTGACCCCCTCGGCCACTACGCGGCTTAAAACCGCAAATCAACAAACGTGGAAGCTTTCTGAGGAGCTAGCGCCGTATTGCACCTCCCTTTATACGTTAATAAGTAAAAATATGCAAGAATATAAGGGAGCTTCTGCCATTTGGTTTCATCCTTTGGTTAGAGAAAAGGTCGGGCCTTATGAACAACCAAGTTATCAATTAAAAGATTTGCCAACTCGTGATTATAGTTTCAAGAGTGCTTGGGAACCCAGCAATGAAAATTTAACGGTACCAAGAGAAAGCACTCTCGACAACTTATTCTTAGAGTTAAATTTTGTTCAAGTAGTTGAGGACGAAGAAAAGGGCAATGGTACAGATCTTTCTCTAACAATAATGGATGAAAAACATATGGGTGATACCTTTGTGGAGCATTACGCGCAATTGAGTTTTGAGTTATTTGGCAATGAAGCCAAAAAAACCCTCTTCAGTTTGGCAAACTTTTTCTACAACAAACCTTCGTTGTATAAAAAAACTTATGAAGCGCTGGTAAAAAACGGAAAAGCTTTGATAGCTTTTCTCCCGGCTTCTTTAGTGGAAGGTTATATTTCCCTCTTTTCGCTGGAACCGGAGCAACAGGCGCCGAAAGCTTTTAAGACCTCGGAAAAGGTTGCAGCTAAAGAAATGTTATTTTTTAGAAGTAGTGCTTATGATCTAGTACGGCATGGTTACGAACCGCTTGCTTCCTTTAGCACCTACGGAGAAAACCAGCTAGAATGCGTGCAATTACAACTAAAAGATAATGGGCTTTTAGCGGTAGATCTAATGTTGAAGAATTCTTATTTGGAAAGCGAAGCAGCTTCCATCTCTAGCAATAATTACCAAAAGTTCTTAGAAAATCCAAAATGGGAGACGTTGCTAAACAAGGAACTAGACAGCTGGTTAGCAGCTATCGTGCTGCAAGCTAATTTCGCGCAAGCGCTCGCCACTCGCCTAAAAAATATTGTATTGACAGAAAATCTCTAAAGATTCAGGGCGTATTAATTTCGATACGCCCTTTTTTATAACAGAAATTTCTTCTTTTTCTTTAACTTGCCAGTCTTGCCTTTAATTAAATATAGGCAAGGCTTTTTTTTAGAAGCCGAAGCAAGAATTTGAAGTTACTGGCTAAGCGCTTTCAGTACCACCGAGAACGTCAGGGTAGTGCCGCTTCGTTCGGCCACCACTTGTACCGTGTCCCCTACGTTCTTAGCCCGAATATAGCCAAGGACTTCGTCGATCGTAGCCATTGCTTTGCCATCGATAGCGGTAATAACATCCCCAATTTTCATGCCTTCCGCCGCCGCGCCAGACCCCGCAACAATCTGCCCGACACAGACGCCTTGCGCTGTCCTTACGTTATACTGCTGAGCAAGCTCGGGCGTGAGGGTAGCGCCCTGGATTCCCAACATCGCCCATGTAATTTTACCGTTCTGGAGAATAGCGGCATAAACCTTTTTTGCTGTATTGCTGGAGACTGAGAAACCAAGCCCCTGCGAGCCCTGATAAATCATAGTGTTTATCCCCACAACACGGCCGTTCAAATCCACCAGAGGGCCTCCGGAATTGCCAGGGTTTATGGCGGCATCCGTCTGAACAACGCCCACAAGGTTTTCCGTTGCAGAGGCCGAAACATTTCGCTCAAGGGCAGAAACAATGCCGGTAGTGACGGTCTGCCCTAAGCCATAGGGATTACCAATAGCAATAACCTCTTGCCCCACCGTAAGCGTCGCCGAATCGCCCAACGGTACCGTCGGAAGGTTGGCCCCTTGGATTTTTACCACTGCAACATCACTAATGGGGTCGGTGCCCACAACCTTACCGCTGAACGCCCGCCCATCTTTGAGCACAATACTAATCTTAGCAGCGCCGGTCACGACGTGATTATTTGTCAAGATATAACCGTCGGCGGTGACGAGAAAACCAGAACCGAGGCTATCCTGGGCTCCTGCCGAGGGGACCGCCGGATTTTGGCTAACGGAGGTAATGCTAATTTGCACCACGGCCGGAGCCACGAGTTTGATAACATTCTCGATAGCTTGTTCTTCACTAGTGACGATGGTCGGGCTGGAAGCCGAGGTTGCTGCCGGCGCCGTTGCTACTCCCTGCTTCGCCCAGGGAAAGGTCTCAGGATTTGGCAAGACAAGATAATTCCCAAAAATTCCTCCCAAGATACCGCCGAGCAGCAACCCGATTATGAGCCCTCCGGCCAGCAGCCCCCGACCAAAATTTAAAGGTTGGACGGTTGGCTGCGGAGCGGTTAAAGGCGGGGGAGGAGGAGGAAGAAGATTATTATCATTATTTTTCTGCACCTCTGGGATCGGTTTAGGAGGGGCAGTACCGGCCCCTGTGTTTGAAATATCAAAATACTGCTCCTCTTCAGGAGCTGGTTTAATAAAGCCCTTTTCATCAAGCATAACGTACCCCCTAATTTACAACAGATAATTACCTATTATTTATGCCTACACGATTGTGCCAAATTTTATGCTAGCACCTGGGAATGCTAAAAAAATAATAAAATTTCTAAAAATTTTACATCGGACATTTTTCGTATATCTTTTTATTATAACAAAATTAGCTAAATTCACAAAAAAAGGAGGGTTCCATGTCAAGCCTGGATATTACAAAAAAAATAGCGCCCGCTACCGCGCTAAGATTATTGACTTTACTGCAGCGTATTGCTAGCTTAAACGCTTTGCAAGAACCCGCTTTTTTTAAGCAAGACTTCCTAGCAGAAACTTATAGCTGGGAAATCGAGCCCTCTGCTCCACAAACCGAGACCTCTGCTCCGAGCTATTTGATCTCGCAAGATATCGGGCCGCTAAAGCTTCCCAGTTATGGTTTGGCGACTTCTATTTTTTATAACAGTTTTTATACGCCGCTAGATAATCGGAGCTCGTTTGCTAAAGTAACCTTTCAGGTCGCCCTAGACAAAGTTAGAAACCGTTACAACGGCGCCGAGTTTAAGCTTTCCGTGACCCCTCAAGCTTCGAAAGATAAAATAAATAGTTACAGTTTTAACCCTATGTTTTGCTTGGATAGGAATACGGTGCTAGCCACTGCTAACTATTTTTACAATAAACCGGCGCTGTACGAAAAAAGCTATGCTTTATTACTGGAAAATAAAAGCGCGTTAAACGCGGTGCTGGGAACTCCTTTTACAGAAGACTTGTTGCTCCTTTTCTCGGCCAATGCCGAGTCCGAGCCCGTGGAAGCTTACGCTATTCCCGAAGGCGAAACTACTGCTGTCCCTCTTTATTTTAGCAAGGCTTTTGGCTGTAAAAAAGTGGGGACGGCGATTATTCCTTTGTACCTAAACGGTTATATCTGGTTGGATTTGTTGGTAGAACTTAATTTAACTGCCGCAAATACTTTGGAATTCAACCTTTCCTTGGACAAGGACGTGCTCCATCCAGAAATAAAGAAATGCGACCTGGCTTCCGGCAATATTTCCAAGGTAGAGCTTTTAGAAATTATAGATGCACAATTAAATAATTGGTTGGAGAATTTGGAGCAAAGAACCAATTTTGGTTATAAAATCCTTGACAAATTAAAAACAAAAATTCTGTTAGAAAAAATCTAAAGCGGCAAAATTCCTTTGCCGCTTTTTGCTATAACAAAATTAGAAAACCTAATAAAAAGGAGGCGTCATGATTCTTCGAATTACAAAAGAATTACCCCTTGCCGTAGCAAAAGAACTTTTAGCTCTAAAAAAGAGCATAAGCACGCTTTACCCGCTGCTCAATACCAGCTACCTCTATGAAGCTTTAAACCTCCGGAGGGCAGCACCTGCTGCTTTTACTTACACCGTTACCCCTTCCGGCGGAGAAACCTTGTTTCAAGAACCTGTGGGGCTGCTGCTGCCTTCTAAATATACAATAAAGGCACCTACCGAAAAATATATTTTATGGGAACAAGCTGAGGAAGAGACCAATGGTCTCCCCTTCGAGGGCCAACTTACCTTCGATTTATTGGGGATAAAAAATGGGTATAATGACTACAAATTTGATTTCGTACTTCAAATAGCAAAACTTCACAGCACCGCCTCGCCTACCAATTTTCATTTTGGTTGGCTGAATTATATAGACAAATATAAGAGAAATCTAGGTAATCCTGCAGGTTATATTGTTTTTAATTTAATAAGCTATTTCTACGATAAAAGGTCTTTATACCGGCAAGTTTATTTTGCTTTGTTAAAAAACGAAAAAAGCCTTGAAACTATTACCGGAGAAATGTTTACTCAAGCCTTATTGGAATTGTTTTCGGTGGAAGAGGAAACCAACGTTGTTCCAAATTTTAGTATTCCCCAAACCTCGTTGGATAAAGAAATATATTTTGATGTTTTAGATTCTGAAGATTTTATCGAAAAAAGCGCGGAAGGGCTGCTCGTCTTTTCGAAAATAAAAGATAAGCAGATCTCCAAGGTTAAGCTTTCCTTAAACAATAATTTGCTACTTATCGATTTTTATCTTCGTTTGGGAAGTCTAAATACTGCTACCGAGATGGCAAGTAGCAAAAACATTGCCAAGTTAATCGAAAATAAGGTTTTTGAGGAATTTCTTGAAAACAATCTAGCAAGTTGGTTTAAAGATCTCTTTTTGCTCCAGGCTTTTGAGACAAAAATTTTCAAAAAGATGGAAACAAATATTCTGCTAGAGAAAATCTAAAGCGGCAAATAAATTTTGCCGCTTTTCTTATATAACAAAATAGTTAATATAATAAAAAGGAGGCTTATATGCTACTGAACATTACTAAAGAATTAACCCCGGCAAGCGCTGCCAGGCTTAGAAGTCTTTATCAAAAAACCGCTTTTCTTTTTGCTCTGCCGCTTAATGGTCTCCTGAAAAGAGACGCCGAAGCCAAGCCAATAACTTGGGAGCAAGGCGGTTGGAACCAATATTTGCTGCAACAAGCGCTTGGGCCCATCAAAGTCCCGGAATATGAATTAAGAAGCACGGAACAAGCTAGCGTCTATTGTCCCACCTTCCTCACGGCCCCTAATATAGATAACTTAAATTTTACCCTTGCTTTAAGCCGCACGCATATGCAACATTCTTCGAGCAGCATAAAGCTTTACGTTCAAGATACGAGAAAACAACTCGTGGTCTTCGGTTTAGATCCAATTCAAGGAGTTCCGTCCAAAAGTCTTTTTTCTTTGGCCACTTGTTTTTATAATAAATTCCCAGTTTATGAAAAAATTCACCAACTTTTGATAGAAAACCGGGAGCTTTTAACGGAAAAAATTGGCGTCGTTTATTTAGAAGATTTGTTGCTTTTGTTCTCAGGGAAGGAACCAAGAAAAACTCCTAACCCCTTTACCTTTTCTCCAGCAAAGCCTTTAATAGAATATAAAAAGGAAGTTCTGCCGGCGGAAAAACAGGAACAACTTGGCCTTGCTACGACAACCTTTTTTGTTAATAGGGAATTAAGGGAAATACCAATAGTCCTAGCTTTAAGGGCGAACCGCCTTCTTACTTGGAGCTTTCAGCTCCCGATCTCGGCGCCAATAAAAAAGGCTCAATTTAATGTTTTTATTAAAGAACAAACCGAGCCTTGGTTGGAAAGTTTAGAGCAAAGAACCGCTTTTGGTCTAAATATTTACGAGAAGCTTAAGTTAAAAATTCTGCTTAGTAATACTTGAGGGCAGCCCTTTTTTGGCTACCCCCCTTTTTTTATAACAAAATAGCTAATTTGATAAAAAGGAGGCTGGGATGTTATTAAGAACCATAAAGCAATTAAATGCCGAAACGGTAGCAAGAATTGTTCAGAACCAAGCAAACCTAGCTTTGCTTTTTAATCTCCGCGATGCGGCCTTCTTACAGGAAGATCTCGTTATGAAAAATCTTCAAGAAGTGGAAAGAGGGCATTATTATCTCAAAACCTTAATGCATCACAATATCGGACCTCTGGTAACGCCAGAATATGGGTTAATAAGAAGCAGCATTGGAAATATTTCTTATTTCCAAAGTTTAGGTACCGAAAAAACCGAAGCTATATATTTCACCCTACGCTTAATAAGAAATAACGAGGATCCCGCTAAAGTAGAGTTGGCAATTTTTGTTGCTACCCCCGAGCACCCCTGGAAAGAATTCACCTTGGATCCTTTTCACTGCCGCGCGGCGGAAGGGCACGGGAATCTCCTTGCGGTGGCCGCTTATTTTTACAACAAAAAAGGCATGTACGAAAAAACTCGGGCGGCTTTACTGGAAAAAAAATTAGACCTCGAAGCAGCGCTGGGAGAAGCCTTTACGGCAGATTTGCTGGCGCTTTTTTCCGTAGATAAAAGAGAAAAAGTTATAAAGAATTTTAATATCCCGAAAGAAAATCTGAGCAAAGAGATCTTACCTTTCGAACTTAAAGATCCAAAAGATTTTTTCCGACAAAGCTGCAAAGAAATAGATTTTGCGTTCCTCCCCTTCTGCCCTACTACTTGCAGCTCGGCTATCGAAATACACTTATATCTGAACCCAGCTAATACGCTCGTGCTAGATGCTAACTATGAGGGCACCGCTAGTTCCGTTAGTCGCCATGCCGTTTCAAAAGAAGATGCAAAATTTACCAAATTCGCCGATGAACAATTAAACGACTGGTTAAAGAATTTGGAACAATTGACCAATTTTGGTTATGATATTTACGAGGCCTTAAAAACAAAAATTCTGTTAGGTAATTGCTAGGGGGTAGAGTTAATTTTTCTGCCCCCTCCCGCTAAAAAAAATCTTGAATAATTTTGACTCTAGCTTTTCTTCTCCACAACAAAGTTTGGGGGGACTGGAGAGCATGATCTTGTTTTAGTTTTAAAAAAGGTGCTATAATATAATTATGAAACTAATTAAAACCGCTAAATTAAAAATTCTTTCTAGAACAAAGAGTTTAGAACCTACGCTAGAAATTTATAGAAAAGCGTTGGCGTTTTATATCGACGTTGTTCAAAAAGAATGGGGAAATATTGAAACTTTTAACAATAATAAAAAAATGGCAGTTTTAGAAAAGCTAACCCACAAAACCAAACAACATCCAAAAGCAAAATACGCTTTTGACAAAAATTTTTATAAATTCCCCTGTTATATACGCAGGGCTTGTACGATGGAAGCTATCGGTTATATTAGTGCCTATTATTCAAGTTTAGAAAATTGGAAAAAGGAAAAAGTGGAAACTTTAGCTAAAGGCAAGAAATTTCATAAAAAAATACCAAGCCTTCAACTGAAGCACAACGCTTTTCCGGTTTTTTACAAAAATAATATGTTCAAACGAGAAGAAAATAAAGTGAAAATAAAGATTTTTTCGAAAAACGATTGGATTTGGACGGAAGTTTTGCTAAAAGACAAAGAACTGTTGGCAAGCAAAAAACCGAGGTTTAGCGGGTATACGGAACTTAATCCAAGCTTGGTCAAAAAAGGAAAAAAATTTTATTTATATTTTCCGTATAAAAAAGAAGTAAAATTAGCAAAGAAAAAAGAAATTGTAATTGGCGTAGACCTTGGACTAACCAATACTGCCGTTGCAAGTGTTTTAACTTCCGCCGGAACTGTCTTAGGTAGGCTTTTTATTAACCAACCTAAAGAAAAAGACCGGTTTCACCACGTTTTTAACGAGTTATCAAAAGCAAAAAGTATTTCCGGTTACATTAAAGCCCCAAATTATTGGAGAAAACTAAATGCGTTGCAAAAGGAAATTACCCAAAGTACGGCGAACCAGCTAGTGGCGTTTGCTCAAAAATATGGAGCTACCGTTATTGTTTTTGAGCATTTGGGCAAGCTGAAACCGCCAAAAGGTTTTTATGGCGCTAAGAAATTACGATTCAAACTTCAATTTTGGGCAAAGCAGACGGTTTTTCAAAAAACGCTGGAAAAGGCCCATACTAACGGGCTTCGCGTTGCCAGAGTTTTGGCGGCCGGCACTAGCAAATATGCTTTTGATGGTTCTGGAGAAGTAGTCAGAAATGCAAAAAGAAATCTTGCTAGCTTCAAAACTGGGAAGATCTATTCTTCGGATTTAAGCGCCAGTTACAATATTGGAGCAAGATATTTTATTAAAGTTTTACAAAAAACCACACTAGCAATAGTTTGGTTGCAAGCCCAGGCAAAAGTTCCTGAACTTGCAATAAGAACTCGTCAGACTTTGGCTTCACTCATTAAGCTACAAGCGGTACTTAACCTAACGGTTAATAACACTGCCGTAGCCTGTATCTAAGCCAAAAGAAGCTCCTACCGAAGCACGAGCTTAGGAGGAGAGGGTTCACGCGCACCTTTATTTGGGCCCCACTAATATGCTGGTGCTAGACGCCAGTTATTGGGGAACAGAGAGTTCCTACTTCTCGGCCCAAGCGGTTTCAAGTACGGATGCAAAATTTGCAAAGTTTGCAGAGCAGCAACTAAATGGTTGGTTAAAGAACTTGGAACAATTAACCAATTTTGGGCTTGCTATTTACGAAGGTCTAAAACCAAAAATTCTGATTAGCACTATTTAAGGCGGCCATTTCTTGCCCGCCTTTTTTTTATAACTAAATTAGATAAATTAAAGAAAAAGGAGGTCTAACGTGTGGCTTAGAGTGAGAAAACAATTAAGTTCCGAAGCTGCCGCCCGAATCCGGGTTAATTGCAAAAAAACAGAATTCCTCTGCCAGCTTAAAGATGGAAATTTCCTTTGGGAAGCTAGCTTAGCTAAGAAAATCGTCTGGGAAAAGGCCAGCGCTGGGATTAAAATCTTAATTTACGAAAACGTTGGGCCCATCGTAACTGCCGCTTATGAATTAGCAATAAAAAGGGGCGCAGAAGAATATTCTGCAGTTTTTAGAAATTGCCCAAGCAATGCCAAAAATAATTTTAGGATTATCCTGCTAAGGAACGGAGTAGAAGCTTCCACTACTAATATTTCAATAAATATAGATAGTCCGGCCGTAGACAAAAACGAATTTGATTTTGCCCCCGGCGAAAACTCAGAGGCAAATATCTTCGCTTTGGCCACCTATTTTTACAATAAATTCGAGGTTTATGCAAGAATCTATGAAATTTTATTGGCCGAAAAAATAAACTTGTATAAAAATATAGGAAGGGCTTATACCGATGCTTTAATCGATTTATTTTCCGTGGAAAAAGCGCCAGAAACGGCAAAAACTTATGCTATTCCTTTGAAAAACCTTCCAGCAAAAACCAGCGATAAGAAAATCGTCGAACAGGTAGAGGAAATTTACGGAGATATGCTAGATATAGAAGCTACCCACCTTCAAATAGGGCAAGCTTGTGAATTTCTTTTTGAAGGTTCTTCCGAAAAATCAAGAATTTACTTAGCGTTGGACGTTGCCAATATTTTATACTTGGAATGCCCCATAGCTTTTATTTCTGCTGAAAAAATTAATAAATTAACAAATTTTATTCAGGATCAATTAGGGGCTTGGCTGGAAGCTTTGGAGGAAAGGACTAATTTCGGGCTTAGCCTCTGTGAAAAGGTAAAAACAAAAATTCTTGTAGATAACATCTAAAGGGGCAAATAAATTTCGCCCCTTTTTTCTATAACAAATTAGACAAATATAAAAAAGGAGGGCTAGATGATCTTAAAAATGTGCAAAAAGTTGCAGCAAAAAGACACCAACAAAATAAGAGAAATAAATAAAAAGCTCATTTTTTTGAGACAATTGCAAGATGGGCCTTTCCTTAAAGAAGATTTAGAACAAAAAACGCCCCTTTGGCAAGCTGAAAATCCCCATATAGAGTTTCTGCTGGATGAAAAAATAGGGCCCATTGCCTCGGTTTCTTCCTGCGCAATAAAAAGAACCAATAGCAATACGCTTTGTTTTTATAAGGAAGAAAGAAAAACCGAAAGAGTAAACTTTGCCCTAACGCTGGTGAAAGCAAGTTATCCAAAACCGCTTGCAGCAAGAGTTATCGCCACTATAGAAAATATGGAATTACATACCCGAGAGGTCTGTATAGATCCCACTACGGGGGGAAGTTTCGGCAATCTCTACGCCCTTGCGACTTATTTCTATAATAAATTAGCAGCTTACAAAAAAATTCAAAATTGTTTAAAGAAAAATGCAAAAAACCTTAAAGCACAAATCAGCGAAACTTATGTAGCGGATTTGATAAAATTATTTTCTGTTACAGCGCCGAGAAAGCCTACCAAAGCCTTTTATATTCCAACCGCCTTTGTGAGTAGAGAAAATTGTATGCTGAATATTCCGGACATAGAAGCCAAAGCCATCGCACTAGTAGAATATGCTTATTTTGTAAAAGGCCATTTTATGAGAAATGTAGAAATTTGTTTAGTGCTAGCCGAAAATAATATTTTAGAATATCATATTATTCCAAATTATGGCGTAGAAATTTATGAAGACCAAGAATTGTTAGCTTTTCTAAACGAAAACACAAATAATTGGCTGAAAAACCTTGAAACGCTGGCCTCTTTTGGCTATGCGCTAAGCAAAAAGGTAAAAACAAAACTTCTTATTAACAATATTTAAGGCAGAAGCAATTAATTTCTGCCTTTTTTTCTAGAGCAAGTTAAAAACAAAAATAGTTCTGGCTAAAATAATACGAAGGCGGGCATTTCTTGTCCGCTTTTGCTTTATAACAAAAGCAGAGAAAATTTTTGAAAAAGGAGGCAGCATGCTAACACTTAAATTAACCCAGCCGTTAACCAAGGCAGAAAGTAGGCATATAAAAGCAATCCTAGCAAGAGAAAAGTTTTTGTCAAAATTAGACGATAAAGCCGTGTTTATGGGCGATTACGAAAGTAGAGATAAAACACAAGATGTTACTTCGCCAAGCCTGCTAACCCTTTTGAAGCAAGAAGTTGGCCCCTGTTTGGAACCGGCGCATCAATTAGAACGTTCTATCGGCAGCTCTTTCATAACCCATGCGCGCCGCAAAAGCTACAAGAAAGTTGAGTTTTCGGTTGGTTTGCACCAGACGCCGCTTGCGCCAAAAGATGATTTTGTATTTTTAGGCGTGGCTAACACGAGGCTGCCTATGGTTTTCTTTTATAATTGCTATCTAAATCAACAAATTTCTGGGGGTTCAAAAATTTCCACTACAGCCTTGGCTTTTTACAATAAACCTGCGTTGTATAAAAGAATAAGCAAAGTTATAACCTCTAACGAAGCAGCGCTAAGACGGAAGCTCGGCAAACCTTTGACCGAAGATATAGGCAAATTATTTTCCATAAGAAAAACTGCGCCGCTCGAAAAAGCTTTTGTATTAAAAACCGGCTACGAGGCAGAAGTCTGCGATACTAAAAATGAAAACTGGGCCCTCTCCGAAAATATCAAGAGTTTTACTATTAGGTACCGCTTTGCTAAAGCTTACGCGGACGTAGGAATAATGGTTTATTTTACCGAGGCTAATACCCTGGCAATTTCCACCATGCTGATGACCAGCAACAAAACCCTTGAACCAATAAAATGGACCGAGAGTGGCATTCCAGCTTTTATGGCTACCGAGCGCTATGAGAAATTTGCGCTAAAATGGACAAAAAATTGTATCGACAATATGGCAGCGATGACTTCATTCGGGATGGAGCTCTACAAAAAGTTTGCAACAAAAATTCTTATTACTCTTTAAAAAGCGGCCATTCTTTGGCTGCTTTTTCTTTATAACAAAAGATAAACAATTCAAAAAAAGGAGGCGGCTAAATGTACCTAAGGATAACCAAACAATTAACTCCCGAAGATGCAGCCAGATTGAGAAGCGTTAAGGCAAGTGAACAGAACTTAAGAAATATAAAAGATTTTAAATTTTTAGCAGACGGGATAAAACTAAAAAATATTTTTGATGAAAAACACCCTTGGTATGAAATGCTCGCTAGTAAAAAAGTGTTCAAATGCTACGGGGCCTTTACCCTCCCGGAATATAGGTTAATAGATTGGGATAATAAGTTCGGCTATTGTGAAAGGAAGACTAGGAATAGAATCTGGCGAAGAAGTTTCAACCTCATTTTGGGGGATGCGCCTTCTGCCCTTGGGGACCTAAGTCTTTATGTTGGAATTTACCAAGATTATTGGGATGCCGAGAAATTTACCTTGGATTTAACCGAAGGTACCAAAAGCAATATTTTTTCTATTGCCAGTTATTTTTATAATAAAAGAGCTTTTTATGGCAAAATCCATGCTTTTTTAGAAAAAAATAAAGCTAAGTTTGAAGCGCTAATGGGAAAAGAATTTATCGCTAACCTAACCGTTTTATTTGCCGCCAAGCAACCGCCCAGCGAGGTACCAGCTTACAATTTAGCTGCGCCCGAAAGCTACGAAGGTTTTGAGCAAGCCCTAACGTTGTCGCCAAAAGTTACCTATCTCCCTTTAAGTTTTACTAGAATCTTCAGTTTAGAAAAAAAATATGGGCTAACAATTGGAATAGATTATCTCCTCGGCACCGATAATACGCTAATAGTAGAAACCCACACCGCTGCTATTAAAACTAAGTTTCTAACTGCTTCGTTGGCGACGCTTCCTGCAAAAACGTGGGAAAAGAATAAAAAATTTACGGCCGCCGACTATGAAGCTTTTATGAAAAAGTTCCTGGCTGAACAATTAAATGATTGTTTGTGCAGTATGGAAAAAGTGATAGCTTTTGGTGCTGCTATCTACAAAACCGTAGAGACCAAGCTTTTATTAAATAATCTTTGATGCGGACAAGTTTTGTTCGCATCTTTTTTTCTTCTCTTGCCCTCGGGTAGCAAATCTTTAGCTGCTATTTTTTCTATAACAAAGTAGAAAATTAAAAACCAAGGAGGTGCTTATGATCTATGAAGTCGTTAAACAATTAACTGCTTCGGATGCAGCAAGGTTGAGAAAACTTAAACAAAAAGAAAAATTCTTTGCTAGTATAAAAGCTTTGCCCCTGTTACCTATTAAGAACAAGGAAATCTATATGGGGAAGCTAATTCCCTCTACAAAAGTTGGCCCCATCGTCCTTCAAAAGCACCAATTCAGCCGCTATGGCAATGATTTATTTTTTGACGAAGTAAAGGCCCCGCTTAATAAGGGCTTTACTAAATTTGGCATCTCCGTTGAAAACTATACTCAATATGCGATTATGCTAGACCTGGATTACACTTTCGATAGTTTCGAAATATTTTTCGATAAAAGTTCAAATAACATGGGAGTAATAACCACGATAGCCGGCAGTTTTTACAATCGCCGGCCGCTGTACCAAGAGATTTTTACCAAAGCCCTGCTCCCGTATGAAAAAGCACTAACGGAAAATGCAGGAGCAACTTTTACAAAAAACTTGCTAAGTTTATTTTCGATAACCAAACCGGCAAAAAAGGTAGCTGCCTATAATATTCCCGAGGCTTCGCTTTCTAACCAATTAGTCAAGGAAAAAAAGATTAATGATAAAACCTTGCTACAAGTTGGGTATTCAGGGCTTTTATGTCGTTCGCCCAAAGAAGGGCAATGTCATATTCATGCAAAAACCTATTTGGCTCCCGACAATACCTTGGTAATTGAAGCAGATCTTTTAGATTCCGACCTTTACACGGCCGCAGATTTTTATCCCCATCTTGGGCGCCCTTGGAACAGTCCCAATATAGAATTAAAAAATAATAAAAAATTAAATGGTATAATTGATAACCAGTTAAACGACTATTTCTCAAATTTGGAAGCAATGCTCAATTTTGGCACTGAGCTTTACGAAATAGTTAGAGTAAATTTTCTGTTAGCTAACATTTAAAGCAGACTTTTCTAGTCTGCTTTTTTCATAACTAAGCATATACTTAATCAATACAAAGGAAGTGGTGCCAATGTACCTCAGAATTACGCAACAATTAACGCCCGAAGATGAGGTTAGACTAAACAACGTTAAAGCAAAAGAACAGTACTTAAGAAATTTAAAAGATTTTAAGTTTTTAACCGCCGGGATAAAACTAAAAAATATTTTCGAGGAAAAACGCCCCTGGTACGAAAGGCCCACTTCCGAAAAAGTATTTAAATGCTATAGTTCTTTCTCGCTCCCAGGCTATAGAATGTTAGAAGGTAACAAGGATCTTATTTTTGGGGAAAGAAAGGCAAGCAATAGAATTTGGCTAAGAAGTTTTAACCTTAGTTTGGGCGATGCGCCCTCTTCCTTTGGCGTCCTAAGCCTTAATGCTAGCATCTTTCAAGATGATTGTGACGTTGAAGAATACGCCTTGCATTTAACGGAAGGAGGCACTAGCAATATTTTTTCTATTGCCAGTTATTTTTATAATAAAAGAGCTTTTTATGCCAAAATCCAGGCTTTTTTAGAAAAAAATAATGCCAAGTTTGGCGCGTTGATGGGGGAAGAATTTATTCGCCAGCTAAGCTCTTTATTTTCGGTGATCTCCCTGCCAAAAGCGGTATTGGCTTACGATTTAACCGCGCCCGAAAAGTACGAAAGCTTTCCCTCAGCGCCTCCCTTTAGTCCCGCCGCGGCTTATCTTCCCTTGTGCTTCACTAAAATTTTGAGTTTGGAAAACAAATATGGCATGCGGCTTAGAATAGATTATTCCTTGGGAGCCGCCAATACCCTCGTGATAGAAGTAAATGCTTTCCCTTGCCAAACCACTCTCTCCTGGCAAGACACGCTTGCTTATTTTTTTGAAAGTGCTTCTCGGAGAACGGAAAAAAAGAATAATAACTTTACGACCCCCGTCCTTGAAGCTTTTATGAAAAACTTCCTTGGCGAGCACTTGAATACTTGCTTGACAGATCTGGAAAAAATGATGACTTTTGGTTCTGAGCTTTACGAAAACGTAAAAACAAAACTTCTGCTCGATAATCTCTGATGCGGCAGGGTTTTGGTTGCAGCTTTTTTATCGGTTAAAGCGCGGGCAAAGGAGTCAAAGATTTAAAGCAGACTTTTTATTGTCTGCTTTTTTTTATAACAAAATATAAACTTAATTAATCTAAAGGAGGCTCGTATGCTTTTAAGAACCATAAAACAAATAAGTACGGAAGATACTAAAAGAATAGAAGCTATGAGCAAGCAAGAAAGCCTCCTGGCTTCCTTAAACGACTATTCTTTACTACTAGGGCAAGTGGAAGAGAAGTGCGTCCAGGCGGAACAACTGCTAAAATACCCAAATCTCAACAAAAAGAAAATAGCTAATTTGATGAAAAGTCATATAAAAATTGGAAAATATAACTACCGTGAAAGTGAATTTGATTGCTTTGGGGACGGCGTATATTTTAAGAAAAATGTTTTCAAAAATGCGGATGCCTATTTTTCCATTGGCCTTGAAAGACAGTTCGCCGTTTCTCCGCTGGGCTTAAAGATCTTGTTGGAAAATGTTTTTTCCTCGGAATTATTTTCAATTTTTCCGGAGGCCAACGAAGCTTCCGGCACTATAAAACGAATAGCAGTAGGCTTTTACAACAAAAGAGAGGTTTATACCGCGCTTTACGAAACTTTTTTGCTAAAAGTTAAACCCTGGTTGGAAACCACCTTGGGCGAACCTTTTACTAAAAATTTGCTAGCTTTGTTTTCCGTAGCTACGCCCCCAACTAAAAGTAAAGCTTTCAAGCTTTCAAAAGTAAATGCTTTTGAATTTGTTATGAAACTGGATGAAACTAGCAATGTTTTGGGACCAGAATATAAAAAAATAGGCTTTTCTGGCATTACCTGCCCTTCGCCCAAACAACTCTCCGATATTGGAATAGAGGTTTTTCTTGGGCCCAATAACACGTTGGTGGCAGAAGCTAAACCTCTTGGGCTAAATAATAACGAATACCCCTTCTCCCGCTATCTTGAGCCCCGGCCTGGCAATATAAAATTCGAGGACAATTCCGCTCTTTCGGCGGTCTTAGAGCAAGAAAACTTCTTGAACGATTTTCTGGTAAATCTAGAACAATTAACCAATTTTGGCTATGAAATCTATCAAAAAGTACGAACAAATATTCTTGTTGGAAATATTTAAAGCAGACATTTATTGTCTGCTTTTATTTTTAACTATTTAGAAATTTTTAGACTATAATAGGGGATGGCTACAAAGCAATTCTCGGAGGCAAAAAATAATGGCAAAAAACTATAAAAAGAAATTAGGCTTAGCTTTGGGTTCAGGGGGAATTTATGGCTATGCCCATTTAGGGGTTTTAAGGGCGTTAGAAGAGCTTAATGTCCAAGTAGACATCCTTTCAGGGGTCTCTATGGGCGCTATTGTAGCGGTCTTTAACGCGGCGGGACTTACTTCTTCTGAGCTCGAGGTCTTAATGAAAAAATATTCCGCACAAATTTCATTTTTTCTTAGTTCAGATTTTCCGATAGCAGGTCTAACTACCCCTTCCCACTTACTAAAAGAATTACGCCAAGAACTTCCGGTTACGCTTTTTGAGGCGCTGAAAAAACCCGTTTATATAGCGGCCACCGATATCAAGACGGGAAAATCGCTAGTATATGCTTCCGGAGAAATTTGGGGCCCGCTATCTGGAAGTGTAAGCATCCCCGGAATATTCCCGCTTGTAGAATACCGAGGCAGCGCTCTCGTGGATGGTTGTCTTTCCTCGCCTATCTTAGTAAAAGAACTGCGAACCCACGGCGCCCAAAAAGTAATAGCAGTGACTCTCTACGATCCCTCTCAACACGAAGAATATCTACCCTCAATGAAGCTTCCTAAATTTCTAGACCAAGCCATGACCTTAGCATTAAATAACCTTTCTCAAATAGAATTAGCCGAAGCAGACCTTGTTCTTCTACCGGATTTAAAAGGCCTTAAGCCAAGTGATGTCGGCGAATATATAAACCGCGGCTATGCGGCTGCCATGTCCAAAAAGAAGGAAATATTAAATTTAGCGAAATAAAAACAAATAGTTGCAGAAAAATATATAATTATTTATTTTCTTTCTGAAAAGAAGGACTAAAAGTTTTAAAAGCAATAAAAAAACCGGTAGCCTGCTTGGCAGAGATCAAGGCTTAATGCTGGCTACAAGGAGCTTTGTTTTTACTTTTCCATAAACTTCCGCGGTAAAGTCCGCTAAGGCTACATAATTTTTTAGCCAGTCGTTTAAATAAGTAGTCAAAAATTCTTCTAATTTTTTATTATTTTTTACTTGCTTAATATTCATGTCCCCTACTATGCCAAACCCCGCCAAAAAATCTACATTGGTGTGGCCAAAAACAAAATCGGTCACCAGAAGGTTCTCGGTTTTACCCACTCTAACTGTGATTTCTTCCACGCCCTTTATTTCGGAATTAACATCTTGCCCATTATTAAATGTGGAAAGCGTAAGGAGATCTTTTCCGGCCCCTTCCTCTTCATAAATCCCTCGACTAGCTTTTTCATAGATAATAAAAGCATTTTCTCGCTTATTCTCCAACAACTTAAAAGCCGGTGTTTTTTTGATGCTGGTTTTCACGGAAAATAGGGCGAGCAAATCTTTAACAAAGGCTTCATTACCACAAGTTCTTATCAGCTTTGCTTTATTTTTGACTAAACTAGAAAAAATTTTTTTATACAAAGGCCTTTCATTATAAAAATAAACCGGAATGTAAAAAATAACATTGCCATGCAAAATATCTTTGTCTTTTAGCAAAAACTCAAATTTTTTATTAGAAGTTTTAGCGTTCCATTCTGCAAGTAATTCTAATCTGCAAGTACGATCAAGCTTGTCTGTTTCAAGCGCAGTAAAATTTAGGTTAAAAATAACTTTGGCATATTCATGTTCAACATCCCAATTTAGCCCAAAATATAATTTGTAAAGGGTGCTGGAAAAAAAATATTTTGAAAAAGTATAAGGGCCCAATTCTTCCTGAAGAGTAAGGCTTTTCCCCTCTTTTTTGTCGATAATTTCTTCGGAAAATTCTTCCAATAAAAAATCAGAATTGGAATAAGCGGAAAAAAAATGTAGCTTTTGCTGCGCCTCTCTTAAACGCGCCGCAGCTTTTGCTTCAAGGGTTTTATGAATTCGTATATACACTTTTTTCCTCCTTCAACCCTTATATTATAGCCCTATTTTATGAAAACAGGCAGCTGTTTTAAGCTGCCTGTTAGATATTCCCCAGAAGAAGTTTTGGTTTGAAGAGCTCAAAAAGAGCCTTAGCAAACGCCGCTTGTAGGATTAAATCGTTCAACCCGGCGTTTATCCTTTTATCCATAAAAGCAATAAATTCCTCGTCTTTTACCGTATTGTTTATTTTAACCTGCACCTCGGCCTGATATTGATATTTGGGCGAAGTAATAAGAGTCAATTGGTTGTCCTTACTCAACCAAAGTTCATTTTCAAAATCCAAAACCCGGATCCCTCTAATCAGTTTTTGGGGATGAAAGCTAAAAGTCCCCAAATATAGTCCCGTCCTTTTTCTGGTTTTCACCGTCAGTACGGAAGGTTTTACGGCTTTTAATGATAGTTTATAATCTTTTGGCGTCGGTAGTTTGCTTATAGAGAAATACTTCAGCAAGTCTTCCCTAAAAGCTTCCCCGCACGCCTGGTTAAAAGCTGCTCGCTTTTCCAAAAAACAGGCATGAATTTCTTTGTAAGTAGCAAACCGGTTAAAGAAAAACCGAGAAATAGTACGAAGCATTTTTGGCTCATTGGTATCGTAATAACGGATATCTTCCTTTTTTGCAGCAAAAGGACCCAGATAAAGATAAAAATTCCCACCCAGCGGAGAAGTTAAAGCAAAAGCAAGCAGGGGAAGGGTATCTCCAAAACCACAACTCAGTTGAACGTTTCTTTTTTTACCCCTAAAAGTTCGCTGATAAAAAATTTCCTTGTTCTTACGCGCTATTTCATATTCTGGTTGCAAGATAGGAGCAAGGGCTAAACTAACGCTCTTTTTTAGTACCTTTTTCCCGTCTCTAAGGTCTTCAACCGTAAAGGTTTCCAGATCTTTATAAAGAAAAGCGGTATCATCTAACTTATTTAAGAGCTGGTTTATTTCACTAGCTTTTCTTAATTCTTCCGCCAAGGTCTCCGACAGCTTTATCGTATATTTGAGAAACATTTTTCCTCCTTTCTTTTAATTTTTAATTATAGCTTTGTTATAGCAAAAATTAAGAAAAAAATTGGCAGCTATGTTTAGCCGCCAATTAAATTGTGCCTATTAAGATATTTGTTTTGTTTTTTTCATAAAGTTTTTTGCCAAAATCCGCTTCAACGAGAAGAGCTTCTAACCATTTGCCTATTTGCTGTTCCAAAAAAAGCTTGAATTCTTTATCTTCTTTTACTTCTTCCATTCTTTTTAAGGCTTTGGCTTGGGTCTGATATTTAGGAAAAACCTCTAACAATAATTGATTGGCTTTGGTTAACCAAAGCTCATTCTTTACTTCCGTCAAATAGAAGGAACCGCAAAAATATTCTGTGGGGTGATAAACTGCCGTACCAAGAAAAATACTTCCAACTTTTTTTACTTTTCTATTTAAGATTTGAGGTTCGAGGTTTTTAAGCGATAAAACAATCGGGGCTGGTATCAACAATTTATCCACGGAAAATAAAGTCTTTATAGCTTCGGCAAAGCTGGGCCCTACTGCTTGCTTAAAGGCTTTTTGCTGATCCTCGAGTAGTTTATAAATTTCTTTGTAAGTAGCAAACCGGTTGAAAAAATATTGGGCAACCTTAAGAATATACCCGCTTGTGGGCGCCCACCTTCCAAATTCGTTTTTCCCGGTTGCGAAGGGGCCAAGATAAAAACCAAATTGCAACTTAGTTGCGCCGGTTAAAGCAAAAGTAATAAGGTTGCCATAACCGCCGTTACCGCAGTTAACATAAGCATACTTTTTTTGGCTACCAGAAGTTTTTCGATAAATTTGCCGTTTATATTTTTGGCTCATTTCATATTCTGGTTGCACCAAGCGGGTAAGTTTTTGAAAAAAGTTGCCTACTTCTCCTACTGTTTTAGCGGCGGCACAAAGATACTCCACATCGTTTATTTTACCCAAAAAACTTAGCGTACCAGCGGCAGTTCTTAACTGTTCCGCTATTTCCGGGCTTATTTCCTTGGTATATCGAAGAAACATTTCGGCCTCCTTTTTTAATAATTATTCTTTCTTTGTTATAGTTCTTTTAAAAGTAAAAATAAAAAACGGCAGCTTTGCTTTGGCTGCCGTTAAGGCTTAAGATTAGTTACAAGAAGCTTTGTTTTTACTTTAGCAAAAACCTCGGCCGTAAAAGTTGCCAGCGCAACATAATTTTTTAACCAGTCGTTTAAGTACAAGGTTAAAAAAGCCTCAAGGCTTTTGTTATTTTTCACTTCATTGATATTAGCGTCGCCGACCTTGCCAAACGCCGCTAAAAATTCAATACTCAGATGTCCGAAAATGAAATCGGTAACTAAGCTATCTTCGGCTTTGCCTACCCGCAACTGCACTTCTTCTATCCCCTTTATTTCCGTTTCGATTCGGTGCGTGTTTTCGAAATAAGAAAGTTCGCAAAGCTCTTCTCCGGTCCCTTCTTGATCATAAATTCCGAGACTCCCTTTGTCGTAGATAACGAATTCTTTTGCTTCGCTTTCGGTCGAAAGTTCAAAACTTGCAGGGGCTTTGTTGTTCTTCTTTACCGAGAACAGCGCGATAATGTCTTCGATAAATTCCTTATTTTTACTGGTTTTTATTAATTTTTCTCTATTTTTCTCCAAAAGCTTAAAGATTTTTTCATAAAGCTCTCGCTTGTCGTAAAAACAGAGGGGAATACTAAAAACTGGGTTTAAATGGGGTTCAAGGTTATCCCGCAAGGCCAAATCAAATTTTTTATTATGCGTAGCAGGATCCCACTCGGCAAAGAGCCCTAAGCGAAAGGCTTTCCCAACCTTGGTTTTTTTAACGGTGGCGCAAATTATCTCGCAAAAAACCTTCTCGTAGTAATGGGTAGCGTCCCAATTAGGCTCAAATTGCAATTTATACAAAACTTCCGAAAACAAATATTTCGGAAAAGTAAAGGGCCCTATATCTTCGTCTAATTTAAAGGTATCGAGGTCTTTTTCCGTTAGTTCAGTAAGAGGATCCTCTTCTCTTTTATTTTTCAAAAATTCTTCCAACAAGAAATCTGAATTCGCGTATTGCGAGAAAAAAGCTAACTGCTTGCTGGCTGCTCTTAAACACTCCGCGTCCGCTTTTTTGAGCTTTTTTGTAATTCGGATATACATTGCCCCTCCTTTTTAATTTTAATATATGTTCTTGTTATAGCCTTTTTGCCTAAAAAAAATAAGAAAAAGGGCAGTTTTTTAAGGACTGCTCTTGTTTAGATATTTTCCACTAAAATTTTTGTTTTAACCTTTTCGTAAATTTCGTTTCCAAAGCTTGCCAAGGCAACTAATTGTTGCAAAAAACCTGCTAGCGTTTCTATAAGAAACTTATCAAAATATTCGCTGGTTTTAATTTCCTCAATAGCCGTCTTTTGGTCTTTGTCCTTGCTAACCCATCCACAACTGGCATTTATTATAAGTTGATTTTTGGTATTCAAAAAAAATTCTAATTCTATCGTGGTGGCCGACGGGTATTCCGCTCCCAAACATTCCTTTGGATAGTAGTAAGAGTTCCCCAAGAGCAAGCAATTCTTTTTAACGATTCTTTTAGTGAGACAATGTTTTGCTGCATTTTTTGCTGGAATATTAAATTTTGGAAGCTTTTTCTCTCCTCCGGTTACGGAAAATAGCGCCAGCAAATCCTCAGTAAAAGCCTTATTCAAGGTAGTTTCAAATTCTTGTCGCTGCGATAGCAAAAGCGCTCGAATTTTTTCATAGAGCGATCTTTTGTCGTGAAAATAACGAGCTATTTCGTGAATATTCCCCCCGCTAGTAGCATAGTCCCTTCCTTGTTCCATAAAACAAAATTGGCCAATACTGAAGTCTTGGCGCTCCTTTATCCTGTCTATTACTTCAAGGGCTACATTCTGCCCCCCAAATCGGCGGCCGCAATGAAAATCTAAATTTTTCACAACTTTATAATTCGGCGTTCTTTTGTAGGTTAGCGCTGTGAAATATTGACCAAACTCGTACTTTGGATATTTAAAAATGCCAAGGTTTTTAACCAGCGGTTCCTCTTGTAGTAGCGCTGGTTTTCTTTTCCTCTCGCTTTCCGTTGGTTCCAGCGCTTGGCACAAAAATTTTCCATCTGCCAAGGTTTTTAACTTTTTTTCCAGCGTCGCATAATACCTTATTTTTTCTGCGTCTTCCGGCGCTATTGCTTTGACAATTCTCAGTAAGAACATTTAGTCCTCCTTTCTTAATAATTATTCTTCTTTTGTTATAGCCCTTTTCCCTAAAAAAAATAAAAAACGGCAGAGGTCGTTCCTCTGCCGCCGTCGTTAGATATTTCCAAGCAAGATTTTTGTTTTAACTTTTTCGTAAAGGGCTTCGCCAAAACTTGTCAAGGCTGCTAATTGTTGCAAAAAACCTATTATTATTCTCTGCAGTTCCTTATCAAAGGCTTCACTGGTACTAATTTCTTGCATGACCGCTTTTACAACTTTCAACTCAGTACGATTCTCGCAATCCGCCGTTATTATTAATTGATTTTTGGTATTTAAATAAAAACCTAAGATTATTCCCTCTCCCGTCAGCTCCTTTCTGCTTGAATAACCCTTGGGCCGATAATAGGCGCAGCCCAAAAGTAACAAAGCTTTTTCCTCAAGGTCTCCATTGAGTAAACTTTTTGCTACATTTTTTGTTGGAATATCAAAATTTGGAAGCTTTTTCTCTCTTCCAACTACGGAGAATAAAGCCAGCAAATCCCCAACAAAAGCCACATTCAAAAGGGTTTCGAAGTTTTTCCGATTATTAATTAAAAGTTTTCGAATTTTTTTATATAAAAGGCTTTTGTCATGGAAGTAACGAGCTAGTTCATAAATATTTCCTGCGCCAGAATAAAAGTCTCCGCTTTCTGTTCCATAGACAAATTGTCCAATGCCAAAAACTTCTCTCTCCTCGGGTCCCTCCGTTATTCCCAGAGAAACTCCCCGTCTCCAAAACGACACTTCACAGTGAAACTCCAAATTTTTCATAAGGCTGGAATGAGGAGATCTTTCGTAAGTTAAAACTGCTCGATCTTTCTTCAACTCGTATTTTGAATTTTTGAAGGGCCCAACATTTTTAACAATAGGGCCAACTTGAAAAGCTCCATTTATCATTTTGTTCTCGAGGCCCACCGCTTCAAGATCTTTACACAAAAATTTTCCGTCGGCTAAAGTCTTTAACGTTTCCTCTAAAGTCTTATAATACCTTATTTTTTCCGCTTCCTCCGGCTTTATTGCTTTAATAATTTTCAACCAAGACATTTAGTCCTCCTTTCTTAAGAATTATTCTTCTTTTGTTATAACCCTTTTGGAAGGAAAAAATAAAAAACGGCAGAGGTTGTTGCTCTGCCGCCGTTAGATATTTTCAACAAAAATTCTTGCTTTAACCTTCTCGTAAATCGCTGCTCCGAAATCAATTACGGCAATTGTTTGTTGTAGCCAAGTATTGAGGTTTTTGGCAACAAAAGCTTCAAACTCAAGCTTCTCTTCCTCGCCAATAAGCGTTGGTTGTCGGGTCTTGGCCTTTATCAGCAATTGATTTTTGCTATTTAAGAAAAGCTCATTTTCTACGCTCTCCAGCCGATAATAATCCAAACGATTAGGCTTAAAATGTTTCGGATAAAAATGAGCAAAACCAACAAAAGCATAATTTTTGTTGTGGCCAGTTTTTTTCAAGATTTTAACGCCAGTAGTTTTTTCAACGCCCTTAAAATTTGGAACTTTTTTCTTGCTGGTTACCGAAAATAAAAGAAACAAATCTTCAACAAAAGGCTGTCCAAAAAGCTCGCTTAAGCCCTTTTTGTTTTTAAGGAAATATTCATGAAGTGCCTCGTAGCTTGATCTACGGTTATAAAAATAAATAGCAAGATCCCGAATAACCCCGTCCCAATTAAATTTATTCTCGTAACGGTTTTTTGGAAAAAACGGTCCAAGCTCGAAAAGAATATGCCGGCCTAACTTTTCTCTTACCTTTATAAAAACTCCGCTATTAAAGGTGCCGTAGCTTAAATCTAACATTTTGAAAGCTTTTTGCTGTTTTAACCTTTGATAAAAAATTTTGCTATCTTCTTCTTGCAACCCATATTTTGGTTGGGGGAAACTACCAAGGGTTTGAAGGTTTTCGCCTTCTTTGCCAAAAACTTTCGCTATCTTAGCCCAGTAAGGTTCGAGATCTTCCAAAAGGAAGCCCGCATCTTTTAAGTTAAAGATTAGTTTTTCTTTGGCTTTCGCGGTTCTTAGACGCTCGGCATCTTTCTCGCTTATTTTTCTTACTAGTCGCAGTAACATTTCGGCCTCCTTTTTTTAAGTTTAGTCTTACCTTGTTATAGCCTTTTAGCAAAAAGAAAATAAAAAAGGCAGCTAGGTTTTAGCTGCCCTCGTTTAGATATTTTTTAACAACAAAGTTGTTTGAATCTTCTTATAAATATTTTTTTCAAACGTAGCAACCAGCACTAGATTTCCCAGCCAAGCCTCTATTCCCGTGGTTACAAGCGTCTTAACTTCTTGCTGTTTGCTTACCGAAGCAAATTTTTTTAGTAAAGAAAGCCCCCTTGCTGCCGAGTCTTCAACGAAATTAGCATTTATTATTAATTTATTCTTCGGGGTTAGCCAAAGCTCGAACACAATATTTGAGGAAGCAGCAGTGCCCTTCGCGCTTTTTGGAAAAACATAACAAAAATGGCCTAGCGAAAAATCCGTTGCTGCTTTCCTATAGTCAAAGATTTGCTCTAATTTTTGCCCTTGGAAAGCTCCAAAAAGCTGAATTCTTGGCTGCTTTTTTACCGAAAATAAAGAAATTAGTGCCTCATAAAAAGGTTTTCCGGTGGCACAACAAAATTCTTTTCGCTGTTCGGTTAAAAGCTTGTAAATTTTTCCATATATTGCTGGTCTATTATAAAAATATCTAGCAATTTTAGCAATAGCGCCAGCTTTTAAAACATCCGGACAATCCCGGTCTTGGCCGCCAAGAAAGTTCCCCAAATAAAATTCTGCTAAAGTTTTTTCCCGCTCGGTCACCGAGAAAAAAAGGTCTCCGTAAAATATATTTGTTGCTCCCCAATTAAAATACAATTCTTTTTTTGCACTAACTCCCGCTCGCTTGGAGCAAAAAGAAAGCCCATAGCGTTCCACCATTTCATACTCGGGGGCTAAAAATTCTCCGAGTTCTATTGAGGCTTTTGCCAATTTCTTTTTCTTTCTAACCGGTTGATAGTTATCAATAGCTTCCCGAAGCAAAGTAACATCTTCTGGAAATTTCTCCATAGTATTTAAAAAGGTCTTGGCCTTTTTCAGGCTTTCGGCTTCCTTAGAAGAAATTTCTTTTGTATATTGCAGTAATAACATTCTAGCCTCCTTTTTTAAGTTTAGTTTTATTTTGTTATAAGCTTTTGGCAAAAAGAAAAATAAAAAAAGGCAGAATTTTTTTCTGCCTCAAAGCGTTTCCAATAAGATTTTTGTTTTAACTTTTTCGTAGATCTTTTCTCCAAAGGCCGCCATAGCAAGGAGCTGTTTTAACCAACCCGCCAAGGTACAATTTATGTAATTTATAAATTCCTCTTGCTCCATAAGCGCTTCTATTTTCAGGGAGCTTTGCTCTCGCCAGCCCATATCTACCGTTGCATCAATTATTAGTTGATTTTTGTTATTCAGAAAAAGTTCTAAATTGGTTACAGGACTCGCCGGGTACTCTTGCCCGGGATATTTCTCCGGGTAAAAATAGGAACCGCCTAACGCTAGCATCTTCTTCCCAATCACCTTTCTCGCAAACAATTGTTTTTTTAGGTTCTTTTCTGGAATAATAAGGGCTTCAAACTTTTCTTCTTCTGTCTTTGCAGAAAATAGCAGGAGCAAAGCCTCTACAAAAGCGGGGGTTAAAAGCGAACCATTCTCAACCTTTTTCTCCGCTAAAGTTTCATAGATTTTTTGGTACAAACCTCTCCGGTTGTGAAAAAACCGTGCTAGTTCATAAATATTGCCCGGGGGTGAAAAATTATATTCATACGATTTTAGAGCAATAAAAGGACCTAACAAAAATTCCATTTTTTGCTTTGTTTGCTCTCGAATTTCAAAACTAACCCCATAAGTGCTCGCCGGGCCGCAGGTAAAGTTCAACCTCCGCAAGTTTTTTCCTTCGACGGCCTTTTTGTAAAATAAATTCTTATAGCCTTTTCCCAACTCCCACTCGGGCTGCGTAAAACCCAAAAGGGGTTCAAGAATAGCTTTTTTGGGCCCCTCTTTGGTCCACCTGGCGTCCTCATAGCCTTCTAAAGCTTTGCAAAGAAAAATCCCATCGTTTAGTTCCGCTAACTTCTTTATTTTTGTCATGGCAACAACGATGCTTTGAGCGGCTTCGGGGCTTATTTCCTTAACAATTCTAAGCAACATGATTGCCTCCTTTTTCTATGAATACCTATTTTTTGTTATAACCAAAAGCAAAAAGAAAAAAGGCAGCCCTGTCGCCGCTGCCTCCATTAGAGATTTTCCACTAACAACCTTGTCTTGATTTTAGTATAAATACTAGCCCCAAAACTTGCTTCTGTTACTAAGGCTTTTGCCCAGGCATTTATTCCAATATTTATAAATTCTGAAAATTCCGAATCCGTTTTAACTTTTTCCATTACCTTAGGGGCTTCAGGTTGCGTCTGCGCTTTCGGCGTAGCATTAATAATTAATTGTTGCTTGGTATTCAGCCAAAGCTCACTTTTTACTTCCGTAGAATAATATTCTCCTCTAGCCGCTTTCTTGGGATGGTAAATAGAAGTACCTAGAAAAAGATTCTCTTTTCTTTTTACTTTTCTGCCTAATATTTGAACCTCAAGATTTGCCTCAGGGATATTAAGGCTGAGTTCAGACGGAAATTCCTTAACCGAAAATAAGGTAGTTAGATCCCTTACAAAAGGTTGCCCGGCGGAAGCTTCAAAACGTTTTTTGTGCTCCCTCAAAATTTCAAAAATTTCCCTATAAGTTGCTTGCCGATTATAAAAAAATTTTGCCATTGGAAGGATTATTCTAAAATCATTATTATTCAGATAAAAAGGGACTGCTTGAGTTTTTGGAAGAAATTCGCCTAAATAAAAATCTATTGGATTTTTTCCAGAGTTGGCTATGGTTACAGCGATATTCCCATACTCATTCGCGCCACAATTAAAGAAGAGCTGGCTTTTTGTTTTACTTCCAAAAGTTCTAATATATACCGTATTGTTAAATCTTTCGGTTATTTCATATTCGGGTTCTAACAAGGTTTTAAGTTTTATCGAAGTTGCGGCTTTTTGAAGGAAAAAGCCATTTTTATCCTGTTTCATCAAAAAGGCATCCAGATCTTTTATTAATAACGAAGCATCTTCCAGATGTTCTAAAAGTTCCAAGGTTTTTGCCGCCGCGGTCAATTTTTTTGCCGTTTCCGGCGTGAGCTCTTTTACGTAACGAAGAAACATCGGTACCTCCTTTTTTTGAATTATTTTTAACTTATCTTTGTTATAAGCAATATTTTCCCAAGAAAAAAGAAAAAGAGCAGCTATTTTTATAGCTACTCTTAGTTAGATATTTTCCACAAAAATTCGAGGTTTTATTTTTTCATAAATAGCGATACCGAAATTAGCAAAAGCTTCCATTTGTTTAAGGCTTTCATTAAGTTTTATTGCAACAAAAGCGGTTTCTTCCTGCTTGCTGGTAAAATAAGGTTTGGCTTCCGTCACCTCGGTACTAACTCTCAATTTATTCCCCTCGAATAAGGAAAAATTTGTATCCGGGTTAATCAGGGTCCAGCCAAAAGCTAACTCCGACCAAGGCGGGCGAAGCGAAGAAGGACCCCAAGTTAAGGTCTTGAGAACTTTTGTTTGGCAAAAGAGGGGAGTTTTTATTTTCTTTAAATAAAAGTCAAAGTCTGGCAGCAAGGGCTCCTCGCCGGTAACCGAAAACAGCAAACTAATGGCCGCTACAAAGCCTTTGCCAAAAGTCCCGGCAAATTCTTCTTGGTTGACTTCCAGCGTCTGCCGAATTTTTTGATACAGCGCTCTTCTGGGATAAAAATATCTAGCGGTCTCGTAGACCACCCTTAATTTGTCATTATATTCGCAACTGGTATCTCCAAAAAAGGAACCGAGGTAAAAATGCGCATGCCCGCCCCCTATAAGCAAGAAGGAGACGCCGGGCGTCTCGCCTTTAGAAGCGCTGGTTCCGAAAGAGATAGCCTCTTCTTCTAATTTGCCTTCGCTGCCCTTCCTGCAAATATTTGGGGCAAAGAGGTCGCGGCTTGGCCCTGTTACTTCTCCTGGCCATAGCCCAATTCTTTTGTTCAAAGGTTCCGCAGTAAAAAGCCCTGTGGTAAGTTTTTCTAAATAAAGCTTTTTAAAAGGCGCCAGTGCTGCACATAACCAATCGATATCGTGGAGTTGCCATAACCTAGCTACTTTTGCCTTCGCCGTTTCAAATCTTTTTACATCTTTTTCGCTAAGTAGCTCAAGAATATCCCATTCCATGGTGCCCTCCTTTTTTTTAAAATAGTTTATGTTTATAGTTATGCTTTTTTCCCTGCTTTAGAAAAAAGAAAAGAGCAGAAATAAATTCTGCTCAAAGTTAAACTCGCTCTAGAAGTATTTTGGTTCTATACAATTCATAAATATTGGCTGCCAGGTTAACGGTAGCAATTAATTGATTAACCCAATCATTTAGATATTTCTTTATAAAATTCTCAATTTCCTTGTTTTCTTCGGCTTCTGCAAGATTGCCGGCCGAATAAGTGCTTACGCGAGTAGGATAAATTACTATTGAAAGCTTATTGGCGCCGGTTAAGGTTAACTTAAAATCTAAATCGGTGTAACTCCAACTTTTACCAATTCTTCGATAAAACGGAGAAGTTCCCAGTACCACCTCTTTTTTGGAGCTTTTTAAGCGCTTTACGCTAGTTTTCTCGAGTTTTGCCGTAGCAATTGTTACCAAAGGAAATAATTTTTCGCTCCCATCATCTCCAACAGAAAACAAAAGCGTTAAATCTTCTACAAACTTAGCTCCAAAGTATTTAGCATATTGTTTTTGTTTGCTTACCAACAAGGCATGAAGTTTAGCATAGAGCGGTCTTCGGTTTTGGAAAAACGAAGCAAGGTACAAGATATCGCCAAGTTTGCAGGCTATTTCTTCTTGTGAAGCCTCCTCCATCCAAGCCGTATACAAAGTGCTTAAGGAAAAGAGCGTATCTTCTGCATCCAAGTCTTCAATTTCTATGCCCAGCGTAGAGGAAAAAAGGCTGCTGCCACAAGAAAAACCTAACTTGGCTTTATACTTTTTTGCTTCTGCTACCAAAAAAATATATTTATCGTCAAATTTTTCAAGGGAAGTCAAAGGCGCTTGCCAAGCCCCAAGTTTATTCCCGATTAGGGGAATTTTATTTACCTTGGCAGGCAAAGCTTCCTCAAACGCTTGATAATCCTTAAACAAAACCAAATAATCTGGTAAAACAGCAAAGCTTGCTGCCTGGCTTTTTAACTTTCTTAAAAGTTCCGCGTCTCCCTTGTTTAATTGCAGGGTATATTTCGAAAACATGTGCCCTCCTTTTTTATAAAATTAGCTAAGTTTTGTTATAAGAAAAACGGCGTAGTAAAAATACTACGCCATAAAAATTAGATATTTTCTAGCACCAGCCTTGCTTTAAATTTCTGGTAGAGCCTATCTGCAAAAAGCGTGGAAGCAATAATTTGGTTCAGCCAATCGCTAACCTTGGCCTTGACAAAAGCCTCAAATTCTCCTCGCTGAAGATCTTCCCAAGCAGGAGCTCCCGCCTTTTGCTTGGCTTCGGAGGTAATAAGGACGCCCAACTTATCCGAAGCACTTAGCCAAAGTTCAAGCTTAAAGGGTCCTTCTCCCGTGTTATTCTTAGGGTAATAAGACTCACAATTTCCCAATTTCAGCCCAGGAGGTTTAGTCTTTGGGACTGTATTTTCAAGCAAATAGCTCTTGCTCGGGAACTTAGAAAAATCCACGCGGGGAATAGCTGCTCCTTGCGAAGAAAGCGAAAATAAAAGTAGAAAATCGTTTAAAAGGTTTTCTCCTATATATTTAGTTAAACCTTTTTTGTTCGCAAGTAGGGTTTTAGCTATTCGCTGATATAATGGAAAAAGGTTCTGAAAATATGTAGCAAAATCTAGAAGAAGCCCAGTGGTCAACACCGCATTTTCATCTGCTTCGTCGCTCTCATAATCTAACTCCTCGTCCAGCCAATCATTGTAAATTTGGTTCAAAGAAAAGATGGGAACGTTGTCCTCTCTCGCTCGTAAAAAGAAAGAAAAACCAGTAGCCAGCGAATTTTCCCCAAAACCAAGTTCTAAATCTTTAACAGTATATTCTTTTTCTTCTTGGACATAATCGGAAGAAGCTCCAGTATTTTCCAAGCCACTTATCGGAAAAGTAAAACTTCCCAATTTCTTATAAACTGATTTTTTCAAAAAATATGCATAATGTCGAAAATACCATCCTTGTTTGTTGGCAGAAAAAGTTCTCAAAAAACTTCTGAAATCTTGATAAAATAAGCGATAATCTTTTAGCGCCGCCAAAAAGTTTCTTTTAGAGGCAAGGTTTCTTAAAACGTCCGCGTCTTTTGAACTAAGCTGTTGTTCAAATTTAAGCATGCTGCTTGCCTCCTTTTATTTTTAATATATACCTCTGTTATTTAATAAAGGAAAAACAAAAAAAAATATTGGACAGCCGTTAGGCGCATCCAATATTAGAGACTAGCGAAAAGAATTTTTGTTTTTACTTGTTCGCAAATGGACATGCCAAAATCTGCGCTTGCAACTAACCGCTGTAACCAATCTTGCAAGTTTTCTTCCAGGAATTGTTCAAATTCTGGGTCGGCAACTTTATTTCTAAAAGTTTCATCGTAACAATCGCTCCAGCCTATCCAGGAGGTAATAAAAATCAGTTGGTTTCCTTTCAGCCAAAGTTCGGTTTGCAGCTCGGGTTTGCACCAAAAACGTTCCACCTCCTTCTTCGGATGAAAAAACTCTTTGCCAAGATAAAACCAGGCTTTTCTTACGGTTTTTCTGGTTAAAAATACTTTTTCCCCTTTATAAGGAGAAATCTCAAAAATTGGTTTAGCTTCAAAAGCATATTCCACGGAAAACAACCCTAGCAAGGCCTCAATAAAGGCTTTGCTGGTAACGCTGCTGTAAGCCTCTTTATTCTGAAGTAAGGTCTGCTGAATTGCAGCATAAAGCGCAGGTTTATCCTGAAAATAATTAGCAATTCTAAGAATTACTCCATCTAGAACGTATTTTTTGTTATCATATTTACGATCAAAAAAGGTGCCGCTGGAAAATTTATAGCGAGGATCGTTGCCGTTGCGTAAACCAAAATTAACCCCGGGCCCAGCAGCAGAAGGCCCAATTTCCAAAAATAGCGTTTCTTTCCCTTCTTGGCTAAGGATTCTTCGATAAGCCTCCCCGTAAAAAAAATCTTTTACAAGGCCAAATTCTGGTTGGGAAAACTCTCCAATAGCTTTAGCTACAACTTTTATCTCGCCATCTTTAGCTTGAAAGTTTTCCTCTTGCCCTATTAAGGTATCACAGAGGAAATTTGCATCTGCTAAGGTAAGCAAAGCTTGGTTTTTGGTTTTCGCGGCCCGTAGCCTTGCAGCGTCCGCCGTGCTGATTTCCTTAACCCTTTTTAAAAACATTTTCCCTCCTTTTTTTAATTTTTTTGTATAGTTTTGTTATAAATTTCTTTGCGAATAAAAAAAAGAATTGGAAAAGTTAGTCCTTCTCCAATTCAGATTGTAGTAAGAAAAATTTTTGCTTTAACCTTCTCGTAAAGTACCATACCAAACTTTGTACTTGCTACTAATTGGTTTAAAAAATCGTTAGTATTGCACCTAACAAAAGCGTTGGCTACGGTATACTCATTGTTGTTGCCATAATATTCCGTCTTTCTTAAAATATTGAAAATTAAAGTATTCTCTTCGGTTAGCCAAACCTTGGTTTCAAATTCCAGTGGAAAAGAATAATTTCGTTCAACAAAATGACTCATTTTTCCCACTAACTTCCAAGTTCCTGCTTCTTTTACCGCTTCCTCTTTTATCAGGTTTCCGCTTGCTTGGTTAAAAGCAAGGTTAAAGCCATAATTTTCTTCGAGAGTGTTTTCTACTGAAAAAAGTGGCAGCAAGTCATTGATAAAAGCTTCCTTGGTATTAGCTACGAAGGCGGCTTTATTGTTAAGTAAGCTCGCTTTAACACTTAGATATACTGGCTTTCTATTGTGGAAATAGCCAGCAAGGCCGGCAATCGTTCTATGCCAGATAAGCCCTTCCACGTCTTTTTGAGGATCCAGAAAAGCCCCCACTCGAACTTGGATGTCGTTACTTTTGCCGACCATTATATAAAGATTTACCCCATCTCCGTAGAGAATGCCGTCGGGCACGGGACCACAGAGAAAGCTCAGGGGCTGTTTCCACCCCGGCGTGCGGGTTTGCCGATAAACATAACGATTGAAACCATACTCAAGACTTAGTTCAAAGTCCGGCGTAACATAGCTACCGAGTTCTATCATAACGGGGCCAATTCTTTTCCCCGTTTTATCTTTTCTATAGTTCTCCAGCGTCAGCAAATCGTTGCAGAGAAAACTCGCATCTTTCAAGGTTAATAAAAAATTTTGCTTAGCAATAACCCTGCTTAATATCTTCGCTTCTGCTGCCGAAATTTTAACTATATTTTGCAGATACATGGCGCCTCCTTGTTTTTATTCTACTCTCTTTATAGTTATAGCCGAAAGCAAAAAGAAAAAAGGCAGAAACTTCAAGTTCTGCCTTTAGAGATTTTCAAGAAAGATTTTTGTTTTAACCTTTTCGTAAATCGCCGCTTGAAAATTGGTACTGGTAACCAATTGGTTTAGCATATTATTGGCTTCTGCTACAATAAAAGCTTTTGCCCCCGAATAGGCTTCTACCTCAATTTTTTGGTTAGTACAATTCTCCTCGTAAGTATTAAAGATTAGGATATTTTTTTGATCCAACCATACTTCCGTTTGCAAGCGAGAAAAATAACCCTTTCCCTCGCCAGGGCTCTTGATATAGCAAGTCATTCTTTCAAGCCAGGCTCTATTATTGCGAATAAATTTCGTAGAAACCTTCTTTTCTTCTGTTGCTGCAAAATTTATTTTAAAACTTTTTACTGTACCTAAATTGTCTTTCGCAGAAAAAAGCAGTAACAAATCCTTGGCAAATTCTGGGGTAGTAATGTCTTCAAATTCTGAGAAGTTTTCCTCTAATACTTCCTGAATTTTAGCATATAGTTCTCTTCTATTGTGGAAAAAACACGCTAATTCAAAAAGAATTTTCCCCGTTATAAATTCCTTGGCTTGTAAGTTTTGTAGACAAAACTCCCCGTCCCAAAATTGCAGCTTATGGTTCTTTGCCTCTCGAAGATATATCGAAACCCCCGGTAAAATAGGTAAGCCATGGGCCGAAGGCCCGCATAAAAATTGTAGCTCTTGTAGTTCCCCCGCTTTAGGATTTTTAGCATAGCCTTCGTACAAACTTCTTAGCTTTATGTCAAAAGCCGGAACAACAAAACTACCAAGAGCTTTAGTAACGGGACCTATTCTTTTACCGAAGCTATCTTTTTGGTTGGCATAATTCTCTTTTAGGGTTGCCAGATCCCTACAAAGAAAATTGCTATTTTGAAGGTCTAAAAGCAGTTCTCTACGCTTCAAAACTTGCCGCAACCTTGCTGCCTCTTCTTCACTAATTTTTAGCTTATTTTGCAGGAACATTTAGTCCTCCTTTTTCAAGAATTATTCTTTCTTTGTTATAGCCTTCTTAGAAGGAAAAAATAAAAACGGCAGCTTTTTTGGCTGCCGTAATCAGATATTTTCAAACAAAATTCTATTTCTTACTTGCTCGTAGATCTCCCGCCCGAAAGCTGCGAAAGCCTCCATTTGTTGCATGGCGTTATTGAGGCGCAGATCTATGAAAGCATATTTGTCCGCCAAGCCCTCCGTAAAGGGCGGCGTAGCTCCATAATACCAAGCAACGATATAAGGTTTTTCGGCTTCCATCCTCAACCAAAATTCCATATCCCGCCCCATCTGCCAACAAAATTCTTTGCCTTCGCCGTAATCTATGGGATAAATGTTGCCACTCCATTCCAAATCCTTTCTAACCACGCGCTGGCAAAATAAGGTAGTGCCAAATTTTTTAGTAAAAAAATCGAAATTTGGAAGCTTCTTTGCTCCCTGCGAAGCAGAAAATAACAAAGTCAAAGCTGCTATAAATTTCTCCCCAAACGCCTCGCTAAATTCTTTTTTAGCGGCTACCAGTTGCGCGTAAATTGCAGTATACAAAGCTTGCCTAGGATAAAAGGTTTTGACTAGATTATAAATAATATTTTTTTGCGTAGGACAACCCGCCTGGTCCTTCTTATTAAAAAAGGGGCCGAAAACAAATTGTTCTTTTACTTCGCCCTGCGCTATATTAAGCAAAATGCCCGTAGGCCCCACAGTAAAACCTGGTAGCGTTACCCTAATATCTGGTTTCATCGAGAAAGTCGCCGCCCCGGAATATATTTTTGTACAATTACTGGGAGTATTCGGCTGAAAAAACTCTACAAAACTTTTGGAAACTGGGAGAACAAAAGGCGGGACGGCTTTGGTTATGGTAGTTGCTTCATGTTCGTCGCCGATCAAATCCAACCAATATACCGAGTAGCGCCGCGTAAAATCTTCCACTTCTTCCGAGATCCAGGCGCTATCTTCTAATTTATAAAGCATTTTTATTATTGCTTCTGCCTTTCTTAGCCTTGCAAAATCATTAGCGCTTATTTCGGTCTTAATTCTGACCCCCATTTGGCCCTCCTTTTTTTTATATTTTTCTCTAATTAAGTTATAGAAAATATGGTCCCACTAAAAAAATAAAAAGCGTTGAAAATTTCAACGCTTTTTTAGTTTAGAGATTTTCCACCAGCAACTTTAGCTTAACTTTTTCATAAATAGCAGCACAAAAAGCTGTCATAGTTAGCCATTGTTCCAGCCAAGGCTCAAGGTTAGCGGCCAAGAATTTCTTAAATTCTTCGCTGGTTTCCGAGATCAAAGCGGGATTATTGGCTTCGTAGTCCGAGTGAAAAACAAGGATCATTAGTTGGTTTTTAGCCCCCAAAAAGAGTTCTATCAGATTCCCGGTATCCACCTGTTTTCCCGCTTGCTCCTGCGTGTAATAATATAACCCTAGCGACACATAACGCTTTACTGTTACCCTTTTAACCAGCGTTTCCTTAAGATAACCCGGCGCAAGGCCAAGCGGTTTAACGCTTTGGCGTTCCTTAGTTACCGAAAACAAAAGGGTGAGTCCTTCCACAAAAGCTCCCCCGAAGCTCTTTTTATATTCGCTTTTATTTTTTGATAAAATGTTATGAATTTTTTGATAAATGGGTTGCTTATTATAAAAATTCACCGCCAGCTTCAGGATATTCCCCCTTCCAAATTGTTCCTTGCCATCTCCAAAAGCTAAGAACCAGGGACTTTGGGCAGTATATAGCGTTTCGCTTTCCCAAAGCGTAGTCCCATGAGTGAGATCTTTCAACTGGAGGGTCAGTCCTGTAGCATAATTGTGTTTTCCGCAATCAAAGAATAAAGCGCTCTCGGGCCTTTTCTTGGTGCTGCCCTCGCTCCCCGTCGCAGTAAAAGTCAAGCGGTTATCACAAAAGCTTAAACCTCCCTGCGGTAAAGAAAAGGTACCAAGTTCTTTTAAAATAGTAGCCGCTAACGCGGTTCCTTTTCCGGGTTTGTAAACTTCCAGCTGCGCCGCATAGGCCCTCGTAAGAAATTCGCAATCCGCCAGCTGCAAAAATTTCTTTTCCATTGCGCTCGCAGCCCTTAACGCGGCGGCTACTTCAGGGCTTAATTGTTTTACCAACTTCAAAACCATGCGTGCCTCCTTTGCTTTATTATTATTTCTTTTTAGTTATCTTATTTTTCTTAAACTTAAAAAATAGTAAAAAAAGAAAGGGAGTAGCAATTCTTTTGCTTCTCCCCTTTTAGATATTTTCTACCAAAATTCTATTTTTTATTTTTTCGTAAATTTCCCTTCCAAAAGCGGCAAACGCTGCTATTTGTTTTAACGCATCGTTAACTCTTAGCGTTGGAAATTTATTGGTATTTATCCCCCTCGGTAAAGTAGTAGCTTTATCCAGGTAATCAGAAAATACTTTTAGCGTCTTGTCTTCTTCCAAATAGATTAGCGTATCAACCGCGGGGATTAACCAAGTGAATAGTTTAGTGGCGCTTAGTTTGGTAGCGCTCGCTTGATTAAGCGAAGGCATTTCCCAGTTTATATCCTTTTTAAGCAACGCCTGACAGAACAAAGGTGTTTTAATCTCTTTTTCTGAAAAATCAAAATTCGGAAGCTCTTCTCTAAGGTTGGGCACCGAAAACAGCAAGAGTAAATCCTCTACAAACTTTTTTCCAAAAATCTCCGTAAATTCTTCCTGGTTATTTAGCAGACAGGCATATACCGCTACATATTGCTCTCGCCTAGCATAAAAATATTTAGCAAGCTCAAAAACAAGTTTATCATTTAGGCCGGCTACATAAGCTTCGTTGGCATCGCTAAAAAATGGTCCGAAACAGAGCCTCGCCAAGCGATTTCCGTAAATAAAGAGCATAATGCCTGCCGCATCTACCCTTATTTGCAGATGCATTTCTGCATGGGGCGGTTTTAAGCAATTTTTCCCCGTATTTGGAAAGAAAAAATCTTTAGTTACCGCTTCGTCCGTATCGACAAACCAGCCCAAGCTTTTATTTATATACTTAATAGCGCTGTACTTGCCCTTGAATTTATCCCAAAAAATATAATCAAAAGCTCTTAAATCTTCGGCTAACCAAGCACTATCATGCAAAGCAAAGAGCTTGGTTTCTACTTCTTCGGCTGCCTTTATTCTTGCTACGTCGTTGGTACTAAGTTCTGCTTTAAACTGATAGCGCATTTAAGCCTCCTTCTTATAATTTTATCTAATTATGTTATAAAAAAATCCACAGCAATAAATAAGAAAAAGGCAGCTTTTAATTCTGCCTTTTTAGATATTTTCTAACAATATTCGATTTTTTACTTTTTCATAGATCTCCATACCGAAAGCCGCAAAAGTCTCCATTTGTTTCAGGGCATTATTAAGGCGCATGTCCATAAAGGCATATTTGTCTCCTCCCTCCCCCGAAAAGGGCAAGTCCTCCCCCGAATAACTGGAAATAACTTCTGTTTTCTTGGTTTGTTTTAGCCAAAATTGGACTTTATTTTTGGCATTCCAAACAAAGGCTCTTCGCTCATCATAATCTTCGGGCTTGCTATGCGCACTCCATTCAATATCCTTTCTAACAATTTTTTGACAAAATAGCAAGGTGCCAAATTTAGCCTCAAAAAAATCAAAATTTGGAAGGTTTTTTTCTAAAATTGGCGCAGAAAAAAGTAAGATTATATCTGCTATGAACTTTGCCCCAAAAGCCTCTGAGAATTCTTGCTGGTCTTTTTGCAGCAATTTATAAATTTCCAGATATAAGTTCTTTCTTGTATAAAAAGTTTCAATAATTTTGTAAATAAGATTTTTTTGCGTTGGACATATTTTGTTCCCTGCTTTGTTGAAAAACGGGCCGAAACCAAATTTTTCCGCTTCTCCGTCATAGATCCCCAGCAAAATTCCCGTAGGCCCTCCAGTAAAATTGGGCAACATTATTCTAACGTCGGGTTTCATCAAAAAAATCGCCGCCTCCGAATACATTTTGTTGCAATTCCAAAAATTATTAGGACTATAAAATTCTCCAAAACTTTTCGATACCGGTAGTTCAAAAGGCAGGACTTCTTTAGTTATGGTTCCCGCTTCATGCTCTTGACCGAGCCCATCTATCCAATGTACGGCATATCTGCTGGACAGATTTTCTACATCTTCAGATATCCAGGTACTAGCATCTAAAGCGTAGAGCATTTTTATTTTTGCTTCTGCTGTTTTTATCCTTGCAAAATCCTTGGCACTTAGCTCTGTTGCCACGCGGTAGGCCATTTAGTCCTCCTTTTTTCTAAGATCCGTTAATTTGGTTGTAAACTCCATCTCCCAAAATTTGCCTTTAACCTCTTTTAAGTACAAAAGCAACGGTTTTTGTTCTACAGATATTATGGCACATATCTGCGCTTTTTACATGCCAAAGCCACATATTTTCATGAATCTATTCCCGGTACTTATAACCTTACCTTAAAAAGGAACAAGGCAGCCCCCGTTTGCCCTTTCCTCCTAAAGCAGCAGACCTTCTTCTTGTCCCAAACTTAAGCAAGAAAAAGGAGCAGAAAAAATTCTGCTCCTTAACCTAGATATTTTCTAATAATATTTTTCCTTTAACTTTTTCATAAATGGCATAAGCAAAATTAACCATAGCAACGGTTTGTTCCACCCAATCATTGATTCTGGCTAAAAATTCTTGAAATTCTTTAGCTCCTGCCGCCGCAAAAATTCTACTTTGTGCTTCTTTTTTGATCCCGCTGGTAGCTCTAGTTTCTATTGTTAACTGTTCCCGTTCCGTTAAACAAAGCTCACTAGCATAAATCGGCAAAGTTGCCTTTTCGAAAAAAGCTGTCTCGGGATAGAAGAGCGCTTCTCCCAAAAAAAGGCTCTTCTTACTGCTTGTGCTGGTCTTGTAATATTGTTCTTTTACGTTGGTCAGCGGCAGTTTAAAAGTTGTGCTTTTTGCCTCCTCCTCCCCCACGGAAAATAGGGTTGTTAGATCTTCTACAAAAAAACTATTGGAGACCGCTTCAAAGGCTTGCCTATTTTCCAACAAAACCTTGTGCACCTGCTCGTACAAAGCTCTTCGACAATAGAAAAACTGGGCTAATTTAAGGATATTGCCCCGTTCTGCTACCGCGTTTAAGCGGGCTTTGTTTTTTTCCTCATAATAGAGGCCCAGACTAAAGACATGCTTCTCGTTAGCATCTACACTTACCAGTACACAAGGAATGTTTTCGTTCCAGGCGGCCGCCGTCCCAGTGGGTTGCCTCAGGTTGAAGGTCAGCTCCTTAAGGTCTTCGCCCCACCTAGCTTTCCGGTAAGCAAACTTATAAAATTCTGGCGCTAGTTCATATTCTAATTTCGTAAAACTTCCGAGGGGTTTGCTAACTTCAAGCATCTTCTTGCTTTGGCGCCAGCGCCCTTCACTGCTTAAATTGGTGGAATCCAAAGTTAAAGCTTGGCAGAGGAAAGCTGAATCTTTTAACGAACTTAAGGCTTTTAATTTTTCTCCGGTGGTTCTTAAAAGCTGGGCTTCTTCCAAGGAAATTTTCTTCACTTGTTTAAGTAGCATCTTTCCTCCTTTTTTAGATTGGTTTCTTTGTTATAGGCATTTTTGCCTTTTAAAAAAATAAAAAGCTTCGTTGTTTGGTTAGTCCTTGTTTTTACTTATGAAAGATTATTTTGCGTTGCCAGTGCCTTCTAGGATAGGGTTTCCTTGCCCAAGGCGCGTACTTTTTCTGCTTTTCGTCTATATATACCTTTGCTTGCTGCAAGCCCGGAAATAAGCCCTCTTTCTCCTTCTTTAAATTTCTTATGAAAAGCGCCGCACTTGCAACGGCGTTGGGTTAAATATTTTCTAATAATATTCTAAATTTGCTTTTCTCGTAAATTTTCATACCAAAATTTGCCATAGCAACGGTTTGTTTTAACAATTCAAGGATTTCGTTATTTATAAATTCCAAATAGGGGGCTTCCGTAGCTACTTCCTTTATATTTTCATGATTCCAAGACGTTACTCCGCAAGTCATGCTAGTATCAATTATTAACTGATTATTAGCCTTCAACCAAACGGTGCTTTCGATGTCCGGGTTAAACCAATCCGAACCACACCGGCCCGCCGGGTATAACATAGATTTTTGGATGAAAAGCGCTTGGGTTTCCTTAGCTTGTTCCGCCCACAGATGTTTTTCCATGTTTATTGGAGTAATTGAAAAATCCAGCAGCTTCTCTTTTTCCCTTGGAACAGAAAATAAGCCAAGCAAATCCTCGAAAAACTCTTTTCCCAAAACTTCCGAAATTTTCTCGGCTTCTAGCAGCAAAACTGCACCTATTTTTTCATAGATTTCTCTTCTATTATTAAAAAAACAAGCGATTTCCCCAATAACTCCGTTCTCTCTAACATACGGCGAAGCTTTCAAATATTTTTGGGCGCAAAAAGGGCCCAGAAGAAAAAGGAGATCTCCGTATTGTTCGACGGTTAAGGTAGTGCCGGGCCAATTATTGCTTTGCCCTAGCACTAGTTTAAGCCTTTCCGCTGCTTCTTGTCCCTCTTTTGCGGTTTTACGAAAACCATACTCTTCCTTGGTTTTTACAAGCTCATATTGGGGGCGGGAGAATTTCCCTAGGTCAAAACTAAGGGGCAGCAATAAAACGGTAGTTTTGCTCGAAGGTTGCAAGCCTTTATAGGCAGCCGCGGCTTCACATAAATACTTAGCATCCGGCAAAGCATCCAGCAGGGCTATTTTTTTCCTGGCGCTCCTTAAGCGCTCAGCATCTTCTGAATTTAATTGTTGCATATATTTTAAGATCATATTTTTTTCCCTGCCTCTTTCTTTCTGACTTCCAATTACATTATAGCTTATATTTCTTAGCTTTAGTGATGAAAATAAAAAAAAGAGCAGAAAAAACTTCTGCTCTTCAAGCTTAGATATTTTCTAGCAATATTTTTCCTTTAACTTTTTCCAAGATTTTCATGCCGAAATCTGCCATAAAAATATATTGCCGTAACCAATCTTCCACCCGAAAATTAACCGCGAAATTAAAGGACTTATCGCTCGCGGCTTTCTCCAGGGTTTGGTCAAAATCTTCTAAAGGAAACAAAAGCGTGGCATCTATAATTAGCTTCGTCTCTCCCCTTAAGAAGATATGAAGCTTAATATCTCCCGTATCATAACGACCGGTTATCCCCTTTTCTTTGTGATTTTCTAACCCCGTGTAGAGCAGGGTCATTAATTTCTTCACTTCCTGATCTTTGCCGGTATAAGCACTTAACCTCGCCTTTTTTAAGTTAGTATGCGGAACTTTTATTTTATTTGGCGCTTCTGCTGGTACTTCGGCGGAGAACAGCGCAATTAAGTCTTCCGTAAAAGCCTTGCCTAAAACCGTTGTGTACTCGGTTTGATGGAAAAGCAAGATTTCCCGAATTTGCTTATATAAGGGTAACCTATTATAAAAATAACTGGCAATTTCTAACAAGTTCGGCGCTTTAAAAAAAGCAAGAGCTGCAGCGCCGGGATAAAAAGGGCCAAGGCTAAAAGGTGGGCGTTGCCCTCCTCCTCGCCGCAGCAAGACAGAAATCCCTTGGGGGTAATTCTTGCCCCCACACTCAAAGAACAGATTGCCTTCTTGGGTCTTTTGCGGGGCTTCGTTAAAAAATATAGCGTTTTCCTTTATCGTGAAGCCTTGGCCCGGCTCGGGGAAAGCGGTTACCGCTTTTTTAATTTGAGGTTTGGTGGGAAAAGCCTCTACTCCTCCCAGCTTTTTTTCTGCAAGGCTTTCAAGATCTTTGCAAAGAAAAGCATCGCTGTCGAGGGCGAATAGCATATCTACTTTTGCCTTCACCGCTAGTAACTTTACCATATCTTCCGGTGCTAGTTTTTTAATATATTGCAGCAACATCTCGGCCTCCTTTTTTATCATTTTTTCTACTTATTGTTATGGAAATATTCAAAATAAAAGAAAAGCGAAAAACAAAAAATTTCTTTTGCTTTCTCTTATAACAAAATTAAAGAAACCTAAAAAAGGAGGCAAGAGTATGTTTATCCTCATTACGAAAGAATTAGACGCTACAACCGCAGAAAAGCTAAGAAATGCGCGCCATATTTTGGCTACTGTGGCCGATGCTAACAACTTTCATTTTTTAGCGGAAGAATTCCATGCTGTTACCGAGCTAACGGGGGGTTATAAAAGTTCCAACAAGTTGCTAATAAACGAACGCTTGCTGCCCTTTGTCATATTCCCCAAATACACAATGGAAAATAATTATTTCAAAGAAACCCTTTATGGAAATTCCAACATCGCCGACGAAAAAACCTTCAATACGGCAACTTTTAAAGTGGTAGCAAAACTACAAAATGAAGGGAGAAATCACGTAAGTGGCAAAACTTTGGATTTAATAATAAAGCCTTCCGAAACTGCTTGCTCCGTTGATTTTATCTTTTCCCAAAAAAAAGCTAGAGAAAATACTGTGGTGGCCGCTTTGATTAATTACTTCCACAATCGCCAAGCCTCCTATTTCAACCTTTCCCAAATTTTGAGGGCCCACCAAAAGCAATTAATAGCAAGTCTAAATAACGAGGAATTTGTAAGCGACCTCCTTGCTTTATTTTCGGTAAAGGAATGGGCGCTGACTCCCGCTTTTGATATTTCCGCCGCCCCTATCCATAAAGAAATAGTATTTTACGAGGCTGAAAAAGTTCAGAAAGCAAGAGAAGCCCAACACGAACTGCTTTCGATTATGGAAGGCAATACCGCTTCTGCGCTTTATTCTTCAGGCCTTCGAAGGGCTGAGGTAGCCCTAGCTAAAGAAAGCAATTTACTAGCTATAAAATTTGACATGACTCTGGACAAAACGGATTTTTTCAATCTCGATATCGAAACCTTAACCAGTAATAATTTGGACCGCTTACTGGAAAGCAAAAAATTGGAGAGTTTCTACGGCGATTATCTAAACGAGTGGTTAAGCCGCTATCTTTCGCTGGCAAATTTTGCCTTTAAGGTTTTGGAACAGTTCAAAACAAAGGTATTTTTAAACCATATCTAACTCTTAAAAGACGAGGTTTTCCCTCGTCTTTTTTATTTTTTCTCTTGCTCGGCTATAACAAACTATATATTCCTAATAAAAGGAGGTCCTTATGCTGGAATTACCAATAAAGCTTAAAATTATAAAAACTCTTACGCCCGAAGTTGCAGCAAAGTTAAGAACCGCCGCCGCGCCTATCGAATTTCTCCGCGCTAGCAAAAGCTCCGCTTTTCTTTCCGCCGAATTAGGAGAAGCCCCTTATTCCATAATCAAATGTGGCCTTTCCCCGGATTATCGCGATGTGGTTACGATCCCCCCTATTATGGGCTTCCTCGGCGCTTCTACCTTGCCGAGTTTTGCTTTTTCGTCGGGCGCCTATGAGCCCTTAACTTTAGGCATGACTTCGACTAAAAAGCGTTACCAACAAGTGCCCATTACCCTCAATTTCCAATTAAAAAATAACGATAATAAACTTACCCCGGTTACTTTTGGGCTAGAAATTAAGTTGGAGGAAGAAAATTTCAAGCCTAAAGAGTGCGATAATACTTATTTCTCTTTCAAGGTGCACAGCGGTTTTCATCAAAATTATATTTTCAATATCGCGGCTTATTTCTACAATAAATATAGTTTATATAAGAAGGTCAAGACCTTTCTTACTGCGAAGCAAGCAGAATTGCTAAATATTTCCAATAGCGCAACTTTCGTGGCTACGCTTCTCGCGCTTTTTTCTGCGGAAAAAACAGCAACCTTTAAGGTTAAGCTTCCAAAAGAAAACCTAAACAAAGAATTGCTATTACTACCCGCCACCGACGAAATTTCAAATTATAAAAGCCTTTTTAAATACCTGCCGGCGGCCCCGTCCTTTTCACGGTTACAGGATGAAACAGATCAGTTTGAAGTCTTGGTCGGAGAAAAAACTGATACTTTGGCCATCGTTTTTACGCTGGACTACGGGACCTCGGTTTTCACCAAAAAGTTTAGAAGAAAGCCCTTATCCGATATTACCTTGACAGCTTTCAAGCTTGACCAGCAATTGGACACTTTAATCAACGCAACCCTTGCGACAAGGGTAGAAAACTACTTAGCTTTTTCTGATTTCGCCAGTAAGTTAATTGCCACCGTAAAAACTAAATTTCTGCTAGATGTAATTTAAAGCCGGAAGTTTTCTTCCGGCTTTTTTGCTTAATAAAAAATGTTTTTCCTTTTTTGTTATTTTGCTATAACGAAGAAGATACTTTAAATCTAAGGAGGCGCTTATGCAAGAACTTAGCATCAAAATAAGAATAATAAAAGCGCTTACCCCTAGCGCCGCAGCAAGTTTAAGAAAGGCTGCGATCCCTATCGAGTTTTTGAAAGCCAAAAACAATTCCTTTTTTCTCTTAGAAGAACGGCAGGAACTTGTCCCTTTCGCTAAAGTCGCGGCAACCTTTAAGGCTACCTTTTATGCCAAGCCTGCTTTCCCAAAAAACCTTGGGCCTTTTGTTTTTCCTAGCTTCAGTTTTTCGGAAGATTCCGAAGCCGTAGTGCATTTGGAAATAGCAAAAGTTGCCAAAAAACGCAACAACGTGCCTTTCGAAATGGAATTAGGTTGCTTAAAATATTCCGCAGCTAAGGCGCGGCTAGATGCTTTCAAGCTAGAAATAGACTTTAACAAAGCAAAAAATACCCATTACTTGCGAGAAGGTACTTATTTCAGCTTTGATATTAAAGATACTTACAAAAATAATTATATTTTCAATATTGCGACTTATTTTTATAATAAGTTTGGCTTATATCAACAAGTAAAAGCCTTTTTTGCTGAGAAAAAAGAAGAACTTATGAAAATTACGGCTAATGCCCCCTTTCTGGAAGATGTTTTGCGGCTGTTTTCTGCAAGCGCCCCGACCACTTCCGCGATAGAAGTTCCGGAGGAAAATTTAAGCACGGAATTAATTCTAAATCCCATCACCGATAAACTGCCCGGTTACAAAAGCCTTTTTACCTATATGGATCATACTAATGCAGCGATAACCAACGAAGAGCAGGATAGCATCGAAGTCCTGGTAGGAGAAAAAACCGATACCTTGGCGCTTACTTTTACCTTAGATTTTGAAGCTTCCGCTTTCACTAAAAATTTGCAAAAAACTGAATTAACCCTTGAGGTTTTAAATAAATTCAAAACTACTACGCCAATAGCGGCCATGATTTCTGCAAATTTAGCAGCAAGCTTAAATAATTACCTGCTGCTGGGGGCTTTTTCCAGCGAGCTTATTACCCAAGTTAAAACAAAATTTCTGCTTAAAGCTTTAACCGAAAATTAAAAAGCGAACATTTCTTGTTCGCTTTTTTTTTATAACTTAAGTTCGATAAATCAAAGCAAAGGAGGTGGAAGATGATAGTTCGTTATGTTAAAACCATGAAGCCTGCTGATATTTTAAGATTAACCGAAGCCAGAACCAAGACGGAAGCTTTTTCTAACGCCTTGAATCTAAATTTTTTATATGAAGCCTTGAACCTTCCAACCAGAGTTCCTCTAAAGGTAGAAAATTCCACTTTTTCCCCCTATGATAGAGCGCTGCTCACCAAAACGTTGGATAATATGTCTGCGCCAACTTACTGGTTCGTGCAAACTTTTAAAGAATATGGCTATAAAATTTTAGAAAAAGTTGGTTTTAGCGATTACAAACATAATATGACTTTACATTTAGCTTTAATAAATTTGGGCAAGGAAGCTTCTGCCAAAGCTTTTGCCAAAGCAGATGTTTTGCTGACCCTTGGAGAAAAAAATCATTATACTCCCCTGGAATTAAAGCTTGGTTTTTTAAGCGATCCGCTCCAGAACAAAGAAAGCAGCCTTGCTTTTAGCAATTATTTTTACAACAGGCAAGAACTTTATTTCAAAGTCTTTGAAACCCTCTTAAAAAATAAAGCGAGCCTTGAAAAAGCTACCACAAAACCTTTTGTTAAAGCTTTGCTAAGCTTATTTTCGGTAAAAGATTTTAGTTTTGAGGTGCCAAGCTTTTATATTCCCGTGGCAACTAAAACAAAGTTGGCCGTGAGGGGCGTAGAAGACTTTTTCGAACCGGTGGGTTCCCGTAGAAAGCTGCTTGGCTTTTATAATCCTGGCAGAGGTTTTATAGAACAGGTGAAACTCCTGCTGTTGGACAACAATGAGCTAGCAATAGATTTTTATACCTTTGATGAAATGGTCACGGAAAAAGGGGAAAGCTTGACCGAAGCGGCGCTTGCTACCATTAAAGAAAAGCCCCAGTTTGATGCTTTTATCAAAGAAAATTTAAACGCTTGGTTGGAAAATCTAATGTTACTGACAGATTTTGAGACCAAATTATTTAACAAAATAAAGACCAAAATCTTATTGGAAAATCTCTGAAAAAATAAAACAACTTTTTTAAATCTTAAGGGGCCAAAGCAAATTTGGCCCCTTTTCTATCAAAAATTTTTTTTATTTTTTCAGGGCTGCCTATAACAAAATTAGACAAATTTGAAAAAAGGAGGGTACCTTGTATATTCAACTGACCAAGAAGCTAAGTCAAAAAGCTGCCGATAGGTTAAGGGCTGCAAGAAAAACCATAACCGCGCTTTCAGCTTTTGCAGATTTTAAGTATTTGTTTGAGGCTGCCAACGCTGAGCAATCGCCGCCAGAACTTCAAACAAAAGATTGCAATTTTAATACGGTTAACGTTATAAAGGGTACCAAATTGGGGCCTTACGTGCCCTCCGAATATCGCGTTGGTACTGATAATGCCATTGTCGATTGTACTCGCGTCAACCATGCCCGAGGCGCAAGCTTTCCCGACGGTTTAATTTTTTCCCTGCAACTCCTTAATACTAGTAATTTTTCCTTTAGTTATAGGGATTTTTTGTTGGAAATCTCTGGCTCGGAACTTTTCACGGAAGAATTGTTCCTTAGTGGCGCCAGTTCCCTGGATGAGGGGCATACCAAGTTAAAGGCTTTTATTAATTATTTCCGAGATAAGCCTGCCCTGTACCAAAAGGTTTACCGCCTTTTAGTAGCCCAAAGAAAAACTATTGTAACTGCTTTTGGCAAGGAATTTGCAACCAGTATTATCGATTTATTTTCCCTGAAAACGGTAGCAGAAGAGCTTGAAGATTTTACCTTTTTCAAAAAAAGATATGCAAAACAATTTTACGAAGAGCTGGCTTTCCCGTTAAAGGAAAGCAAAGACCTTTATCTAAGTAAATTTTACGTCCCCCAGGAATTTGTTGCAAATGTAGCCCATTTATACTTAAGTGAAGACAATTTATTAAAAGTATATTTTAGTCTAGAAAACGGTTTTCTTGGCTGGTACCGAGAAAGAAAACACGCTAAACCTAGCTACAATCTTGAAACTGCTTTGCGCAAAGCCCCCGCTTTTGATACTTTTCTCAAGGAAAATTTAAACGGTTGGCTGAAAAGCATTATTTCTATGGCGAATTTCGAAGAAAAGCTTTGCAACAAAATTAAGACAAAAATTCTTATTAGTCAAATTTAGAAGCGAAGTTTAAATACTTCGCTTCTTTTTATTTTAAAGAAAACTTATAACTTAATTAGATAAATTTATTCCAAAGGAGGTTGTCATGCTGCTTAGAATTACTCGGAAAATTAGTCAAAAAGATGCAAATAGACTTCGTGTCGCAAGCGCCAAAATGTCGGCTATGGCAAAATTGTTAGCTTTTAATTTTTTAGTAAAGGATTTAAATTCAAAATTCACGAAGGATCCCGCTGCGCAGGCAGCCTTGCAAAAGCAGCTCGCCTATACCGTCCTTTCTGAAGTCCCAGTCGGGCTAGATCCCGGAGCTGAGTATTACGTTGACCGAAATTTTGGAAAAGTTAATTTTACTTTTCCTCGGCCCACCAAAAAAGTTTCCGAGCAAAGCGCCAGCTATCTTTGCCTGGATGTGCTCCAACACTTCTCGCCTATTTCAGCAAAATTAACAGCAAGTTTAACGCTTCAAGGGCCTGCAGAAAAAACTTTCAGGTTTTTAGCCTTTGAAAGTGAAAACCAGGTAGAGGAACAAATGCGTGTGTTCGATTTTGTGAATTATTTCTGTTCTAGAAAGAATTTATATGAAAATATTTCCGCAATTTTGACCAAAAACGAAGAAAAAATCAAAACCTTAACCAACGAAGCTTTTGCCAGCGACCTACTTTCCCTTTTTTCGATAAAAGAAAAAAAGGCAATAACCGCTTTCGATTTTTCCGAAAAGCTCGTTAAAAAACGTTTTTACTCCGAAACCTTTCCCACCAGGAAGCCGGAAGAAACCTTTCTTAGCTCTTTCAGCCTTTCAGTAGGGCCAATTTCCAGCATAGAACTTTTATTAAATACTGAGAATTCCTTGTTAATTGATTTTAGCTTGAGCAATATGGATTTTTCTAAGCTTAAAATTGAGAATGCTTTTATTGGAATTCCAGAC
>Ga0209538_1000092_pt1 | contig 50008 bp, 29 predicted proteins | sample BarGraNGADG00211_2_FD_184492 | JGI IMG/M metagenome (GOLD analysis project Ga0209538, IMG submission 184492) | Arctic peat soil microbial communities from Barrow, Alaska - Barrow Graham LP Ref core NGADG0004-211 (SPAdes) (version 2) | ecosystem: Environmental > Terrestrial > Soil > Wetlands >... | reverse complement strand
CTCTCCGCTTCCGGGTAAACAAAATGTCGTTTACCGGATACAATTCTCTCGAATTTTTCTTTTTTAATTCCCATATACAGTATTTTTTTAAGGTTTAATACTGTATACCTTTTTCAGTAAAAGACAAATGGTCAAAGTTTGATCCGAGAATCATCAGAACAAGATTTAGAAACTGTTTAAATTTCTTTTTTCTTTTGCCCGTAGGGCATGAATGTCAATAGAAATAAATCTCCACCTCCATTTTTGCCCGTAGGGCATTAACATTAAAGGTTAATCCCCTATGGGGAAAAGATTTATATTCCTGATTTTTCTATTGACATTTATGCCCTATGGGCAATTTTAAACAGTTTCTTAGAGTATTACTAATTTTCGGGTTACTTTCTTGTTGTTCAACATCAAATGAATAAGGTAATAGCCTGCATTGGGCAGGGTGAAATCTATGGTTCCTTTTGTAAACACCCTTGAAATAATTTGTTTACCCGAAAGATCATAAACATTTATATTTCCCGAATTATGATAATCGGGGATTGAAATATTGACATTCCTGTTCCTCGAAGTTATCTGAACATTTTCTTTGCTTTCAGTATCTTTTATTCCGGTAATGATGTCGACGATTAGCCTGAATCTGCCGGGAGAATCAGTAGATTTAGAAGTGAATTTGTAAGATGAACTGTTAGACAATAAATGTTTTGTGTTTGTTAGTTTGTCTTCAAGAATAAAAGAGGAGGTTTTTTTCCAATCATCTGAAATCTCTGTATTTAAAGTGTATTCTGTTGCCAACCCCGGAGTAAATTCTAAATTGAAAATCGACGATGTCGTTTCAGGGATACAATTAGTTGAAAGTTCCTGACCAGTTGATATTACTGAGTAAAAAAGAGGTGTTCCATCCATTCCAGACAGATAATAAGAGTCAGAATCAGCATCATATCCTGTTGTTGCGTTTTCATTTAAGCATATTTTTGTCTCAGCAAAAGTGTTATTGGTGTTACTGTTTATTACTAATTTAATTTTCTTTCCAACCAATGTTCTAGCTTGCTTCCACCCTTCTGATATTGAATGCAACCGTGAAGATTTAGGAATTGTGATTGAATTAATCTCAGAATTAACTTTTACAAAAAAACCATTCATCGCCGGTATTGTTTCTCCGGATGACAAATCTGAATATGTGCCTCCATTGTTCAATAATTTGGCAACTCCACTGATACCATTAATTCCCCAGTCCGTACCTCCCCAGCTTACCCCACAGGGAAATGGATTTCCCAACAGATGCCACCCTCTGTTGGAAGTATAACTAAGATTGGTGAATTTGATATCACTATTATTCGGTAAACCTGAAATGGTTCGTATAAGACTAGTATTATAAGATAAAAGATACCCTAATCCGTTTACAAATTTGGTTAAATCGGGGGTTATTTTTTGATTTAGCCAGGTGTCATCTATTTCATAATACGTATATAAATCATCATATGTACCGGGGAGAAACTGGTTATCAATGGTGTAATTATCCACTGGAGAACTAAAAAAATGCCAACCATCAGTGTCAGTCAGGTATTCTGAAATATAACGTTCTACCTTGATACTGCCCAGACCTGAAACAGTTCCATTGCCAAGAAATGAAGCTGAAGCGGCATGATCATTTGAAGGAATGAGCAATGTTGTAGGTGATTTTAAAATCATACAGTGCTGACCTTCAAATATACTGCTCTCGTTCACTGTAATAGTCTTACCGGGTTCGATTGTAAGCAGACCACCATTGACAATCTGTAGATTCTTAATTGTTATATTGTCATTACAAACAGCCCCCCGTGCAACTGCTGCTATTTCAACATTCGTATCTGTTCCGGGGACGCTTGCCTTTGACCAGTTGTTGTTGTTGAACCAATCATTTGATATGGTCCCGGTCCAAACATTTGGAGAAACAAATGCAGGAACTGTCCATTTTACAGTCACATCATCAATGGCGAGGCCATGCTCTCCGGCAATTTCGGCAAGATCATTCCAGCGTAAAAAGATATAAGATCCAGAAGGAACATTAATTCCCGGAATTGTATATTCCGCTTTTATTTGCCTGTTAGATGGATCATTCCCATTTAAAGCCATAGGAATAGGTCCTTTTTTGGGCCCAACAAAGTCTAAAGCCGTCACAGCTGTCCATCCATATGCACCTGGTTTTGCTGTAAACGATATTTCAGGTGAACTTGTAATCTGATAATAAAACTGGATAGACTGTATACTGTTATTCGAACAGACTTTCCATTGTTCGCCTGTATAACTGACACTAATTCTTGAAATACTCCCGGAGGATGAATTATAAAGTTTCATTCCATAGCCAACAGGATAATTAGAACTATTACACAATCCTCCAATGGCCCTATCGGAATCATTCGTTGTCCCATAACATCTCTTTCCAAAATAGGATGAAGATGTTCCATCATCTGAAAAATAGGTAACCAGCGTTATTACGGTTTCACATTGCCAATACCATCCCGGTAATGTTTGATTGTCTATCCAGGTATTTACACTTCCGGTTTTTGAAAGCGAGTTGAAGTCCTGAAAGTAGGATCCCGTTTGCTTCATCTCAATTTGCGCATAAGAATCCCGGGAACTGAACGAAAACGCTATCGTTAACAGTAAAGAATAAAAACAAAAACTTCCTGAAAGAGAGACCCTTTTTCTATTCATGGCTTTAATGAATTTATTTTAAACAAATAAGCTATTATTATAAAGTTAATAATAGATTACAAAAATTCCAAAATAAAAACAAAAAATATTTTCTGCATTTATTCATTTCAATATTCCTGACAGGTTAATCGAATTATTTACACAATTATACCGTCATATATTCCTCCTTTTTGGTTTTTTTATCAGTAGTTTTGCATATTGTTATCTTGCCTGTTAGGGTATTAAACAGTCGCTAATATCATATTATTATGAAGAATGTAAAACGTTTAGTCAGACCGGGTTTGCTATTGGCTTTCGCGGTGCTGGCAATGGTGGCATGCAGATCGACGATGGGTTACCAGTCGACGGTGGTGGCAGACAGAAGCTATCACAGCAGCTATGACGACACGACGATGGTGATGGACAAGGGGATGGTGATGATGCCCTATAACAGGGTGATTGATCCGGCCGGGTCGGTGATCAGATTTGGGAATCCGACGCTGGAAAACCACAGCCTCGACTGTGTTTTGCTGCCGGGGGGCAAGGTGCTGGCGGTGGAGGACAGGTATGGCCTGGCGCTGATTGATGTGCAGGAGAAGAGGTTGATGTCGCACCTGGACTACGACGGTGTGTATAAAGGGTTGATGAGTACTTACTCGGGCATCAAGGTGCTGGAGCTGGACAATAAGGTGCATGTTTTCTGGGGGGCTTCGGATCCTAAGACGAAGAGTTCGTTTATTCTGGACGCGTTGTGGGATGGCAGGAAAGCCGTGATCAGCAGCGCGATTGAGTTTAAACCAGTCGCTCCTTCGCCCATGGCGTTGCCCAACGATATCGCGATAGCCAATGAGGGGGGTGAGAATTTCATGTACGTGGCGCTGAACGGGAATAGTCGCCTGAGCAAGATCAGGCTGAGCGACCGGAAAGAGTTGTGGTCGGCGGAAACGGGTATGGCGCCGTTCGGGATTGCTGTGGTGGGCAACAAGGCCTACGTGAGCAACTGGGCCGGGCCGGTGCCTACGGACACGACGAAAGAGACGGCCGGAATTCCTTATGGCGCGGTGTATATTGACCCGAGGACGGGCGCTACGGCCAGAGGGACGGTGAGTGTGATGGATCTGCAATCGGGAAGGACGTTGTCGGAGATTGAGGTGGGTCTGCATCCTAACGCGATCATCGCTTCGGCTGACGGGGGGTTTGTTTATGTTGCGAATGGGAATAGTGATGATGTGTCGGTGATCAGTACGGGGTCGGACAAAGTGGTCGAGACATTGCCGGTGAGGCTAAGAGGGGCGGAAAATGGTTATATCGGGGACTCACCAAACGCGTTGGCTTTGGACAAGAGCGGGACGAAGTTGTATGTCTCTTGCGGGATGGACAACGCGGTGGCGGTGATCGCGCTGGGTGAAATGGCTTCGACTCAGGGCAAAGGGTTGTCGGCTATAGATGGGTTTATCCCCACGGAGGCTTATCCGGCAGGGCTGGTTTTGACGGATAATATGTTGATAGTGGCCAACCTCGAGGGTGAGGGGGCCAGGGTGAATTCGAAGAAAGGTTTTACGGTGCATGAGCAGGAGGCCACGGTTTCGATCATCGCGTTGCCGGATAAGAGCTTGTTGCGTTCGTACACTTCAAGGGTGGAGGCTGCGAATATGTTGTTTCGTACCAAAATCACTCAACGCCTCCCAAGAAAGGGTGTAGCGCCAAAGCCTGTGCCTGAGAGGATTGGTGAGCCGTCGGTGTTTAAACATGTGGTCTATATCATCAAGGAGAACAAGACTTACGACCAGGTGATGGGCGATGTGGCGACGGGGAATGGCGCAAAGGAGTTGTGTGTGTTTGGTGAAGAGGTGACGCCGAATCAGCACAAACTGGCCAAAGAGTTTATGTTGCTGGACAACTATTATGCTTCGGGGAAATCGTCGGCAGAGGGTCACTCGTGGGCCAATGCGGCTATCGTGACGGATTACGTGGAGAAGAATGTCAGGGCGTGGTTCAGGAGTTATCCGCATGTGCTGGGGGATGCGTTGGTATATAATAAAGAGGGGTTCCTCTGGAACAATGCGTTGGATCATGGCAAGTCGGTCAGGATTTATGGCGAGGCTTGTACGCTGAAATGGAAGGGGAGCAAAAACTGGGAAACGAATTACGCGGATTTCATTGCCGGTAAGCCTGCTGTGTTTGAAAACGTGACTACGATTTCGAGGGTAAGGCCGATACTGGCACCGGGTTTTCCGGGGTATGACGGGCAGAATGTTCCGGACCAGATGAGGGCGGCTGCGTTTATTAAAGAACTGAAGGAGTTTGAAAAGCAGCCGGGTGATCAGTTGCCGAATCTGATTGTGATGGCACTGCCTGCTGATCATACGGTGGGGACGAAAGAGGGGAATCCTACGCCTCGGGCTATGGTTGCCGATAATGACCTGGCGCTGGGTCAGATTATTGAGGCGCTGACGAAAAGCAGGTTCTGGAGTTCGACGGTGGTGTTTGTGACGGAAGATGATTCGCAGTCGGGTTGGGATCATGTGTCGGCATACAGGACGACGGGGTTCGTGATTAGTCCTTATTCGCACCTGCAAAAGACGGTGCATACGAATTATAACCAGACGTGTATGGTGAGGACGATTGAACAGATCCTGGGGATTCCGCCAATGAATGTGATCGATGCCACGGCGCTGCCGATGTTTGATTGTTTCACTACGTTGCCGGATCCGGAACCTTATGCTAAGTTAATGAACAAGGTTTCGCTGACGGAGATGAACAAGAGCGTGGCTGAGTTGTCAGGGAAGGCGAAGAAGTTCGCGTTATTGTCGGCTACTCCACAGTTTGAGCATATCGACGGGGGTAATGATGATTTGTTGAATAGGATTTTGTGGTTTGCTACCAAAGGGAATGTGGCGTATCCGAAAGAGATGACGCTTCCCAAAAGGGAGAGGGTTGACGGGGACGATTAAAGGGATGCAGATTACAAATCTGCATCAGCAAGTCACTTCGCGCGGAGATATTGGTGGGGCCATTGGATCTCTGTATCCAGCTCCTTTGCGGCATGGAGTGGCCAGTACGGATCGCGTAAAAATTCGCGTCCAAGGAAGATGGCATCGGCATCTCCATTCTGAAGGATGTCATCGGCCTGATGGACTTTTGTGATCATTCCAACGGCGCCTGTTGCTATTCCGACTTCTTGTCTGATGGCTTTTGCAAATTGTACCTGGAAGCTTGGCCCTATTGGGATTTTGGCATAGGGAACCAGTCCGCCGCTTGAACAATCGATCAGGTCGATGCCGATTTCTTTTAACGCTGCACAAAGTACGACGGATTGCTTGAGATCCCATCCCCCCTCGGCCCAATCGGTTGCAGAGATGCGGACAAAGACAGGCAGTGTTTCGGGAAAGGCTTCGCGTACGGCACTCGCAACACGCAATGGCAATTTCATCCGGTTCTCAAGACTTCCTCCGTATTCATCTTCGCGCTGGTTTGACAGTGGCGAAAGGAACTGGTGCAGCAGATAGCCATGCGCCATGTGGATCTCGACGACTTTGAATCCTGCTTTTAAAGCCCTGTGGGTGGCTTCGGTAAACTGCCCGACTACTTTATCGATTTCGGTGGTGGTCAATGCGTGAGGCATGGCATAATCATCAGAAAAGGCGGTGGCGGTTGGGGCAACTACTTCCCATCCTCCTTCGCCGGGTTTGAGCAGATGGCCGCCATCTTGTGGAGGAGCCATTGATGCTTTTCGTCCTGCATGGGCAAGCTGGACTCCGGGGATTGAGCCCTGGCTGCTGATAAATGTGGTGATCTTTTCGAAAGCTGATAACTGTTGGTCGTTCCAAAGGCCGAGATCGGCAGGTGAGATGCGTCCTTCGGGGGCGACTGAGGTGGCTTCGGCTATGACGAGTCCGGCTCCTCCTGAAGCACGGCTTCCAAGGTGTACAAGGTGCCAGTCGTTGGGTACGCCATCGACGGCTGAATACTGACACATGGGTGAGACAAATATGCGGTTACGGACGGTGACTTCGCGCAGTGTGATCGGAGTAAATAGTTTATTGGTCATAGTCAAAGTTTGTGTTCTATTTCAGATTGCTAATAAAGTAACCAACGAAAGGACTACTTGTTGTTTCGGTCATACAAATATAACGAAAATTATGTTAGGAATAAAACAACAAAGGCTGTCCAAAATGGACAGCCTTTGCGAGAATATGTATTGAGATTAGGCAATATTAGGGTAGGTAATGTGAGGGATTTTCATCCTGCCAGATGTTGTTACCATCCTGGATCCGGTTGCGGAAGGTCAGGGTGTCTTTTGCATAACTGGTTGAACCATCGGCATTCGCGTACTTGTAATTCAAAAAGAGTTTGCGGTCCTGTAACAATTTTGGCTTATTAAAAGTGCTTGCTCCGTCAGGAAGTACTACCTTGGTTGATCCTGTAACAGAACTGATTGTAACATTGGTTCCATTCAGCGTGATCTTGAACTCTCCGCCGACCTTGGTAGTGGTCTGATCACTGTAACCATTGACGATCAGATCCCATGGTGCGGTAGTTTTCAGTACCCAGATTTTAGTTTCCGGTGTTGGAATCGTTGTGGGGTATTTATTGGTACTGACTGTGTTTCCACTTGCATCCTTAACTGTTGTCACCCCTCCGTGCCAGTAGTTACCAAAGAGCGTGTTCTCATATTTTATAATCACAACATTTGAACGCATCAATGGAAGAATTGAATCTGTTGTTGCGCTGGTGATATAAAATGGAATAGCATAGTTGGCATTGAGGGTCAACGGATCGGTCAGAAATTTGGTCGAGTCGAGTGACAAAGTTACATCACCTTCGTGCTGCCCTTTATGAATGATCATCTGACTGGGATTGCTCAGCGTATAGTATGCTGTCGGCATTGGTAACAATGTCGTGGTACTGGCCACTGCATTCTTAATATACGTTGCGCTTGTTTTCATGGTAGCAAGTAATGCAGGGGTTATCAACGTATTGTTAAGCGTGTAGTTCACAGTGCGGTCGATGGTATTTTCCCTGACCCCCCCCAGTGCTGCGCCAACCTTGATATAATTCATTCCTTCGCCCACTATCACGGTCCGGACATCGTACTGATAAGGAAAGTAGATGGCATTATAATCGTAGTCCTTGACATAATCTTTATAGCAGGAACTCATTATTGCCGTGAGGATTATTAAACCTAGTATTTTTTTCATAACTGTCTCTTTTTTACGTTTTATTTCCATGAATCCCAACCCTCATTCTGAACCAGCTTGCTCATTCTTAACATTTCGTTGTAAGGAACCGGCCAAAAGGCTGATTTAAATGAGCGGTTTTCGATTAACTTGTTCAGATCGTATGTGAAGGTGCCATCGCTGTTTTTGATGATGCCTACACCATGTACCGGTTTGTTTAATGATGCTAAATCAGTACTCCAACGACGCAAATCAAAGAAGCGTTGTCCTTCGAAACAAGTAGTTATATTGCGTTCAACCTTTAGGAAATTATCAAACTTGGTAGCATCAAGAGAAACCTCATTAAGATATGGGTCGACGGCTGTGTAGTTGGCTAAACCATCGGTAGTTTTTCTCATCCGCAGATACTGGATAGCTGCCTTTGCAGAGAGTCCACCATATTTTGCAGTACTCGTTGGACCTTGCACCTTATTGGCTGCTTCAGCAAACGCCAGACACATGTGACTCCATTCGAAAATGAACTTGGAATGACGCTGAACGTCTTTTGTAGATGCGAAATTGTCCCAACCCATATACACAAACTTCTTGATGTAGTAACCTGTACGGCTGTTGGATGAAATACGGTCAGGAGCATCTTTTCCGCCATTACTCCAGTTTTCGAATGTGTACATCACGCGTGTCAAATTGTTGAACACTGCAGTTCCAGCATTATAAAAGATAATACTGTAAAAACGTGGGTCACGATTGAGATATGGTTTTGTAGGATCGTATAAACTTCTTGAATCAGTAATAGGATAACCGTTCTTCATCGGGAATGCATCAACCAGTTCCTGTGTTGCCCCCATGGTTCCATTGCAGTTGAAACCACCCGGATAGAACATACTTTCCATGGAATTGTTTGAACCGTATTGCGTAATCCAAATACCACCTGCCCATTCCGGAGAGACCCAGTTGATCCCTTTTGTCCAATCGAAAGCTGTTGTCTTTCTGGTATTTGCAGCATTGGTAATTCCATCCACATTCAGTTTGAAATCCATTACCTTCTTAGCATTTACAGCTGCTGAATCCCAACGGGCAATATCATTAGCAGGATTGAAGCGTGGACTTGCCCATGTCAGGTATAACGAAGCCTTGATGGCATAAGTTGTGATGCCGTCGATACGTGCCCAGTAGAGTGAACCGGCATACGCTGCATCTGTAGCGAGGTTCTTAACCAGAAAGTCGCGATAAGCAATCGGTATATACTTTACAGCCGAATCGCAATCTTTAACGATTTGCTTTACACACTCATCATATGTGTTACGTGCAAGATTGATACTTTTCGAGATGTCGGAAGGTTCAGTTACGATGGGAACGCCAAGTAGCTTACCATCAGTTCCTTTTCCACCAAACTTCTGAAGCAGATCATAATAGAACCATGCACGAAGTGCAAATGCTTCTCCCTGCAGACGATAGCGAACAAGGCTATCGAGGTGAGGGATAACCAAGTAACGGGTGTTGAATCCTTTTCTGCCAGTCAAAAACATGTTTGCCAGATAGATTTGCTTGTAATCGCGATCCCAGTATGTCTGGAATGGATCTGAAGAGGTAACGGTAAGGCCATTTGCCAGTTTATCCATGTCATGGGTTGTACTGGTAGAGACGGCATTATCTGTTGCACAATCAAGATAAGCTCCTTCGTTATTGTTGTAGTTTTGGGGAATGCCACTGTACATCTGGCCAATCAGCCCCTGTGCCATTTCAGGATATTTCCAAACGTCAGAGTCTGAACGTGCACCATTTGGATATGCATCCAGATATTTTACACACGCACTCAAGCCAACCAGCAGGAATCCTAAGAGAAACAATATATTCTTTGTCTTCATAATGATCAAAATTTAAAAAGTTAATTTAAGTCCGGCGGTAAATGTTTTGAATAACGGATAAGAATCGATTCCGGAACCTACTGACTCAGGATCTACATCTTTAACCTTTGTTATTGTTAACAGATTAGCACCGCGTACAAAGAAACGAACGCCTCTGGCGTGAAGACCATATGCTGCTTTTTGTGACAATGTGTAAGCGAGTTCAACATTTTGAATCTTGAAGAATCCACCCTTCTGTAACCAGAAAGTAGAGTTCTGGAAGTTGTTGACTACCTCATAATAGGTCAGTCTTGGATAAGCGCCTCCGATGTTGTCTTTCACAAAATTTGAGTAGTTGTTATCGCCCCAACCATTCCAGTAGTACTTATTCGTCATTGGAAGATCAAAAAATGCACGGCCTGTTCCTACAACTGTCATATCAAAACCTTTGAATTTAACTTTGATATTGATCGCATAAAACAGTTTTGGAGCGGTATTACCAATATTAGTAATATCGTTGGCATCGATAACGCCATCTTTATTCATATCCTGGTATTTCAGGTCACCGGCATGGAGTGTAGCATCAAATAATTGTGGTACAAGCAATGTCTCGGCATCTGTTGCAAATTTACCGATACAGATAAGTCCATAGTAAGCATTGGCTGACTGACCAACATGGCTCTGATAAGCAAAACGGTAATTGGGTTCATCAAGCTTAACATTTACTGAATTATTGGTCGTTGCACTACCACCTATTGAAAACTGGAGGTCACCAATCTTATCGGTGTACTGAAGAGCCGTTTCTATGCCGGTGTATCTTGTTGCATTGTAGTTGAAGTAAGGCCTGGCACCTGATAAACCGGCAGTGTATGGTAGTGAATTATTCAGCTGGGTAATCTGACCATCGCGTAGATTGTTATAGTAGCTCACCTCGAATGACAATTTCTTATGGAAGAGTAATCCCTCCAAACCGAAACTGTATTCCTTGCGGGTTTCCCAGGTAAGATCAGGATTACCTATACGGCTTGGATAAGACTGATACTGTGTTTTATCTTCAGCATTTCCAAACCAGTTAGCAACCGGGGAAGGACCAAATTTTGTTCCACTGGTATTATAGGTATACACACTGTTGTAGTAAAAAGGTGATGTATATCCTTCATAACCATTTTCTCCTACTTCGGCACGCAGTTTCAGGAAGTCAAAAATCTTGACATTCTTCATGAAATTCTCGTCTGAAATCACCCAACCCAAACCGACTGCAGGGAACAGGACAGAACGTTTTGATCTGCTAAAACTGTATGTTCCTGCGTAATTGCCGACAGCCTGAATGCTGTATTTATCAGCGAAAGTGTAATTGGCGCTCAATATGCCATTTAAGGTGCGTCGTGGTTCTTCGACTTGATTTAGTGCTGACTTGGCAAGATAAAAGGTTGCAGCTGCCTGGATATCGTGTTTTCCAAATGTCTGGTCATAATTGAAAGACTGGTATACAGTAAAGCGTTGGTAGTAGTAGTCATGCAATTTAGCTTGTCCCGCCATATCGACACCGTCGTGTACTTTAGTCAGAATAGCGGAATCTGCACCCTTAGATGTTATGGTAGGTACCAGGGTATAGGCAATGTAATCTTCGGCCTTACCAATCCTGGCAAGATCTAAAGCCTGAAATCCTATAAAGGTCTTTGATGTCAGTCCCTTCAGAATATTCTTCATGTCATAATTAAAGGCTAAAGAGGTGTTTCCTTGTCTTCCCGTTTCGACATATGAACCGTTATTGAGAAGTCTGCCCATTGGGTTATTTCCATAAGTCGAAGATACGGCATACCAGGGTTTCTTTAGGGATGGATCATTATTGGCATACACAGGAAATGCAATTGGAGAGATTGATGTAATATCATCAAGCACTCTGTCAAGTTCATAAATATCCAAAGTTGCATCGTAAGTGGAACTTGAACTTGAAGTTTGATCTGATCCATAATCGGAATCGTATCCATAATTTGGAGATCTGCGGGTGGTGAGTCCTCCATAGAAGTCGAACTGAACCTTGATGAGATCATTGATTCGGATGTCGAGATTCGTACGTGTACTGAGCCTGCTGAAATCAGAAACAGGTCCTATTTTGTAGATATCGCCATCGCCATCATAAGCCATGTTGACAAAATACTGAACTGCTTCGGTACCGCCCTGTGATGACATATTTATTCTCGAAACTGATTTATTGTCCTTGAGCATCATCTGACGGTAATTGTTGGCAGGATATCTTATCGAGTAGGGATCGTTCAAACCATAATTAACAATAGCATCAGGTGTATAGTTAGGTATTAAACCACTGTTTGTCTTAGCCAGGTTATTCAAAGTAGCATAATCAGATGCGCTTGTAAAACCGGGGAACCGGTCAACAATGCTTGTGCCATACTCCATGTTGACATTCAGAATCTTTTCGTTCTTTTTTCCACGCTTGGTTTTGATGAAAATGGCACCGTCAGCAGCCTGTGGCCCAAACATTACTTTGGCCACAATGTCTTTCATGATGGTTACACTTTCTATTTCCTGTGGGTCGAGTTGCATTTCGGTGATGTCGGTAGGTACATCGTCGATGATATACATTGGGCTGCGTCCTCGGATATAAAGGTTTACCTTTTCAAGAACCCCCCAGTTACCTTGTTTTTCCTCGGCACTCATACCGGTAGTTCCATATCTCTCGACAACATCCAGACCCGGGACCAATCCTGTAAATGCATTGCGAAGATCGGTGGTTGGATATTTGTCTAAAGCATTTCCGGTCATCACTGTTGAGCCACTTGTCATGTGACGTCTTTTTACAGTCATAAAGGGTAAAGCAACATTATCAGTGGATGTCATGTAAAGCTTAGCTTTAAACATCTTCACTGTCTTTTCAACAATGATATCCTGTACCAATACTACTGAATTTTCATAACCGGAAGCAGAAATGGTTACAAAGTCCGTCGGAAAAGCCTGAAATGTAAGTATTCCCTGGTCATTTGTTGTGGCGTGAATCGCCCCTTCGCCAACAACTACCTGAGCATTTGGCATTGGTTTTGCGTTCTCGTCAACCACTACAAGGTTTATGCTGGAAGCTTTAACCTTAGTGTTAGCTGGTCGCCTTTGGGTTTGATTAGCGGTTGTACGCTTTTGTTGGGCTTGAATTGTTCCTAAAAATAGCAGGCATAGCATAAACACGCCAATAAACCTGAATTTTTGAAATAATATATTATGAAATCTCATTATCTTCATTTTTAAGGGTTTTATGTTACCAAACTGCGTTTGGAACGAATTTTTTCATTTTGTACATATCTGCAGCAGGGAATGGGAAATAATACATCGCATCTTTCCATTTGCACTGACGATTGTCAGGAATTAGAACGCGGGTGTATCTAAATCCCTTTGGATAGGTTGTAGCGTTGTAGCCTGCAGCAAGTTTTTCAACATCCATTCCATACATTGGACCTGCCATTACAACCGGTGCATCTTTCCAACGACGAATGTCGAAGTAGTAATGTCCTTCTGACATCATTTCTATATTACGCTCGTTCTTGATTCTTGGTCTGAATGTAGCTGCGTCTGTAGTAAATTGTGACAAGACATCAGGCTGACCTACTCTTGATCTCATCTTGTTGAGTGCCTGAATAGCATTCATAGATGCACCGGGTGCCGGTGTACTTGGACCATAGGCCTCATTGGCAGCTTCAGCATAATTGAGATACATTTCGCCTAAACGGATGACGGGATCGGTCATCAGTGGTTGGGTCCTGTTTAGTGTACTCTGATCTCCCCAAAGTTTACGTGCATAATATCCCGTACGGGTTATTCCCAGATAGCCCTGATTCAAAAGCGTTCCGTAGGTGGTTACTCCATTGGTAACTGAATAATAAATATTGGCCGGTGTATAACCGGGGACTGTTGCCCCATTATAGATAACGTCGATATAGAAGCGGGGATCCCTGTTTGCATAGGGATCCTGATCATTGTAGTGACCTGCTGCTATGGCTGCAGCCCTGTCGGCAGCGGTATTCAGCGGCTCACCCCATTTGGTTTCGAACTTATCGACTGAATTCTGAGAGGTACATTCGCCCGAAAAACTTGATACACTGGCTCCAAAAATACCATTCATAATTGTAGGCATATTCCCGGAATTGTAGGCCTGTGTTCCTCCATCCCATGCATATAAGTCTTCATCTGAAAAACGGGTACCTGTATAATTGAGCTTGTAATCTGATGTGCCTTGTAATAGGAAATAACCATTTTGTTCGGCTGTTTGAATTGCCGTCCAGCTGGCCTTTGCAGCATTGTCCCAATCCTTTTGTCCCAGTTCGTTGTTGAGCGGGCTGGCGGCATATAACAGTATACGAGCTTTTAATGCAAGGGCAGCACATCCGTTTGGTTTGAACATATCGGGATGGTTGAGGTGACCTGCGCCACCTACTACTGGGTTATCACGACGCATTTTGCCTGCTTTTTGATAATAAACGACAGCTGAATCCAGATCGGCAGCAATCCGCATACAGGTTTCATGATTTGATAGGCGGGGGATGTCCCACTGATCATCAGGTCCCAGTGATTTGTCGAGATATGGCATACGACCCCAGATCTTGAATAGTGTGTAATGAGCAAAAGCCCTTACAAAATGAGCCTGAGCTGTATAGTCATCAATATCAACCTGCTGTGCATCCTTCAACATATGCATGTTCTCGAGCGCCAAATTACTGATACGGATGATAATAAACATCGATTCCAGGATAGGACGTCGGACACCGTCATAGGTAAATTTGTCAAGGATAGAAGAGATCTGACCGCTCTTAACGGTCTGACCTTCCATGATACGTCCCATGTCGCTCATATCGGTCAAAGCATCCCAGCTGTATTTCTGATCCCAGTAGTTGAAGTAAAGATTAAACCCTAGCTTTATATTGTAATCTTTATTGCCACTGCCGGATGCACCATTAAAGTACTTCTGTCCAAAATAAACGGCCTCAAAGAATTTTTGGAAGTTTTGGTATTTAGTGAAGACATCCTGTTCGGACAACCCGGTTGCGGGTGCCTTGTCAAGATAGCTCTTCAGACAGGATGGCGTGAAAAGTGCACTCATCCCGATGCAAAGTATTAAAATAATTCGTTTTTTCATTGTAAATATTTTTGAGGTTAGAAACCAAACTTCAGACCTAAATTGACACTACTCATCTGCGGATAGAATCCCTGTTGGAAATCTTTGCGTTCAGGATCGCCTTCGATAAGCTTCGTAAATGTGATCACGTTGTTGGCTGTTGCATATACCTGCAAGTTTGTAATACCCATCGCTTTTTTTAGAAATGAAGAATTGAACTTGTAGGCTGCATAGATCTCTTTCAAACGAAGATAGTCTGCATTACGCCAAAAACGACCGGGGATCATGATCTGATAACCTCTGTCTGCTTCTCCACCACCCCAGAACAGGATGTCGGCACTATTGCTACCACTGTAGTGGAGCGCTGAGTGATTGACATTCTGATTGCCGGGGGTCCAGTAATTGAGCTGTGAGGAGTGAACACGGTAGTCACCTTTAACAAATTCAGCTTCATAGGTCTGGTTGTATTCTACATACTTGCCCATGTTGCCCTGAAACATAAAGGTGAAATCAAAACCTTTATAGCTTAATCCTCCTGAAACAGAATAAGTAATCGGAGGATAGGCTGATCCTGCAACAGGGTATTTATCTACACTGGTTATTGCACCATCGGCTGTGTAATCAAGAAATTTATAATCACCCAAAACCAATTTTTCAAGCGAGATAGGGGATGGGTTATTGTGGACATCATTGACTGTGGTGTAATATCCTGTTCCGGTCAGCAAAACTCCGTTTAACTGGGCATCTACAGGCTTTCCTGCACTCTTTGCATAATCAGGAGAAAAGGCGGGGTCATCTTTAAAAATTACCCTGTTTTCGTTGAAGCCCATGAGCGCTTTCACATAGTAATTGAGTTGTGATTTGGTGGTTTTATTGAACTCCATTTCAACTTCAAATCCATGTTTTTTCATGCTACCAAGGTTCAGATCTTTGAATGAGTTACCAACAAGCATGGTTACACTTCGTGGTGTCAACAACATCTTGTCGCGAAATTCATCAAATAAATCAACAGTTATGGTAAAAAGGTTTTTGAAAATGCCTATTTCGACTGCAAGGTCGCGTTTGCGGGCTTCTTCCCACTGAGCATTGGTGTTAGCGCCTTTGTCTTCACGGATATATGAACCAAGTGTGTAATATTCGCTGACATATAACCAGCGGCTGGATGCATTATCACTTCCTACCAAACCATCGGAATAACGGAATTTCAGTTTGTTCATCCAGGGAACTGCACGTTTGAAGAATGGCTCCTCTGAAACTACATATCCGAAAGCTCCTGATGGGAACAAACCGAATCTGTTTGCAGGGGCGAAACGTTCTGAACCGCTGTAAGCAACATTAAACTCCACCAAATATTTGTGATTATAGTCGTAGTTGGCCCTACCGACAAGCGCTTCGTTATAATAAGGGAAATCAGTTCCGGTGTTCTTCTGTTGGCGGTTCAACAATGCCATGGCCGAAACGGTGTGTTTACCGAAACTGTTGTTATAACTGATACCACCTTCATAATAGAGGTCTTTGTAGAAATTACCCTGAAGACCACCTACGTTGATATCAAGTGGTGGCTGATTATACACCTCATTACCCGCTCCATTTCTGATCCATGGATTAGCGCCGGCTACTCCAATTAAGGAATAATCAAGTCTGTATTGTGGGAAGCTGTAAGAAGCGGTCAGAGATTGGTTCTGATAATAGGTACTCAAAGATCCTTTGGCTTTGAAAGATAATCCCTTTAAAATGAAATCAAGTTTCTGATCAAAAACAACGTCAGTAAACAGTTTTGAATCAAGATACTGATTAAATGATCCACTGTTCATCGTGTTGTAAGGATTGTCTGTGTACTCACCAAAATTGGCTGCCTGTCTAATTCCTGTGGCACCGGGATAATCTGGATCGGGAACCTGTTGCAAGACCCATGCAGGGAAATAAGCAGGGTAACGGGCAGGTGATGTGGAATAGAGGTTTCTCCATGGAGAGTTGGCCTGTTGGTTCTTGATGCCGACTTCACCACCTACGCTTATTGATAACGTAGTGGTTTTTGACAATGTGAAGTCAAAATTGGCACGGTAGTTAAAACGGTTGTATCTGTAACGGGTATCGTCGTAACCATTGTGATAGGAGTTGAAAAAGTCACCCTGATTGTACCATCCTAATGAAGCGAAATATCTCACAAAATCAGTTCCACCCTGTACATTGAAATTTGCATTGGCGGTAGGAGCAAAAGGCTTAGTAAGCGTTTTGAACCAGTCAACGCTTGGATACTGAAGTGCGTTTAATGCACTGGAAGGATTCTTGTATTCATTGAGCACATTTTGTGAAGTCAACGATGAGAATTGCTGTCCATTCATCAATGCTACGTTCAACATAGACATTGTTGTATATGAATTGATAAAATCAGGTATCATGGTTGCTCTTGTCGCACCATAAGAGGCGTTAAACGACATGACCGGTTTACCCAATGAACCACGTTTGGTGGTAACAATGATAACACCATTTGCACCCTTGGCACCGAATACTGCAGTTGCCGAAGCATCTTTCAGTACGGATACCGAACTGATTTCATTGGGATCCAGACTTGTATAATCGCGCTCAACACCGTCGACCAGTGTCAAAGGAGCAGATCCATTCCAACTGGATACACCGCGGATCACGACTTCTGTATTGTCTGCACCGGGCTCACCTGTTTGCTGAATGGTCAATACACCTGAAAGCTTACCGGTGATAGCACTGGTAACGTTTTGTGAACCGGATTTCAAAAGGGCTGCGTTGTTAACCATCGTGATGGCGCCAACGACACTCTCTTTTTTCTGTGTACCGTATCCAACAACGATAACCTCACCCAGATTCTTGATATCGGCTTCGAGCTTAACACTGATACTTACCTGCCCTTTCAGATCGATTACCTGAGTCAAATAACCCATGTAAGAAATCTTAAGCTGTGCATTGGGGTTAGTGTTATTCAGCGTGAATTTACCCTTTGCGTCTGTAACGGTCACCTGGGATGTACCCACAACGGCAACCGTAACTCCGATCAAAGCGTCTCCGGTAGCTAAATCAATAATTGTTCCGGTTACGGCTCTTCTCTGCTGTTGAGTTGCATCGGGGGCTTTTACAACCGGATTGTTATCCATACTTTTAAACTTTGAACCTACTGCATTCGATTGCATGGCAACCAAAATTAGCAGTATAGCGGTAAGTTTAAAAATAAGAGTGGTTTTTTTAAATACAATTGGGACCCTGCCCTTAAAGCATTGTAAATTTACTTTCATACGCTTGTTATTTTTATTAATTCATAAGACATGTTCCGAGTTTTATATGTGGTTATTGAAATGTTTTTTAAATTTTATGTTAACTTATTGTGAATGCTGCAAATTGAGTTGAGGGAGTAAGTGATAGAAGCATGTTCGAGATTTATTTAATTTCCTCATATTACAATAATTAGAATTGCACTGTATGAAGCATAATAAACTTGAAAGTGATTACTGACTTATTTTGTTAACAATTAGTTAAAAGTTGTTAAATGTAGAATAAAAAAAAGAACAAAATAAAGGTTTAACATTTTTTTTTCACTTTTTGATAAATATTTTTTGCTAAATGTTTAGCTTTTCTCGTTTTCAATTGCATAGAATTGTCAATGAACAGTAGCATTCTGAATAAAATTGTTGCATTGAAAAATGTTATGATTACCTAAAACAGAAAAAAGTTAATTCATCAGAACTGGTGAAATGTCATAGATACAAACTCCAAAACGGCAGGTAGGGCAGTCCGCCAGTAAGTCCAGGTATGACCACCCTCGCGGGTTCTGAACTCGTGAGGGATCTCCTTTTTACGCATGGCGATATGAACCAGTGAGTTTCCTTCATACAGAAAGTCATCGTCACCACAATCAATATACCATCTGACAGCTTTTTTCTGATCATCAGGTATATTGTTCATCAATGCCAATACACTGTATTTATTATAATAGGCGGTAACTTCGTCGTCAGTAGGATTTTGATTGCCCATTCTGACAAGAGTCTTTTTGGCATCATCGGGTGTAAGTGGACCACAACTGGCGCTTAAAGGACAGGCCGAAGAAAACATTTCGGGATGATGCAGTGCGTAAACAAATGTTCCGCCACCACCCATGGATAATCCAGAGATGGCACGATATCTTTTTTCGCTTCTGATCCTGTATTCCTTCTCAATAAAAGGCACGAACTCCTGGAAGAAGAAATCCTCGTAATTCCATTCGCCTTTAAGATCATTAAAGTATCCCCTCTGGCCGGTATTGGCATCGGGCATTATGATGATCATGGCTGTTGCAGTACCGTTTTCGATGGCTTTATCGGCAATCTGATTGACTTCGCCAAACTGCACCCAGCCCGCATGGTCGTCACCTGCTCCATGTAAAAGATAGAGCACCGGATAACTTCGGTTGCTGGTTGCATAATCTGTAGGGAGATAAATGGCATACTTTCGATCCGATTTGAGGATCTTGCTCTTCATGAAAAGGTTGTCAAAGACCTTTCCCGACTGAGCAAATGTCATTGAAGACAATAGAATAAGTAAACAAAGTAGGGTAATTGTTTTTCTCATGCTGTTGCATTAGGTGAATAATGTCATATTCAAATTCTTCTTCCGAAGCGATTTGAACAACGCAAATATAATCAGATTTTCATTGTTCTTACAAAGGATCCCAAAGTATTATAAAAAAATTATTTACTTAATTATTCGGGAGTAATAAATTGATTGTTTATGTCAGTTTCCGGGTACAAAGTGATAGTTTAGATTTTGATAGTATTCAAGCGTATGGGTTGGTTTTTCAAGTCCGGAAGGAATGGGTTTTTTGGAAAAAGTTTGAAAATACAATAAACAAGCGTTTCTCCATACTTCAGCTTCGTTTTCCTGAATAGCCAACAACATTTTAACTTCCTGAAACCTTTCGGGATCGATCTTGCCCTCCATCTCATTCCAGGTTTTCTGCATACCCTTTACAGAATTAACGCCTTCATAGTAACGATAGCAAAGTTCATCCCAAAGAGTATTCCCCGATTTGAGTTTGAAATCCCAGCCAACATGATGGAACCATAATAAATACTGTTCAGGACAAGTCTTCAAATCTTCAAATTGTTTTTCTACCTCAGGAAAATACTGACTCAAGGCATTGCTTCCTGTTTTCGTTCTGTCAAACCCTATCCCCTGCGAATCTGCTTTATGGTAATAAACAGCCGTCCAGTCAGCACGTTGCTTATTATTCACCCATGGACCGGGACCGTAATGATGGCTCCAACCCATGATGTGATGTAATCCTAATGGGGTCATATAGTTCACGGTTGTCTCACGTGAGTCCATCATCATTTTCTTTATTGGTTCAAGGAATTTTTCGTTGGAAGTAAAGGTCTGCCTGATCCATTCTTCAGCAATCTGTGAAGAAGAAAGTTCCGGATCCCAAGCCAAACGTCCATAAGCATACCAGTTAGCCTGTGCAAATGGATGTCCGCACCAATTAATATCGTTACCAATATTGGCAACTCCTGCTATGGCTGATAGATTTTGGTTATCAAGTTTTCCTTCGATTACTTTAGCTATAGTGGAACCCTTTCCTTTGGCATATGTATCTGATTTCAAAGCCTCTTCATACAATGTGCCCAGATAGACCAGGTGTGTGGCAAAACCAAGATATTCCTGTGTAATCTGGAATTCCATCATCAAGGGTGTCTTTGGCATCGCACCAAACAAGGGAGAAAAGGATTCGCGGGGTTGAAAATCTATCGGACCATTTTTAACCTGTATCAACACATTGTTTCTGAATTTGCCATCCAAAGGTTTGAATTCATTATACGCCTGCTTGAAACGGTCTTCAGGTACATTGTTGTCGTAAACAAAAGCCCGCCACATGACAATTCCACCATGGGGTGCAAGTGCATCAGCCAACATATTGGCACCATCATCATGATTCCGTTTATAATTCTGTGGGCCGGGTTGACCTTCAGAATTTGCTTTCACTAAGAATCCTCCAAAATTTGGAATATACTTATATATTTCATCTACTTTGGTTTTCCACCATGCAATTACAGTCGGATCCAAAGGGTCGGCTGTTTTTAATCCTCCAATTTCAATTGGGGCACTAAAACGGGCAGACAGGTAAACCTTTATTCCATATGGTCGAAACACATTTGCTAATGCCTGAACTTTAGGGAGGTATTCTTCGGTTAAAATCAGTGCATTGGCATTTACATTATTGAGTACTGCGCCATTGATCCCGATTGAAGCATTGGCACGGGCATAATCGATGTAACGTTGGTCAATATAACCGGGTAGTCGATGCCAATCCCAAATAGAAATACCGGCATAACCGCGTTCGACTATGCGATTGAGGTTGTCCCAATGATCCAGAATCCGATGTTGGATCTTAGGTGAGCTGCTGAATGAGAGGTTTGCGATATTCTGTTGAGACTGTAGTAGCTTTAAATAATGAAAGACACCATATAATACTCCAATATCTTTATTGGCAGTTATAATTGTACACTTCTTCTGATTGATAGTTGTTGAAAAAATCAGAAATCCCTCATCACCCAGTTCTTTAAGTCTTTTATCCTGTTTTAATGAAGCAATAATCTTTGAATTAAGGGGAGTCCCAATGATTATACTACCATCTCTATTTACTGATTTAACGACTTGCAGGTCTTTTCCAAGTAATCCTTTAATTCCATTGAACAGTTCCTTTTTGGCAACAGAAATAGTTTCTGAACTTCCTTCAGATATGAATTCAGTAATGGATGATCGGTATTGCTTCAAAAGTACGGGGTTGGAGATCAAATCATACCTGAGCCAAAGGCGATAACCATTTTCGGCTTTAAGGCATTCGGCTGAAAACGATATCAATAAAAAACAAATGATAACCTGTAAATAGATATTAGTAGATTTTCCCATTGTTGTGATCGATATTAACAGGCAAAAGTATTAAAAGCCTAATAATTATCATTAGATAAAAGAAAATAGATGGGGTATTACCCCCATCTATTTTAAACGTTGTTGTGGTTTTTCTCTATTAATAAGACTTAAAATTCATTTTAACTAAAATAACCGTGTTAATAATGAACCTAATCTATTAATAACCAGGATTCTGATAAGCAGCTTTATCCGCAGTGCTCATATCCATACCATCAATCTGACCTTGTGGAATAGGACGCAGATATAGATTAGGAGTAATTGAACGGGTAACAGTTACTGCTGTATGATCCCCATTGGCAGTTCCACAAATTTGGTATGTACCGGCAATAGCTGCCCATGTTTGCGTACGTGCTAAATCGAACCAACGATAACCCTCACCATAAAATTCACGTGAACGTTCAGCCAAAATATAGTTAAGGTCCACAGTTGCCGGTGTGGCAGCTACCATAGCAGCACTATTGTCAGCAACTTTGACGGCATTTGCACTGTTACTGAAACGCCATTTACCGGCACGTGCACGAATAATATTAATCAATCCTTTAGCGGTTCCGTCATTTGCATATGTTCCGGTTACAGCTGCTGGAGTTGCACCCTTCACAGCTGCTTCGGCGGCGATAAAGAATAATTCTGAGAATTTGGCAATAGGATAAGGACGGGTGCTACCGGCATTTACCCCTGGTCCTAAACCAGTACCATTGTCTGTACGATAAGGTCCAAGCTTCCAAATCCCGGGATACATCAATCTGCTTATTCCGCTCGGTCCTACCACATAATCAGCTCTTCCAGGTAAAATACCTGCACCGACATTACTTATACCGGCGGTACCTGTACCTGGATAAACAATAGATGGATTATCAGTATCCAGGAAAGTCAATACTGCATCGCCCGGAACAATGGACATACTATTTGCATTAACCAAAGAAGTCTGAGTGAGGCCACCTTTTGGCCAGTTGGCACGGTAAGTAGTTGTAAAAGTACCGTCGTAACGGGAATCATTGGTCTTGTCGGCGAATGTGTTGATAAATACACCGATAGGTGGAGCCATACGTACCCATGGACGTCCGAGGGCTTGTACTGCTTCACGCTGGACAGAACTTACACCTGAACTTCTGATGTTTGTATAGTTCCAGGTCAACATCCAACTGGCAAAGTTATCAGGGGCGCCACCACCACCGTAAGTTAGACTGCTTACGTTGTAATATTCAACTGCTTGCGTATGGTCGGCATAAAGCATACATTCATTGTTACGGTCGTTTGATCCAACGTTAACATCGTAGTATGTTGGCTGTAAACCATAAGGAGCCGGAGTGGCAATTGCTGATGTTGCCATATCGTATGCCATTTGAAAATAATTTGCAGCAGTTTTTCCGTTAGGGTCTGTTCGGTCAGAAGTAGGGTAAGTAGGAATATTATTGGGATTTTGTAGCCACCATGCATAAGTAAGGTAAGCTTTTGCCAAATGCAGGCGGGCAACATTCTTGGTTAATGTTCCGGTTAGTCTGCTTGTTGAAGGCAAATTGTTGATGGCTGTCAACATGTCAGGAAATATGGCTTTTGTATATACCTGAGGTACGGTGTTGCGTTTAGATACTCTGACAGGAGCCGTATTGAACTTCAGTTCACCTGCGCCCAAATCCAAAGGCACTCCACCAAATGTTTGTACCAGCAAAAAATAGTCGAAAGCACGCATGAATTGAGCTTCGGCAATCAGCGACTTTGGAATAGTATCCTTGGTTCCAACTTTGAGAACATTTACTGCGGTAGCATTTTCGATGATACCGCTGGCGGTATTGATATTAGGGAATACATTATTCCACAATACATCGCTACGCATACTTGTGGAAGAAACTGTCCCCACACCTGAAAGGTCAGCATCCTTAAAATTTGCATCGGCTTGCTGACCATATGTTGCTTCATCGGTACCGGTTTCCAATGAGTTATAGTAATAAGCCTGTCCGTACATATTGCGTAAGTTGGCGTACAGCGAAGTAACTCCTCCCATAACACCTGCCTGTGTTTTGAAATACTCGGGTGTAAAAATACTGCGTGGCTGCTCTTCTAAGATGCTTTTAGAACACGCCATCAGGAACAACGTCATCGCCACTGTTCCAATTATTGTTTTTATATTTATTTGTCTCATGATTATGGTTTTAACAAATTATTTAAAATGACATATTCAGACCAATCAAGAAGTTGTGAGTTGTAGGCGTGTTATAGCCAACAGTCAATATACGACGGTTGTAAGAAGCAACTGCCGAGTTTGCATCTCCGTATGAATTGGTTTCGGGATCCATACCAGATTGTTTGTGATAATCCGAGAACAATACCAATGGGTTCTGAACAGTGGCGTAAACACGTAGTTTTGTTAAACCCGTTTTTTTAATCCAGTTTGATTTGACATCATATCCAAGTGTAATAGTACGTATTTTCACAAAGGTTCCATTGAAGTAACTCAGAGTATTGGCATATTTAGGATTATCACCACTTAATGGGCCGGCGGGATTTGGATAAACTGCACCTGTATTTGTCGGTGACCAATAATCCACTTGAATATTTCCCCTGCGTCCTGTCAGTAAATTGAGGTAACCAGCTCCTCCGTAAAGGGTACTAATGAGGGTACCGCCGTATTGAAAGCCACCGATAACACTCAGGTCAAATCCTTTATAGGCCACATGCGTGCTGAAGCCCCCCAGAAATTTGGGATCCAGCTCTCTGATTTGCCTGTCGGATGCATTGATTGCCCTTGTTGGTGAACCATCAGCGTTGTAAGTACCGGTATATTGTACCTTTATCATGCCTGCTTTTCCACCCGGTTCTAATGTTTGAAGATATTTATAATCTGCATCCGTTGTATTCCAAAGTCCTATTTTCTTATAATCGTAGACATTATTCAGCGAATACCCTTTAAACCATGAGTTAATCACGTCCTGATCTGTTCCGGAAGTAAGGGCTGTCACCTTGTTTTGGTTAGTATATAAGTTGACGCCAACATCCCATGTCCAGCCGTTGTGGTTCTCCAAGATAACACCATTGAGTGATAATTCAACACCCTTGTTTTGAGTAGAACCTACATTGGCAACGTAACTACTCACACCCGAAGTGGAGGGCAGATTAACGCTCATCAGCAGGTCTTTGGTATTTGTAACATAATACTCTGCGGTACCTGTCAAACGACTCTTTAGAAGTGAAAAGTCAATACCAATATTATCGGTAACAGAGAATTCCCATCCTAATGCAGGGTTTGGAAGTGTGGATACATTTAACCCCGTTGCATAAGAAGTGCCAAAGTTATAAGGTGCAGTGTTTAAACGTCCAAGTGTAGAGTATGCATTAACAGATTGGTTCGAAGTTTGTCCGTAACCGGCACGTAACTTCAACGCATCAATCACCTTGATATACTTCATAAAGGATTCTTTCATGATATTCCATCCGGCAGATATTGCGGGATATGTATGCCACTTGTGTCCCGGGGCCAATACTGAAGAGGCATCGGAGCGGACTGTGGCGCTAAGCATATAGCGGTCGTCGTAAGAATACATTACACGTCCCATCATTGACATTAAACCATTCACAGTATATCCCTGATTATTGGGGCTAACAGTGATGTCAGCAGCGGCTGCCTGTCCCAGATTATAGAACTGTAAGGGATCAGCGGGGACATTTTTAGCCGACATGCTAGAACTGTTATACTTTGTTTGCTCGGTAGAGTACATTGCTACAGCGTTCACTTTATGCTTCCCGGCAAAAGTACGGTCGTAGGTCATCAGGTTTTCAATTAACCAGTGGGTTGTAAGCGAGTTGCTGATGCTGGCAGTTGAAGGGTTATCAGGTGTTGAACTGAATATTCCTACGCCTGTGTAATTGCCTCCGTTACTGGTACGAAAGTCAAGACCAACGTTCATGCGATACTTTAAGCCCTCTATACCCGGGATCTTTACTTCACCGAAGAAAGAGTTATACGTTCCAAAATTCTTGGTTTGATCTTTCCATTTATCTCCCAAACTGTTTATACCATCTTTTGTATATATCCACTGTTTATCCAAAGGCATCTGTACAGTAGTTTTCAATGAACCATCAGCATTATAAGGATTGGCAATAGGTGACATACTTAAAACACCATACATCCCTAAGCCGAAACCATTTGAAAGACTATAGTTACTGGTTGTGGATAGGCCTACGTGAATATAATTGCCTATTTCCTGGTCAAAAGAACCGCGAATATTGTAACGGATATAGTCCTGACCAGGTATTACTGCCTGATCTGCATAATAACCAATACCAACCATATAGCTACCCTTTTGAGTCCCGCCTGAAACACTTATATCGTGGTTTTGTGTGATAGCAGATCTATAAAACATGGACTGCCAATCGGTATTTACTGAACTGGATTCATCTGTCCCAGGTGTTGCATAAATACCGGCTGCTGTACGAAGTGCTGAAAACTGGGTTCCGTTCATCATAGGGTAATCAATAGCATTTTTTACACCAATAGACCCTTTATATGTGATATGTGCATCGTCTCCTTTGATTCCTTTGTTGGTTGTAATCATAATAACACCATTAGCACCGCGTGAACCGTAAATGGCAGTTGCTGAGGCATCTTTAAGAATATCAACACTCTTAATGTTATCGGGGCTGATGTCAGCGATAGATCCGGCAAAGGGGATACCGTCGAGTACTACCAAGGGGTCGTTGATGGCAGTCAGTGAACGGGTACCACGAATACGAATTTGCAATGTAGCGCCAGGTTTGGAATCTGTTTGCTGCAAGTTGACACCTGCCACACGTCCCTGAAGTGCCTGTGTGATATTAGGCGCCGGTATTTCGCGTATCAAATCTCCTTTCATTGTAGCAACAGAACCTGTCACAGCTTCTTTTCGTTGGGTACCATAACCCACTACAACGACTTCAGCTAAAGAAACTGCATCTACAGCCATAGTAACATCGATAAGACTTTTACCAGCTACAGCTACCTCCTGGGGCAGATACCCGATAAATGAGAATACCAAAACGGCTTTGGAAGAAGGCACTTCAATGGTATATTTACCATCGTAGTCAGCAACTGTTCCCTTAGATGTACCTTTAATCTTAACAGATACACTAGGTAATGTGGCCCCTTTATCGTCTTTTACTGTGCCGCGAACCTTTAAGGTCTGACCAAAGCTAAAGAACGAAAAAAGTAACATTGGTAACAACAAAGTTGCTACCTTTAAGAGTCGATTTTTTTTCATCATTAGTAGTTTAATTTTAATTAATAAATAATGTGAATTTTAAAAGAAGTTCGCCTAGATAATTTTAGTAGACATTTTCATTTTCCTGCTTTAAAGGTTTTAGACATTAAAAGCATATTATCAAAAGGTTACGATGATCTTAACCCCCTGAAATTTTATTTAATCGTAAATATTACTTCCTGCGGTTTTGCAATTCCAAGATCCACACTTCGTTTAATTGGTGAAGCCCCTCCTATGGTTATTTTTATATCACCCGGTGAAAGAATACTTTTCCCTTCGTGATTGATATAACTCATCATTTCCGGAGTTACCGTAAAATGAAGTAACTTGGATTCGTTTGGATTCAGTTTCAGGCGTTTAAAATCTTTCAATGAAAACAATGGTACTGTTTCTTTTGTATTTAAGTTGGTGATGTATAACTGAACAACCTCTTCCGCTTCCATTTTACCGGAATTGGTCACAGTAACATCGACACTAACCGATTGATTTTTCTTTATACTTGTAGCAGATAATTTCAGATTTGAATACTCAAACTTTCCGTAACTCAGTCCATAACCAAATGGATACATCGGTTCAGCAGTCATATAACGATATGTTCTTCCGGTCATAGCATAATTCTCATATGCAGGAAGCTGTTCGAGTGATTTTGGAAATGTAATGGGTAATTTGCCTGAAGGAGATACTTTCCCGAATATAATATCGGCAGCAGCATTTCCTCCCTCTTCTCCGGCATACCAGGCCAAAAGGACTGCATCTGACAATTCGTGAACTTCTGCAAGGTTCATTGGGCTGCCACCTGTGATGATTGTGATGATAGGTTTCTTGTTTTCTTCGCGAAGTTTCTTCAGAAAATCAATCTGATTCTTGGGTAGGTTATAATCTAACCTGTCACCGAAAGATGGTGAGGCAATTGATTCGCCTTCTTCGCCTTCAAGCAGACTTGATATACCCAAAACTACAATTGTTACATCACTCGATTTGGCTTCACCTGTAGTCCAGTCAATCGGATTAAGATTGTCTCTGTCTAGCAAACAACCGGGACGATATTCAAGCTGGCTGCCGGGTTTTATCCCTGCTGCAAGGCCTTCAAGAAAAGTAGAAAATTGTGTGTTGACACCATAATAATTTCCAAGTAATGCATCAATATTGGCTGCGTTTGGTCCTGTTACGAAGTACTTTGAAAGATCATTTCTCAAAGGTAATACACCATTATTTTTTAATAACACCATAGATTTCAAAGCAACTTCTTTTGCCAATTGACGGTGTTCAGTACTGTTAATTACAGAAACCGGTATGGAATTGTAGGGATTTGAGCCACGGGGATCGAACAGGCCTAATTTAAATTTGGTTACCAATAAAACAGATAAAGCGCTATCGATTTGTGCCTCTGTCACTAAATGCTGTTTTACAGCATCTAATAATCCGGGAAATTCATTTCCACAATTCAGGTTAACACCTGTTTTTAATGCCATGGCAGCAGCTTCAGCACGATTAGCAACCACTTTATGACCTTCATAAAAATCGGTTATTGCCCAACAATCACTTACAACATGACCTTTAAAGCCCCATGCTTTTCGTAATACAGTATCGATAAGGAAATTGTTTCCGCAACAAGGTTGACCGTTTGTACTGTTGTATGCACACATTACAGCCTCAACACCATTATCTACCAAAGATTTAAAAGCCGGCAAATAAGTTTCCCATAAATCTTTGGGACTTGCAACAGCATTAAATACGTGTCGAAGCCTCTCGGGGCCACTGTGTACAGCAAAATGTTTGGCACATGCAGCTACCTTCAAATATTTTGGATTATCACCCTGTAAGCCTTTTACAAATGCAACACCCATTTGGGAAGTTAAAAATGGATCTTCACCATAAGTTTCCTGCCCCCTACCCCAACGAGGATCACGGAAAATATTGATATTCGGCGTCCAGAAAGTAAGACCTCCGTATTTTTGATAGTTTCCACGAGAGACAGCAGCATTAAACATGGCACGTGCTTCGTCAGATATAGCAGTAGAAACACGTAAAGCCAGATTAGGATCGAAGGTTGAACCCAATCCGATTGCCTGAGGAAAGACTGTTGCAACCCCGGAACGACCAACACCATGCAATGCTTCACTCCACCAATTATATGCGGGAATATCCAGTCTGGGGATTGCAGGACTATTGTACATTAACTGATCTACCTTTTCAGCGAGGGTAAATTTTGAGACCATATCTTTAACCCGCACTTTAACGGGTTGTGATGGGTCAAGATATACCGGCCCCTGTTGAGCATGTACAGTGAAATTTAAAACCAATAAAAACAGAAGGATTAATTTGTAACGATTCTTCATAAATAATTGGATAAAACATTTGTAGTCAACTCTTAGTAGTAATTTTTCAATTACAGCTAAAAGTATAAACAGGCACAAATATAATGAGAGTTACATTACTTTGTAACCGATTGCATTCTTTTTTTTTCTTTTTAATGTCATAAATACGCTAAGTAAGACGACATTACATACTTATAACGCTGTATTTCTGTCTATTAATAATATATTTCTTGTTGTAGATATTTGATTTTTTAGTACAAAATTAAAATCACATCTAATTATAAATTTAATTGATCAATTATGACGAAACAGATTTACAAATCATTGAATTAATAATGCTGATAATTTGTTTCAAATAATAATTTATATCCGTTTAATCATGAATATTAAGGCTTAGTGTCTAAATTATCACGACTAACTTTTTCATTTTAAAAAACAGTCGAAGGTAATCACCAATATCATTATAGTGGAGATTGAAGTAAAATCTTACTTGTTTATTTTATTTTATGCAACTGATTGCATAGGGTTTTTTATTTATATTTGTCCTGATTTTTAAAAGCCATGAAAGAAAAGGAAATTACCATTTACGATATTGCAGCGCATTTGAAAATATCCTCGGCAACTGTAAGCAGGGGATTGAAAGACCATCCTGCAATTAGCCAGAAAACAAAAAAACTCATTCTGGATACCGCCAAAGAAATGGGATATCAGACCAATCCTTTTGCAAGTAACCTTCGTAGACAGAAAACAAATACAATTGGAGTAATTGTGCCGCGACTCAACAGTAGTTTTATGTCGGATGCACTGTCAGGCATGGAGAATATAGCCAATATCTCCGGGTATAACCTGATCATTACCCAATCACTTGAGACCGAAAAAAAAGAAATATTGAATGCCTCAACACTTTTCAATAACCGTGTAGATGCGTTGGTGGTTTCCTTATCATATGATACCAAAAGCATTACTCATTTTGAACCTTTTCTTAAAAAGAAAATACCTGTTTTGTTTTTTGACAGAGTATCACCTCGTAAAGAATTTTCATCAATAGTTATTGACAATTACAAAGCAGCTTACGAGATTACATCGCATTTAATATCTCAGGGAAGTAAAAAACTGCTTCACGTTACCGGAAACTTATTGCGAAATGTTTATTATGATCGTTGTGAGGGATTCAAACAAGCGCTTAAAGACAACAATATCCCGTTTGATAATGAGGAATTTCTAATTTCTAATAATCTTACACCTGAAGACGGCAAGGATGTGGCTCAAAGAATTCTTAATATGAATTCAAAACCAGATGCCGTCTTTGTAGCCAGTGATCTATGTGCGGCTAACATCATGTTAGAACTGAAAAAAAATGGAATAAAAATCCCTTCTGACATCGCTTTTGCTGGATTTAACAACGACCCATATTCCAGACTTGTGGAGCCCGGTCTGACAACTATAAATTATAAGGGCTTTGAAATTGGAGAATTGGCAATTCAAATTATAATCAATCAATTAAATCATTTACAAAAAATGACAATGACACAAAATATAGTGTTGGGACATGAACTCATAATCAGGCAATCATCATTAAGGCATAAGCCAAAAAAATAATAATTATCATGAATGAATTGGTTACTCATTCAAATTTAAAACAGTTTCTAAGTAATCATAATTAAAGTCAGATTGATGAAACTTACATTTATATTATTTCTGTTCTCCTTTATAACTATTCAGATCAGCGCGCAGAAAAGTCCGGTCAACGATAATTATCTACTTGTCAAAAAAGATAAAACATGCTTTACGCTTTCAGCATCGGGTAAAACAGCTCCAATTTATGTCAGTACTTCAGATTATCCGGGAGTAATACGCGCAGCCAATGACCTGCTCAGTGACCTTGAAAAAGTTACGGGTTCTAAACCTTTGTTTGTAAAAGATGAAGTTCCAAACTCGGGCAATATCATTATTATCGGGACACTTGGTAAAAACCCTTTGTTGGATCGACTGGTAAAAGAAAAAAAGATTCATGTAGAAGACATTTCAGGCAACTGGGAAAACCTGCTCATCCAGGTAGTTGAAAATCCTTTACCCGGAGTTAAGCAAGCGCTCGTAATCGCAGGAAGTGATAAGCGCGGAACGATTTATGGTATCTATGATTTGTCAGAGAAAATAGGTGTCTCACCCTTTTACTATTGGGCAGATGTTGTGCCCGAAAAGAAAACAGCTTTGTATATCAAAGCAGGACGTTATACACAATCCCCTTCAGTAAAGTACAGGGGAATATTTCTGAATGACGAGAATCCTGACCTGACACGCTGGGTTGCTGAAAAGTTTGGGACTGTAAAGCCGGGCACCAATCCACCAATGCCAAACGGTGTAGCCAATTATAATCATCAGTTTTATGCGAAAGTTTTCGAACTGATACTTCGCCTGAAAGGCAACTACCTATGGCCTGCAATGTGGAACAATGCATTTAATGAAGATGATCCTGAAAATCCTCGTCTTGCTGATGAGTATGGAATTGTTATGGGCACATCGCATCAGGAGCCTATGCTCAGGGCCCAAAAAGAATGGGACAGAAGATATCAACGTACGATCGGGAGCTGGAATTACACCAAATACCCCGACACATTGCAGCGTTTCTGGAGAAAAGGAATTCAAAGAAATAAAAACTACGAAAGCATTTTAACCATTGGACTTCGTGGGGCAAATGATACCGAGATGGCTCCGGGTGGGCCTGAAGCAAATAAAACATTACTTGAAAACATTGTGGATGTTGAGCGAAAAATTATTGCGCAGGAAATAAATCCTGATGTTACAAAGGTTCCGCAACTGTGGTGTCTCTATAAAGAGGTTCAGGATTATTACAATGCTGGGATGCGCGTCCCAGACGATGTTACTCTTTTATGGGCTGAAGACAACTGGGGAAATGTCAGGCGTTTGCCAACCCCCGAAGAACGGAAAAGAAGTGGGGGAGCGGGAATCTACTATCATTTTGATTATCACGGAGGACCCAGAAGTTATCAATGGATCAACAGTAATCCTTTGCCCAAAATATGGGACCAGATGTCACTGGCTAAACAATATGGTGCCGACCGCATCTGGATTGTAAATGTTGGACATTTAAAAGGATATGAGCTGCCTATTGAATACTTTTTAAAACTTGGATGGAACTCAGAAAAACTAACAAACAGCAACATCAATGCATTCACAATACAGTGGGCCGAAAGAGAATTTGGCAATACTTATGCTAAAGAGATTGCAGGTATTGTTTCTGCTTATGCCAAATTTAACGGGCGCCGTAAACCTGAGCTATTGGATGCATCAACATACAGTCTGACCAATTATAAGGAATCTGAAACTGTAGTGAATGATTTTAATGCAATTGCTGCAAAAGCCGAAGATCTGTATAAAAAGATGGCTCCCGAGAAAAAGGATGCCTTTTATCAACTGGTGCTTTTCCCTGCAAAGGCATGCGCTTTGGTAAATGAACTCTACCGGTCAGCCGCAACAAATATGTTGTATGCAAAACAAGGTAGGGCTGCAACCAATGATTATGCCGACAAAACCCGGCAACTCTTTTCTGCGGACACCAGCTTGATGGGATATTATAATCGCATTTATGCCAATGGACGCTGGAACCATTTTATGGATCAGTCACATCTGGGCTATAGATCATGGGTAGATCCCCCTTTCAATAATATGTCGGCAATAAAACTTCAAAATATTGAACCCGGAGATAGCGCTGTAATGGGAGTTGCGATTGAAGGCACTGAATCAGTCTGGCCGGGAGCAACAGAAACGGCTCTTCTGCCAACATTTGTCAGTCTCTCTGCTCCAAATCTTGTTGAAAAACATATTGATATTTTCAATAAAGGCAAAGCTCCATTTAAATATACGATCAAAGGTACCAAACCTTGGATTGTGATTTCTCCTCAGGATAATGATCTGATTCAAAAAGAAAAACAATTATCTGTCAGAATTGATTGGTCGAAAGCCCCGGCCGGTTTATCTACAGATACTATTACAATTTCAGGAACACAAAAACAGGTTAAAGTGATTGTTAAGACTTATAATGATCAGAAACTGCGCAAGGATAACCTCAATGGATTTGCAGAAGAGGATGGATACGTATCGATCGAAGCAGAACATTATATGACTAAAAAAGATGCCGGAAATCTTAAATGGTTGAAGATTGAAGACTATGGTCATACTTTATCGGGAATGCGTGCAACAGCTCCGGCAAATGCTTCTGCCGCTATCCCGGGAAAAGATGCCCCCTGCCTTGAATACAGGATGGAATTGTACGATATGGGATCGGTTAATGTCAGAACTTATTGCAGTCCGGTACTAAACTTTATGCCAGGAAGAGCAATCAGTTATGCTGTTTCCTTTGATAATGAAACCCCTCAAATGGTTACGTTGATTCCGGGGGATTACAATGCACGGAATGGAAACAGGGATTGGGAGAAAGTGGTTTCAGACAATTACAGGATGGGAAATTCAAAGCATTCACTTTCAACAAAGGGGACCCATGTTTTGAAAATCTGGATGGTAGATCCCGGAGTTGTTCTTCAAAAAATTGTTGTAGATTTTGGTGGCATGAAACCCAGTTATCTGGGACCACCAGAGAGTGTTTTTAATAATCATGAAAAAAATACCAATACTAAATAATTGACAATGAATAAGCCTGATAGGAGAATAGCAATAGTTACCGGGGCAGCAAGTGGTCTCGGTAAGGCTATTGCAAAGAAATTTGTACAAAATAATATTTTTACAATCATTATTGCACGGGATGAAAATAGAGCAAAAGAAACATGTCATGAACTGGGTGAACTCTCGGCATATGAAGTTTTTGACCTCAACCAATTACAACTGTTACCTGCTCTAATTAGTAAAATAACAAAGAAATACGGACATATTGATATTCTTGTTAATAATGCAGGCATTCATCTTAAAAAGCCAATACTTGAAGTGACGGATGAAGAATTTCAATCTGTAGTCCTGACCAATCAAACTGTTGTATTCAGTTTGTCTCGTGAAGTAGCTAAAGTAATGGTACAACAGAAAAGTGGCTGTATTATCAATATGAGTTCAATGGCATCGCAATATGGAATCCCTCAGGTGATAGCCTATACAGCAGCTAAATCTGCTGTGGAAGGAATGACCCGTGCCATGGCCGTTGAACTTTCACCTTTAGGAATAAGGGTAAATTGTATTGCTCCGGGGTTTATCACTACCAATATGTCATCTAATGCATTGGATAGCGATCCTGTACGCAAACAAAAAGTATTCTCCCGAACCCCAATGGGCAAATTAGGTTTACCTCAGGATGTGGCCAATGCTGCATATTTCCTTGCTTCGGATGATTCCGGCTACATTACAGGTACCGTTATGTGCGTGGATGGTGGTAATTCAATTGGATTTTAACCTTTGAAATTATTAAAATGAAAATCACAGAAGCTAAACTGATTGTTTGTTCTCCAACCCGTAATTTTGTTACATTGATAATTCATACAGATGAAAGCATTTACGGATTGGGAGATGCTACATTAAATGGTCGTGAACTGGCAGTAGCAACTTATCTTGAGGAATATTGTATTCCATGCCTGATAGGTCGCAATCCATTCGATATCGAAGATATCTGGCAATATTTTTACAAAGGAGCTTACTGGAAACGTGGTCCTGTAACTATGTCTGCTATTGCAGCAATCGATATGGCGCTATGGGATATAAAAGGTAAGGCACTCAATACGCCTGTTTATAATTTGCTGGGGGGAAAAAGCCGTGATCAGATAATGGTTTATTGCCATGCAAATGGGACAGATCTTTCAGATACACTCGAAGAAGTACATCGTCACATTGAGTTAGGATATAAAGCGATCAGGGTGCAATCAGGAATACCAGGGATTTCTAAAACATACGGTGTAGCAGCAAAGGGCGAGAAATATGAACCCGCAACCCGTGGTCTGCCTCATGAAAGCAGTTGGAGTACTGAGAAATACCTGAACTTCATGCCAAACCTCTTCAAAGCAGTCCGCAATAAGTTTGGAGATGATTTTCATCTGCTCCACGATTGTCATCACCGGTTAACGCCTATAGAAGCAGCCCGTTTTGGTAAAGAAGCCGAGCCCTATCATCTCTTTTGGATGGAAGATCCGGTGTCAGAAGAGCTGCAGGAATCATTCCGCCTGATCCGTATACATACAACTACACCTATTGCTGTCGGTGAAATCTTCAATTCTGTTTATGATTGTCACCAACTCATTACAGAACAGCTGATAGACTATCTGCGCATGACCATTGTCCACAGCGGAGGAATTACCCCTCTGCAAAAGATTGCTCATCTGGCGGAAGTTTACAACGTGCGTACCGGCTTTCATGGCGCTACTGACCTGTCACCCGTTACGATGGCCGCTGCTTTACACTTTAACACTGCCATTCATAATTTTGGAATTCAGGAACACATGCCGCATGATCCATTGGTAGATGAGGTATTTCCACATGATTATCATTTTAAAGATGGATTTATGTATGCCGGAGACAAACCGGGACTTGGAGTGGATATCGATCTTGAGCTTGCCGCAAAATATCCTTACCAGCGAGCATTTCTTCCCGTAAACCGTCGTGAAGATGGTACGATGTGGAATTGGTAATTAAGCTTTCTAATGGTGTCTTTCGTATTTGACTCCCTGATCTATCATTACAAATTAAAATAAAAATCCCAACTACTGATAAACAAGTAATTGGGATTTTTTATGTGACCTTAATAGGAATCGAACCTATATTTAAAGTTTAGGAAACTTCCGTTCTATCCGTTGAACTATAAGGCCGGAATGTGTTTTGATACAATGCATTTAACCGGATTGTTAAAGCCCTGCAAAAGTAGCACTTTTCGGGAAATATCAAAAACCCAATTTAGAACAGGCTTATTTTACCTGGCTTCCGTTGTCAAACTTCATGGTGGGCGCAACAAAACAAAGCTTTCCGACTTCATTTTCAGCCATCAGTATCATTCCCTGACTCTCGATGCCTTTCAAATCACGCTGCGCAAGGTTGACCAGAATGCTGACCTGCTGTCCGATAATCTCTTCCGAACTATAATGTTCTGCAATCCCGGATACCACAGTCCGTTTGTCGATGCCTGTATCAATGGTAAGCTTGAGCAACTTCTTGGTCTTTGCAACCTTCTCGGCAGCAATGATGGTTCCGATCCGGATATCAATCTTTGAAAAGTCATCAAATTCGATAGTAGGCTTTGAAGGAGTCACGACCCTGTTTTCGATCTGGTTCGCGATCTTGGTATCCCACAACTTCTGAACCTGTGCATCGATCACGCTGTCTTCAATTTTTTCAAACAACAGTTCGGGAGTTCCCAACTGATGTCCTGTCTCAAGAATAGTAGCGGTTCCGGCATATTTCCAGACCAATGCATTAAAGTTGAGCATCTTCAAAAGCTTAGTCGCACTAAATGGCAGGAAAGGCTCAGAGACGATTGAAAGATTTGCACAGATCTGCAACGAGAGATTCAATATCGTTTTCACGCGGGCTTCGTCGGTCTTGAAAACTTTCCATGGCTCGGTTTCGGTGAGATATTTATTTCCCAGACGGGCAAGGTTCATCATTTCGTTCAAAGCCTCGCGGAATCTGTAGTTTTCAATACTGGAAGAAATTTTTTCAGGAAACAATGCCATTTCAGCAATCACCGCCTCATCGGTCGCATTATAGCCGGTAACTTCTGGAACGACACCGCCAAAATATTTGTGGGTGAGAACCAGCGTACGGTTTACAAAGTTGCCATAGACAGCAAGCAACTCATTGTTATTGCGGGCCTGGTAGTCTTTCCAGGTGAAATCGTTGTCTTTTGTTTCAGGTGCATTGGCTGTCAATACGTAACGCAACACATCCTGCTTATTTGGCAGATCTTCGAGATATTCATTCAACCACACCGCCCAGTTGCGCGAAGTAGAGATCTTGTCGTTTTCAAGATTTAGAAACTCATTAGCCGGCACATTTTCGGGAAGGATAAAGCTCCCTTCAGCCTTAAGCATGGCTGGGAAGATGATACAATGAAACACGATATTGTCTTTGCCTATGAAATGAACCAGTTTGCTGTCGACATCTTTCCAATAGGGTTTCCAGTCGCGACCGGTCTTCAGACTCCAATCTTTAGTGGCAGAGATATAACCTATCGGAGCATCAAACCAAACATACAAAACTTTTCCAACGGCACTATCAAGCGGGACCTTTACGCCCCAATCCAAATCTCGGGTTACGGCACGGGGCTGTAATCCCTGATCGATCCACGACTTGCATTGTCCGTAAACATTGGTCTTCCAGTCGTCCTTGTGTCCTTTCAGAATCCATTCGCGCAACCATGGCTCATATTGATCAAGCGGCAGAAACCAATGTTTGGTCTCTTTCATGATCGGTACATTGCCACTCAGGGCGCTCTTTGGATTGATCAGGTCGGTGGCGTTCAAGGTAGTTCCGCAACTTTCGCACTGATCGCCATAAGCCTTTTCGTATCCGCAATGGGGACAGGTTCCGGTAATGTAACGATCGGCCAAAAATTGGTTGGCTTCTACATCATAATATTGTTCGGAGGTCTTTTCAATAAAATCACCCTTGTCATATAACGTGGTAAAAAATTCAGAGGCGGTTTCATGATGGATGGGGTCAGAGGTCCTGCTGTATATATCAAAGGAAATTCCAAATTCCTCGAATGACTTTTTGATGATCGTATGATATTTATCAACCACCTGTTGAGGTGTGAGTCCTTCTTTCCGGGCACGGATTGTAATGGGAACGCCATGTTCATCAGAGCCCCCGATAAAGATCACATCCTCTTCTTTCGAACGAAGATAACGGACATAGATATCTGCAGGCACATACACCCCGGCCAGGTGTCCGATGTGAATAGGCCCGTTTGCATAAGGCAAAGCAGATGTAACAGTATAGCGTTTGAAAGGATTTACCTTTTCATTAGATTGATTTTCCATGTGTTAAGCAGCTCGGTTTAGTTCTTGATCTTTTTCCTGATAATTTCTGTCAGGCTTTCAATGGTCACACGTTCCTGCAACATACTGTCACGTTCGCGAATAGTTACCGTGTTATCTTCCAGTGTCTGATGATCAACCGTGATACAATATGGCGTTCCGATTGCATCCTGACGGCGGTAACGACGACCGATTGCATCCTTTTCATCATACTGACACATGAAATCAATCTTCAGCACATCCATGATTTCGCGGGCCTTCTCGGGCAAACCATCCTTCTTCATCAATGGCAATACGGTTGCCTTGATAGGAGCAAGTATAGGCGGAATCTTCAACACGACGCGTTCTGAACCATCTTCCAAAACCTCCTCAGTATAAGCGTTGCTCAGAATGGCAAGGAAAGTACGATCCAGACCAATTGATGTCTCTATAACATATGGGGTGTAGCTTTCGTTCAGTTCAGGATCAAAGAACTGCAATTTCTTACCAGAGAATTGTTGATGAGCAGTAAGGTCAAAATCAGTCCTTGAATGAATTCCTTCGAGTTCCTTGAAACCAAATGGGAACTTGAATTCGATATCACAGGCAGCATTGGCATAATGGGCCAGCTTCTCATGAGGATGAAACCTGAAATTCTCTTTTGGAGTGCCCAATGAAAGATGCCATTCGAGGCGTTCTGCTTTCCACTTTTCAAACCAATCCAGTTCTGTTCCGGGACGGACAAAGAACTGCATCTCCATCTGTTCGAATTCACGCATGCGAAAGATAAACTGACGGGCCACAATTTCGTTCCTGAAGGCCTTACCGATCTGGGCAATGCCAAACGGAATCTTCATTCTCCCCGACTTCTGTATATTCAGGAAGTTGACAAATATCCCCTGGGCCGTTTCCGGTCTTAAATATATGGTGTTTGCTTCTTCACTCAACGACCCCATCTGGGTAGAAAACATCAGATTGAACTGACGTACCTCTGTCCAGTTTTTCGAACCCGAGACCGGGCAAACGATCTCCAGGTCTTCGATCAGGGTCTTCACTCCTGCAAGATCATTATTGGTCAGACATGTATTCAGTCTGTGATTGGCCTCCTGAATCTTGGAAAGGTACTCCATAACCCGTGGGTTTGTAGCACGATATTGCGCTTCATCAAAAGCTTCTCCAAAGCGTTTTGCAGCTTTCTCGACCTCTTTATTGATTTTGTCTTCAATCTTGGCAACGTAATCTTCAACGAGGACATCGGCACGGTATCTTTTTTTCGAATCCCGGTTGTCGATCATCGGATCACTAAATGCATCAACATGTCCGGAAGCCTTCCAGATGGTAGGATGCATGAAGATCGCGGAGTCAATCCCGACAATGTTTTCATGATATTGAACCATTGCACGCCACCAATAATTTTTGATGTTGTTCTTCAGCTCGACGCCATACTGGCCGTAATCATAGACGGCACTCAGTCCGTCGTATATCTCGCTCGACGGAAATACAAACCCATACTCCTTAGCATGGGAAATGATTTTCTTAAAAATATCCTCGTTATTTGCCATGGTGCAAAAATACGAAATATCCGTGCAAGTTTCTGTGTGATCTGTTTACATAAAGTTTATAAAGTACAATATTCCTATAAACAATTCTTTTCATTTATGTATGAGCTGTCAAGTAATCCTTGACAGCTCAATGTTCCTTTACCTCGCCTTCTCCAACCACATTACGAATATGAAAACTGATATTTTGTTGTGCGGTTTGAAAAAGCTCAATAGATTGAACATGAAAAACCAAACTATAATATTTAATGTACTGTCTTTTCACGTAAACCTCACTTTTCAGATCGACTTATGCCATCTTCAATCGATTTGAATACAGGATGGTCTTTCGCATAAACTTTTGCGAAAATATCTTTTGCCTTTAAGAAATATTCTTTTGCAAGTTTCTTATCCTTATCAAGATAAATTCTTCCTAAATAGAAATTCAGGTTCCCTGTAACTTTATCATTGTCTTTAAATGAAGAAAACAGTCCGTTATAAAAAGCGATTAAAACATCTTCCTTCGTTAATTTGAAATATATTTCTTCAAGATCATTATAGATTGTTGGATTAGTCGGCGCAATATTGAAAAAAGCATTCATCGTTTTCCCTGCTTTGATACTTCCTGATTTTAAATACAAATTGAGAAGTGCCTTAGTTGTATAATAATTACCCGGATCTATTTTATCAGATAACTCATAATTTTCCAATGCATTTTTATCGTCTTTCATTTCGAAATATATTTCTCCGAGCATCCTGGCAGCATCACCTTTATAAGAGATATCGGTATAAAGCTCTAAAGATTTCCGGGCATATTTCAAAGCATTTTCCCGATCATCAGTATTAAGATATGCATATGCCAGATTGTAAAATGAACTTGCATATTCATGATTCAACTCAATTGATTTTAAGAAATATGGAATTGCTTCTTTGTTTTTTTCTTGTGCGACGTAGACATAGCCCAATACATAATAAGTTAGAAAATCCGCACAATTTCCTTCAATAGCCTTTTTGTTGTTTTCTTCAATTAGTTTAAAAAGTTCTTGGTCGTCTTTGAGCCATTTACCACCATATTTTAAATGAACTTCATAATAAAAATCGCCTAGCCCTTTGTAAAGTTTGCAGTTGCTCGGATAGATTTTAATTAAGCTGTCAAGTACTTTGTTTACCTCAAACCCATACATTCCGAATAAACCTTCTTTACCTCTGTAATCCATAATGTCCTCATTCTTTTCAAGGTCTTTGAGTGCAAAGAGTTGATGCATCATGCTTGATACGAAGTAGTTTAAAGCAATATCTTCTTTCAGCAAAACAATGTCTGGTTTACTATTTTTAGGGTCAAAAGTGTTAAGTAATTTGAAGGCAGATTCATATTTCTTGATTGAAATCAATTCATTTGCCTTTTTGATTGTTTCAGTTTCGGTTTGGCCAAATACTGTAAGTGTAAAAATCAATAGAACTAATAGTGTAGTTATTTTATACATTGCCTGATTGTTAAAGTAGTTTTAAAAAGTAGTAACAAAAATAAGGAATAATGGTGTTAACAATCTTGTAATCCAAAACATCTTCAACTGCTTTAGAGGTGATATCCCATCCCGTAAGCTTTCGATAACCATAGCCCCAGAAACCGATCATAAACCTGAAAAGTGTTATCATCCCTTGTAATGATCTCTTTATCTAAAAGTTGCTTAAGCGAGGTCTGAACCGAACTGGCAGATTGTAACCCATGTTTTTTAATAAATGCAGCAGAAGTCACTCCTGATGCCCTCCCTTCCTTGGCAATGGCATAAAGCAATTCTTTTTGTCTTTCCGGCAGTAATGATAATGTACCCCGGAAGATCGTTTCATACGATGTAAGCGTGTCATCTATTGTTTCGGCTATAAATTCCAAACTGCACAATTCACCACTATCGGTTAGTGAATAGAGTCGATTGAAAATATTTTGTATATACCATGTATGTCCTTCAAACAAATTATATACCCGCAATATGTTCTCCGGCGTTATCGTCTTGCCGGCATCAACAAAATGTTTCTGAATGAAAGGAATATATTTTTCGGGTGTAATTGCATCCAGGTTTAATATTCCAACGCTTTGATAAAAAGGCCTTGAAGCAGAAAAAAACATATTTTGCATCATATGCCTTTGGCTACCCGCCAAAATAAAATTTGTATTTTGACATTTTTGAATATGTGTACGAAGCAACGCTTCAATATTTTTCTCTGGGTATTTTTCAATCTGCTGGAACTCATCAATAGCCACTATACAACGTTTATCGGCAGACTCCAGATAACTAAAAATCTGTTCCAGAGAATATTCCGGCTGCTGGATATTCCCAATACCAATATCAAATGTCGGGGCTCCGGTTATGGGATCTAACTTAAAAGCTGGACGCAAAGAAGTTATGGTACCGAAAAAGTTATCCAAAAACTTTTTGCCTTTTGGTTTAAGTGTTTCGAAAATCTGTTTGCCAAGAGCAAAAACAAATTCTTTTACACTTCCGGTCGCGTATATATCGATAAAAAATGTATAAAACTCGCTTTCAATCTCTTGTTGATGGAAACAGTGTTCTATTAACCCGGTTTTCCCCATTCTACGCGGTGAAATGATAGCCATATTCTGCCCGTTGATGATCGAACGAATTAACTCAGCGCTTTCTCGTTCCCTGTCACAAAAATATTCGCCCGAAACATACCCACTTGTAATAAATGGATTTTTAATCCTGCTCATAATTATCGAATTACATTTATGCAAATGTAATTATTATAATATCATAATGCAAATACAATAATTCATAAGAAAGAATAAAACAGAAACAGTTTTTAAATAATACCAAATATCTTTGCACGATGATAGCAATTGATGATACGTTGATAAGTGATGATCTGGGTGATGTCTATTTCACCTGTGATCTGGGGAAGTGTCATGGCGCCTGTTGCGTGGAAGGTGATGCCGGGGCGCCGCTGGATGAGGAGGAGATTGGCGTTTTGGAAGATATTCTGGAAAAAGTTCGTCCGTTTATGACCGAGGCCGGAATCCGGGAAGTTGACTCAACCGGCGTTTTCGATTATGATGCAGGAGGGAATTTTGTGACGCCACTCGTAAATGATTGCGAATGTGCCTTTGTTTACAATGACTTTGGGGTAGCAAAGTGTGTGATCGAAAAGGCTTATTACGCAGGATTGATCTCTTTTAAGAAACCGATTTCGTGTCATCTCTACCCGATCCGTATCACAAAATTCAAAGATTTCGAAGCGCTCAATTATCACAAATGGCCAATCTGCGACCGGGCATTGGTAACCGGTCGGCGCGAAGATGTCCGTGTATACGAATTCCTGAAGGAACCACTCATCCGGAAATACGGCAAAGCGTGGTACGAGAAACTCGATGCAGCTTTCAAAGAAAAAAGAGCAAAAAAATAAGCGGAATACCGCACATTATTTGCTTTCAGGGCTGATTATTTGTATTTTTGTATTTGTCATTGCCATTTAAAAGTTGACAAAACAAACTGTTTTTAAAGAAACTATTTCTGCAATTCATTTTCGGATAATACATCGAATATTCTTTAAATATTCTTAGACAACATAAGTAATATTCCCATATGACTCTCTTAAAAGCCATATCGAAGCCATATCAAAGCCATATTGAAGCCATATTGGTCCCAACTATTGTAATATGAGATCGACATGGCTTCAATATGGCTTTGATATGGCTTCGATATGGCATTAATTTAAGTCAAATGAGGATATTAGGGGAGTATTTAGGGTGTTGTCTTTGAATATTCGAACGATATCAAGGGAATTTTCAATTCAGGGTTAAATATATTTTTCAACCCTTTTCGTAAAAGTATATCAAAATCAGGCTAAAAGCAAGTTTTATTTTGCTTTCCTTGCCCTGTTGGAGTTAGATTTTTTGTGCTTCGTTTTTGTTTCTTCCACTCACGGCAGCAACAGAAAGTATTACGCCAAGCATAATTCCCAGAAGTGCTGCAAATAAAACCTGATGTTGCGGGGGCAGGAGAAAAGTGATGGTGTGTGCCGGGATCCAGAAAAAGGGGATGCTCTTCATCAGGACAAAACCGTAATGTACGTCCCAGTTGATGTTGAAGAGGATCTTTCTGAATTTTGGCATCCGAATAATTGAAATCAAAGAACCCTGATAGCTTTCTATGTGTGCATCGGTTACTTTGTGAAAGGTCATCATCAGCGGGGCAAAAAGCACATTCAAAACCAGACTGATGCTGAATGCGGTAAAGACCTTTATGCCGGTAATCGGGGATCCCGGAATCATAGATGTTGCACTTTCTGTTAATCCACAATAGACTAAAAACGAAGGCACTCCGGATGAGAAAATTGTAAATGCGGCTTTAATGGTTACGCCAATCACGCCCCAGACAATTGCCCTGGGCAATATTCCAAACCGGGATAGTTGATAACCGCCTGTTTTTATACGATAACCGATTACTTCACCCAAAGTGGCCAATATAGCAAACTTCAGAAAACTCATGATCAATCCGTGCTGTCTGTTCATGTCGTTATAAAACGATAAGAGAGAAGCATTCAGGACAAAGGGTAAAAACAAAATAAGGAAAAACAATAACAGGGCGATATCACCTTTTTTCATTTGGTAGATTTAAGTTTGTTCCGATAGGAAATAATTGGTTTAAGTTGAATGATTCTTTAGCTACAAGACTGTATGTCAGGGCAAAAATAATATTCAAATTCGTCGATAAAGTTAATAACTTTATCTTTGGACTAAGCAAAGAATTCATAGAAAATGGATGCAATGAAAAGAGGTTTGTTTGTGGTGTGTTTTCTGATTACCGGGATGGGGTTTGCACAGCAAGCGGTTCATCAGCAACCTGCTTTCGATCAGATGATGGGTGTGAATGTGACTTACAAAGATCCGTTGGGCAGGTTGAGCGTGGCCGGGATGGTGAGGGAGTTTCATGTATGGTCGTGGAATCAGCCAAAGCCTGATGTTGAAGATTGGAATCCACAGCAACATATTGATTTCAGCCAATACTATTCAAACCTCGATGCACTGGGCCATACCGCGGTTCCGGTCATTCAGCAGACGCCCACATGGTTGATGAGGCCCGGAATGAATGACCAGAGCCAGCCGCTTGACAATAATCAATTAAAAGGAAAGGCTGCAGGTTTTACCAAACAGTCTGCCTTTATCAAAAGATTTGCTGAGGTCTTTTCTCCTTCCGGACTCAGATATATCGAAAACTGGAATGAGCCGGACAAGGACTGGTACGGGCCTTTGGCTACTTTCAAACCCGGTGAGTTTGCTGCCATGTGTAGTGCCGATTATGATGCGCTGCAATCAATTTCATCGGGTGAGTCTTTGAATCAATCCCCGGTTAAACTGGTGATGGGGGGATTGGCTTATCCTTCGTTCATTTATCTGTCGACTTTTCAAATGTGGGGACAGTTGAATCGACCGGATAATAAGATCCCTATGGATGTCATCAATTTGCATCATTACAGCAACAGCGCTCCCGAACATACTTCCCCTGTCAATGGCATCAGTCCTGAAGAAGATCACCTCAGGGGAAAAATGGGTGAATTTGTTCAGCTCAGGAATCTGAAAATGCCGGAGAAGGAAATATGGGTCAGTGAATTTGGCTATGATACGTGGACAGGCTCTACGCAGGGGGTTAAGGCCATTCCGGGACAGACGACAGAAGAGACGCAGGCACAATGGATCGCAAGGTCGTTCCTGGCGCTGGCTGCAGCGGGAGTTGACCGGGCCGTTCTTTTCGCTATGTCTGATGAGGGGGATTCGAAAGTTCGTTATAATACATCGGGGTTGCTGAGCCACAGAGATGGCGAGACACAGCCTAAACTTTCCTGGTATTATGTTTCGGCTCTGCGAAACGTTATGCGTGGTTTGCACTTCATTAAAGAGATTGATGCTGGAGAACCGGAAATCAGGATTTATAAATTTGCAGACAGTCTGAATCAAAGAGGAGTTTATGCTATCTGGTGCCCGACCAGTAAAGGGAAAAAAATCAGCTATTCATTTAAAGGTCAGGGACAGTCGGATGTGAAAATCGTATCCCTGGTGAATGGAAGTACAACAGGGGAGACTAAGGTCGTTTCGGTTACGGATAACAATCTGAAGTTAGAAGTTTCAGAGACGCCCTTGTTTGTAGTGACAGGTAATGAGGATGTTAAGGCGCCTCAGATCAAGAGGATTCAATTGACGCAGGAAATGTTGACCGGACCAGTTGAGGCTTCAGGGATCATTGATGAGCAAAACCAGGGGGATCCTTTTGATGGTACTTTTAAAGAAAATAAGTCTGCCACAGGGTGGACCAATAATACTGCTTTGCCTTTAGAAGCAATTATTGATTTAAAAAGCAGCCTGTCTGTTAAAGGGATTTATCTGAAAGACACTTACAACGAAGGGTTTGTGGATGTCTATTATCAGGATCAGGCCGGGGAATGGAAACAGATTATCCATGACCCGATGCGGCGTTATTTTGTCTGGGATCCGTACTTTTTCAAAACGCCTTTAAATACCGGCAAGTTGAAAATTGTTCTTGAAGGAAAAACCGAAGCCAAAACTTCCTGCCTTGGGGAGATTATGGTTTATGTTGAGAAATAATTTTTTTACAATAAAAAAGGCCGATCCAAATGGAACGGCCTTTTAAAATATTAGAATGATTTTTTATTTCTTCAAAACCTCGGCACCAGAGACGATCTCGATGAGCTCCTTGGTGATGGAGGCCTGGCGGGCGTTGTTGTAACGGATCTTGAGGTCTTTGAGGATTTCGCCGGCGTTCTCGGTGGCCTTGTGCATTGCCGTCATACGGGCGCCAAATTCTGATGCATATGAATCGAGAAGCGCCTTGAAAAGCTGAATGCGCAATAGTTGTGGGATCACAGCTAAAAGCAGTTCTTCTTCTTCGGGTTCGAAAATATAGTCGTTGTGAAACTGTTTCTGGGTAACTTCAACCTTTTCGGGAACCAACGGCAACATCTGTTCTACTGCCAGGATCTGCGTTGCAGCATTTTTAAACTGGTTGTAAATGATATCCACCCTTGAATAGGTTTTATCCTTGTACCAATCCATTATCTGGTTGGCTATTTCTGATACATTCGGATACACAAGGTTATCAAAAACACTGTTGAAACTGGCTTCTACTTTATAATTACGGCGTTTGAAGAACTCTGTTCCTTTACGACCGATGGTTATCATGTGAAGATTTCCACGTTTGTTTTGATCGGCAAAGTTTGTCTGGATATGTTCGAGCGTAGCTTTATTCACACTTGAATTGAAAGCTCCGCACATTCCCCTGTTCGAAGTAATGACGACAAGAAGAACCTTATCGGGATCTTCCACTTTGGTAAAAACGCTATCCGCCATCGAACCGTTCTCGCTGATATTCTGAATGATGCCTTTCAGTTTCAAAGCGTAAGGGCGAAGAGCTACAATATTGTTCTGAGCCTTACGCAGTTTAGATGCAGCCACCATTTTCATGGCGCTTGTAATCTGTTGCGTCGAGATAACAGAAGCAATACGCGTACGAACCTCTTTAAGTCCGGCCATAGTTCTTTTTTATATTTGATTATCAGGAAACCGGTTAAACCCGGTTTCCAAACAATCGATTGAGTTATTCAAAATTGTGAATGCTGACAGTTTTATTTTTCAAAACCGTGAGCGATTTCTTTTGCAATACTTTCGAGGGTATTGGCAATTTCATTTGTGTATTGTCCCTTGCGCAAAGCGGTCAGAATTTCCTTGTAGTTCAGTTCCAGATGTTGCAGGTAAGTAGCTTCAAACTCGGAAATCTTATTCAAAGGCACATTCTGCAACAGACCTTTTGTTCCACAGAAAATAATGGCAATTTGTTTCTCTACCGGCATCGGTGAATACTGTGGCTGTTTCAGGATCTCAACGTTACGGGCTCCCTTGGCGAGTACCATCTTTGTACTGGCATCAAGGTCGGAACCAAACTTAGAGAAGGCTTCAAGGTCACGATACTGTGCCTGGTCGAGTTTCAAAGTACCTGCAACTTTCTTCATGGACTTGATCTGAGCATTACCCCCTACACGAGATACCGAGATACCAACGTTGATAGCAGGACGGATACCGGAGTTGAAAAGTCCTGTTTCGAGGAAGATCTGTCCGTCGGTAATGGAGATTACGTTCGTTGGAATGTATGCAGAAACGTCACCGGCCTGGGTTTCGATAATCGGGAGGGCAGTCAGTGAACCACCACCTTTAACGATGCCCTTCAGAGATGGAGGCAGGTCATTCATCTTCTGAACGATACTGTCTTCAGCAATGATCTTGGCAGCACGTTCCAGCAAGCGTGAGTGCAGGTAGAAAACGTCGCCGGGATAAGCTTCGCGTCCGGGTGGACGACGGAGCAGCAGGGAGACTTCTCGATAAGCAACAGCCTGTTTTGAAAGGTCATCATAGATCACCAAGGCAGGACGTCCCGTATCACGGAAGAACTCACCAATGGCAGCACCTGTAAACGGAGCATAGAACTGCATGGCAGCAGGATCAGAGGCTGTAGCTGCCACGATAACCGTGTAAGCCATCGCACCGTGATCTTCCAGTGTCTTCAGGATATTTGCAACAGTAGAACCTTTTTGGCCTATGGCAACATATATGCAATAGACGGGTTCACCTTTTTCGTAAAATTCTTTTTGATTGATAATGGTATCAATCGCGATAGCTGTCTTACCGGTTTGACGGTCACCGATGATCAACTCGCGTTGTCCACGACCAATAGGGATCATGGCGTCGATCGCCTTGATGCCTGTCTGGAGAGATTCGTTTACAGGCTGACGGAAGATAACACCGGGAGCAACACGCTCTACGGGCATCTCATATGTCTTACCTTCAACGGGACCCTTACCATCGATAGGCTCGCCCAGTGTATTTACAACACGTCCGATGAGGCCTTCGCCTGCCTGGATAGATGCAATACGACCTGTTCTTTTAACGGTGTCGCCTTCTTTGATCTTGAGGGCTTCGCCCAACAAAACGATACCGACATTATCGACCTCGAGGTTGAGCACGATGCCCATGATACCATTTTCTGTGAACTCAACCAATTCGCCTGACTCTGCGTTGGTCAATCCGTAAACGCGGGCGATTCCATCACCTACGCTTAAAACACTACCTACTTCTTGTAATTCGGCCTCAGTCTTGATGCCAGCTAATTGCTGACGAAGGATGGCCGATACCTCGGCGGGTTTAATTCCTGCCATATCTGAAAGAGTTTAAATTTCGCTGTTATTTGTATTCTCATTAAATTCTTTGCGAAGCCTGTGCATCGTATTTTTGATAGATGCATCAAATAGTTGGCCTTCGAGTGTAAGAGTAAATCCTCCCAGTAATTCGGGATCGATCTTTTCAACCAGTTCAACCTCACCACCGGTTTGTTCCTTGAGCCGTGCGATGATCTTGGCACGCATCTCTTTGTCGAGTGGTTGAGCTGATGTGAGTAATGCAGTCTTAATGCCTTTGAAATCCTTGACCAATTGCATATATTCAATAGCAATAGATGGTAGACTGATCTCGCGGTTTTGAAGGACCACAAGGTTGATAAACCTTTGTGACAAATCACAGATCTTGCTACCAAAGATTTCAGTCAGAATCTTGCCTTTTTTAGTGTCCCTGATAATAGGGCTGGCGAGTGCGCGCATCAGCTCTTTGCTATCCAGACAAGTCTGAGCAACAATCTGCATATCATCAAACACCCTATCAAGCTGATTGAGCTCTCCGGCCAGTTGATAAAGTGCAAGGGCGTAACGCTTATGAATTCTTGAATCTTCCATTATTCCGTTTACTGGTCAATTAATTGAACCGAATGTTTTCAAGTTGCTTGTCGATCATCTCGTTTTGCTTAGCCTTGTCTTTCAGTTCTTCCTGAAGTACCTTCTCTGCAATCTCGATCGATAAACGGCCAATCTGACTTTTCAGTTCGCTGAGGGCAGCCTTGCGTTCATTCTGAATAAGCGTTCTTGAGTTCTCAACGATTCGGTTGGCTTCTTCCTGGGCTTTCTTCTTGGCGTCATCGATAACTGAATCTCTCATTTCTCTGGCCTGACGAAGAATCTGATCGCGTTCTTCACGGGCAACAGAAAGGAGTTTTTCGTTTTCGTTCTGAAGCTGTGACATCTGTGCACATGCTTCATCAGCAGCATTGAGCGCCTGGGCGATGAAATCCTCACGATCTAAAAAAGAAGAAA
>Ga0209538_1000089_pt1 | contig 50438 bp, 30 predicted proteins | sample BarGraNGADG00211_2_FD_184492 | JGI IMG/M metagenome (GOLD analysis project Ga0209538, IMG submission 184492) | Arctic peat soil microbial communities from Barrow, Alaska - Barrow Graham LP Ref core NGADG0004-211 (SPAdes) (version 2) | ecosystem: Environmental > Terrestrial > Soil > Wetlands >... | reverse complement strand
ACATGCAATCTGTGAGGACAGTTAATGACCCGTTGGCCTGTTGATACTTTCCCAGAAACAAATTGAGTTGTCTTGAAAATATGCAATTGCATCTTCTCTGATCCCTTCCCAAATATTGAGATTTTGATCCTGTAACACAAATTCACAGGGCTGGTTGTCAAAAAACCCTCCACCCGGATCTTTAAAAAGCGAACTTCTTAATCTTGTAGCTTTCTTACGCTGTTCCTCTATATAATTCATCTTAAAAAATAATTTATCTCAGTCTCTTTTTAAAACCAACTTAAGCAAATATATTGTCAAGTTTAATCTTGAATCAAACTAAAACGATAAACTCAATGGTATAAAACAATAAATCGGTCTCTTATAGGTCTAAAATTACACTATATTTATTGCGATTTTACACTTACTATAATAAATTATTGGTTTTAGGGGGAGTTATTGTATGAACCCCCCCTTTTTTTGGATGAAATTACTTTTTCACCTTTTTACTTTAAAAATATTAACAAAAATTTAACAAGCCATATCGCCGGCATTCTTTTTCGCAGCCATCAGGTTGTATGCCCCTTTTATGACAATTTTTGCTTTCTTAATATCAAAACCTTCAGGCAGAATCACACCAGTATAACCATTATCTGATGCTCCGCGTTTTACCTGAACCAATTTGTATTCAGTGATTGCTTTTCCGTTTTCCTGTTTCACACGGTCAAAAACGAAAATATAATCTTTCCCATCAAACTGTACAATTGCGTCACTAGGCAGAGCAGTCATAGAATTGTTGTGGGTCTCAACGCTGGCTGTAATATAGATCCCGGGGATAAGACGTACAGAAGGATTTGTGATGGTAGCAAAAACCTTAATAGTCTTGTCGTTTTGCAACACCTTGCCTACCTGATAGATCACGGCTATATACTGATCTTTGCCTTCGTCAGATAATCCAAAACGCAATCGTTGTCCTATTGAGATTTCATGAATATCCTTTTCAAAAACTGTGAGCTCAACGGTGAGTTTAGAAGTATTTACTATCTCAAACAATACATCCGTTGGCGAAACATACTTCCCGATATTCACATTTACCTGTTTCACAAAACCACTGATCGGTGATTTTACAGCTATGGCTCTTTGAATATTGGTCTCTGTGAGTGTTTCCGGATTGATGCCTATCAAAGCCAGTTTTTGCCCCAAAGCATTCATCTTTCCTTTCAATACTTTGTATTCAGAAGTGACCTGCTGAAAACTCTTTGCCGATGAAATATTATCCTTGTACAAATCCTTTTGTCGGTTGTAGTCTGCCTCAACATATTCCAACTGATTTTTACTTTCCAGGTAATTTTGCTGAAGATCAATAAACTCAGGGTTTTCTACCATGGCCAATACCTGGTCTTTCTTTATCTGACTGCCCTGCATCAACGAGGTGTTTTTGATAAACCCACCCATTGGAGTACTTACAGTAGCAATATTTTGTGGCGGTGCTGAGATCAATCCGTTTATTTTTATCAGATCACTGAGCGATCTGAATTCAATAGCTCCCATTTTCACATTTGCCATTTTGTATTGATCAGCATTGAGTTCCACAATGTTTTCGGGCAACACCTCTTTTACCTCGACAACTGCTTCTTTCGAAGCGCTGCTCCCACAGGAGCTCAATAACAATATCGAGTTAAATAATATTGCAAGACATATAATGGCTGACTTTAACCTGATATTTATAGTTTTTGAAATCATTCTTTTCATTTTTCTTCGTATTAACCGGTATTTAATTTTTTCCCAAAATTGTTTCAATCGCAATAATCGCCTGGTTATAATGATGCAATACTTCCAGATAGTTTTCTTTAATTTTTAAAGCATTTGTAAGACTCTGAATGTAATCAATGTAATTCATCGCCCCGGCTTTATAACTTTTCGTGCTCTGACTGATAATCAGATCAGCTTGTGGAAGTGCAGAGCGTTCATAATATTCCAGACTGCTTTTATCCTTTTCATACTCTGCCAACATCATCTCGTATTGATTATTGAGAAGTTGCGTGTAAGATTCAGCGTTAGTCTGTGCAATCTTTTGATTGACTACTGCTGCCTTTATTCTGGCCGACTGTGGAACACTCCACAATGGAATAGCTATACCCGCCTGAATTCCGGTAAGCCGATCTGATGAAGTGAAGGCTTTGGGAACACCATTTACATTCTGTTCTCCGATCATTGACTGATTGAAATATCCAATTTTAAGATCGGGTAATAACTTTGATCTTTCAAGATTGGTTTCCAAAGCAGCTATTTCAGTCTTCTGCTTTTCAAAAGAGAGAGAAGGGCTTCCTGAAATCTGTCCTCTTAAATCATTTACTGAAATATCAAGTTTAGTCAGAATAGTATCAGCAATCGTAATAGGTTGACTATAATTCATCAGATACTGAAGTGATCTTACAGTAATTGAGATATCGGCTTTAGTCTGCCTGATAAAATTCCTAACTTCCTGGCTCTGCGATTCAGCGCTCACTTTCTCCAGCAAATTAGTCTCTCCCGATTGTTCACGACGGGCTGCAGCTATCGAAAAGCTTGTAAACAAGCTATCCTGATAACGCAACTGATGCAGTTTGGAATAGTAATAAGCAAGTTGATACCAGGTCGATTTCACGACGCTGATCCTTTCTGCCTTTGTAACCGAATAACCCAACTCACTGCTTTTGGTTGTAGCTTTTGCCAGTTTATACTGATTACCATATACAGTTGGAAATGCAAAAGACTGAGATAATGTAATACTGTTATCCTTCTGAATTGAATTCAGTTGACCATATTCAATATCAATATCCGTCTTCCCGATATCCCAGGCAGCACGATTCAATAATCGTTGCATTTCAATCTGATAAGCAGCCGATCGCAGAACAAGACTACTGTCTGAAACCTGTTGAATGGCTTGTTGCAAAGTGAAAACCTTTCTTTGTGTTACAGCTTGAGCAGTAGCATTGTTTGGATACATTAACCCGGCAAAACCTGCAATTATCAAAACAAGAACGGTACTCACCGGAGAACCGACAAGATTTTTCCTTTTCTTCCTTTTCCGGGAAAAGAGAATATACAATACAGGCAAAACGATTAAGGTAAGCAATGTAGATGTCAACAAACCGCCAATCACAACAGTAGCCAGAGGTTTCTGTACTTCAGCACCTGCCGAAACGGATAAAGCCATTGGCAGGAATCCAAGCGATGCTACCGCAGCAGTAATGATAACCGGCCTTAGACGGGTTCTGAGACCTTTCTTCACACGGTCTTCAATCTGTTTATCACTCTTATCTTCTTTCACAGGATGAAGTGTTGACCCATACTCTCCTTCCATTCTTCGCTTAATCTCTTCTGCTTCCTCTTCTTTTTCAAGTCGGTTGAATTCGGCAATCAGCACGATACCATTCAAAACGGCAACTCCAAACAGGGCTATAAATCCTACTCCTGCCGAAATACTAAAGTGCATCCCTCGCATCCATAAAGCAAAGATCCCTCCGATGGCAGCCATTGGTACTGCCGAATAGATGAGCAGAGACTGTTTTACCGAATTGAAAGTAAAAAACAACAACACAAAGATCAGCAGCAAGGCTACAGGAACTGCAATTGCAAGTCTTGCCTTTGCAGCTACCAGATTTTCAAACTGACCACCATAAGTCACATAATAACCTGCCGGCAGTTTAACCTGTTTGTCGATCGTTAATTTTATTTCTTTAATAAGCGTCTCAACATCACGTCCACGAACATTAAAACCAATTGTAATACGGCGTTTTGTGTCTTCACGCGAAATCTGTGCAGGTCCTTCCTTGATCTCGACTGTTGCCAACTGATCCAGACTAATCTGTCCACCAGTCGGTAAGGGGATGAAAATATTCTTCACATTGTCAAGATCTTTTCTGAAACCTTCTTCGAGCCTCACTACCAAATCAAACCGTTTTTCTTCTTCAAATATTACTCCGGCTGTGCTTCCTGCAAAAGCTGTTCTTAAAACGCGGTTGATATCTGCAATATTAAGTCCATATTGTGCAATCTTGTCACGGTTATAGATGATTTGAATCTGCGGCAATCCTGTTACTTTCTCAACATTGATATCCTGAACCCCGGTAATGTTTCGAATCAGTTTTTCAACCTTCTGTGCATTTGAAGCCAGCAGATCAAGATTATCACCAAAGATCTTAATGGCAACATCCTGCTTCGATCCGGTCATTAATTCATTGAAACGCATCTGGATAGGCTGTTGCAATTCAAATTTAACCCCGGCCAGCACCGAAAGCTTTTCTTCCATTTTTGTCATCAGCTCTTCACGCGTTTTTGCAGAAGTCCATTCACTCTTATCTTTCAATGTGATGATGTAATCGCCGGTTTCCATAGGAGTAGGATCTGTAGGTATCTCACCCGAACCGATCTTACAAACTGCCTGTTTTACTTCAGGAAAGTTGGAAAGCAAAATCTTGTTTGCTTTCTCAACAGTTTCTATCGTATTTGAAAGTGAACTTCCCTGCAATGTCATGACTCCGGCAGCAAGATCCCCTTCGTCAAGTTCAGGAATAAATTCACCTCCCAGTCTGGTGAACACAAATAATGAAGAGATCAATAATAAAACTGAAAAAAGGATGATCAAAGCTTTTCTGCGCAAAGCAAAATCCAGAACCGGATTAAACCATCTTTGAATGAAAGCAATTATCCTGTCAGAAATGTTTGGTTTTTGAAATGTGTTTTTACTCAAAAACAATGAAGACGCAACCGGCACCCATGTTAATGAAAGAATGATAGCCCCGATCAGTGCAAAACTAACCACCTGTGCCATCGGTTTAAACATTTTACCTTCAATGCCAACAAGTGTAAGTATTGGCAGATAAACGATCAAAATAATGATCTGACTAAACGTCACCGAACTCATCATTCTTTTTGAAGAGCTAAATACCTCTTCATCCATCTGCTGTGCAGTAAGCCGATTTGTTTCGAAATGATGTGTCTGGTTCATGCGTATTCGATGTACTATACTCTCCACAATTATAACGGCCCCATCGACAATCAAACCGAAATCTATGGCGCCAAGACTCATGAGGTTTCCCGAAACCCCAAATAAATTCATCAGTGATAAGGCGAAGAGCATAGATAGCGGAATTACCGAAGCAACGATTAATCCGGCTCTTGCATTTCCAAGTAACAATACCAGAACAAAGATCACGATTAAGCCTCCTTCGATCAGGTTTTCTGATACGGTGTGTACGGCCCTGCCTACCAAATCAGTCCTGTCCAGATAAGGTTTGATGGTTATGCCCTCAGGAAGACTCTTTTGGATAACTTCAATACGTTTTTTAACGTTTCCGATAACCTGAGATGCATTGGCTCCCTTGAGCATCATCACTACTCCGCCAATAGCCTCACCCGTAGTATCAGCTACAAATGCACCGTAGCGTGGAGCGCTGCCAAACTGAACTTTTGCCACATCTCTGATCAGCAATGGCAAACCCTCCTTTGTGTTTTTGACAACTATTTTTCCAATGTCTTCAAGACTGGAAGCCAGTCCTATTCCCCTGATAAAATAGGCATTTGGTTTTTTGTCAATATAGGCGCCCCCGGTGTTCTCATTGTTTTTTTGCAAGGCGTCCATAATATCTGAAATAGAAACATCCAGACTCTTGAGGGCATCAGGATTCACAGCGACTTCATACTGTTTCAGGAATCCACCATAACTATTTACATCTGCAACACCTTCAGTACCTAACATTTCACGCCTGACAATCCAGTCCTGATATGTTCTGAGATCCATTGCCGAGTATTTCTTTTCAAAACCCGGATTAATATGCAGCGTATACTGATAAATTTCGCCCAACCCCGAAGAAACGGGCGCCATTTCCGGTGAAGCAAGTCCTTCCGGAATCTGGCCTTCGGCTTCTTTCAGCCTTTCACCAACCAGTTGCCTGGCCTTATAAATATCTACATCGTCCTTAAAAACAATGGTAACAACGGACAAGCCCAACCTTGAAATTGAACGCAGTTCAATCACATCCGGTATATTTGCAACCGAAACTTCGATCGGTGCAGTGATAAAACGTTCTATCTCCTGAACAGCAAGGGTGGGTGAAATAGAAATGACCTGCACCTGATTATTGGTGATATCGGGTACAGCATCTACAGGAAGCCGTGACAGTGAGTATATACCCCATCCTAACAATGCAAGGATAAACAGGCCAACTACAGCTTTATTTTTTAATGATAATTCAATGATACGATTAATCATAAGCGCAAACAAATAAGTTAAGGGATACAGAGCATTAATGATTTGCCCATAGGGCATAAATGTCAATAGAAATATGTTTCTCCCCTCTTTTTTGCCCATAGAGCATTAACATTAAAGGTTGATCCCCTATGGGGAAAAGATATATTATGTGTACGTTTCTATTGATATTTATCCCCTACGGGGAAATTTAAACAGTTTCTAACTCAATTGGGGCGGTTGCCAGATAGGTTGGAAATAAGTAGAAAAACTCTCCTTATAATAAGGTATTAATTGGGACTGTAAAGTTCTGGCCGGATTCGTTTCAAAAACAAAAGCGGTCAGATCAACAAGAACACTGCAACAGGAACAGACACAAAATGGTGAGCACGCATCGGTCTGATTGCTGTCATGATGATGGTGATGTGCCGTAGAAATCTCTATAAAAGTCTTGTTGAAATCAATAGCCTCATCCACACACGGCAACGAAACCATGTATAAAACATACATACTTAAAAGCATACAGAGGACTTTCATGCCTCAAAATTAAATCTTTTCATTTGAATATCAATATTAAATTAGATTTTTTTAATTCCTGATCGCTTTTATGTAATAAAACTCTTCAATCATCTATTCATTCATTGTTTGCAATCTAATCTTTTGATTGTTGGGTTTTCAGATTAAAAAAATATTGTTATATTTGTTTATAAATCAAAAAAATCACACTCTTTTGTTTCGTTATTAGACTTTTTAAACAAATCAATCATAAAAAGATGAAGAAAATCAAACTTCTTTTTACACTAGTCGTTTTAATTCTACTCATGAGCTCCTGTGATTATCGCGTTAGTTTTAATGGAGAGGTCATTGACCAGATAACAAAAAAACCAATTCAGGGTGTATCTATTAATATCAAAAATTGGGATACAATATTTACTGACAGCCTTGGGACATACAAATTTAGCAAAACGCATTATGGCTATTTTGGTGAAGTAGAGATCTTACTTGAAAAGGAGGGATATAAAACCAAACATCTGAATCTAACCACCCAAAACGAAAAGATGACAGATGAAATTATTAAACTTGAAAAATCTAATGAAAAATTTGTGAACAGCATAGATCAGAAATATCAGAAAATAATGTTTTATTTCAATAAATACTTTCTGTCATTGCTGAATCTGTTGACGCTAATATTCCTGATTTTTAAAAAGAACATACATTACAAATTTAACTGGATTGTCGGAATTTTATTTCTAAATCTCACTTTATATTATTCCATTACTGATTTCCATCTTGTAAATTTCCACATTATAAATGGGCCAATTTATCTTCAACACTACAATTGGCATCCATTTTCTTTAAAAATCGTCTTTCCCGGCGCTTCTATTTTGTTCTGGATGCTTTATTTTGTAAAAAGAGAATGGATTATAGCGGACACTGAAACATCAAAAGATTAAACGGGATTTGAAAAAATAAAATCATTTAAAATCATCTTTTTTGTAATCAAAAAAGATGATTTTTCGTTATCTTTACCAAAGAATTCAAACAAAAAAGTGTGTCCTTTTGGTGCATTTTTCTATCTTCGACTTTCCCGTAAACATTCTCCAGCCATTCATCAAACATTCCCGGAAACAGGTTCTAAAACTGGCATAAAACTCCCATAAAAAGGAGGCAACCTCCACCCATTCTCCACCCCTCCTCCACCCTTTGTCCACCCTTACTCCACCTTATAAGAGGGTGGAGGATGGGTGGAGATGGCATGGAGGTATGGTGGAGAATGGGTTGACATCCCTTAAGTCTTATGGCTTTTATGGAGTAATTTTATGCCGGATTTAGAACAGTTAATGATTCCTGGTGTGATTGTTTAATCTATAAGGTTTTGAAAAGGCTTTCTATGGATGAATATTATCAAAAGTAGTGAATATTTTTGAATTTGAAATCCAATAACGCCATTTTTTGTCCTTAATTTACAAATAAGAAATAGGAACAATCCAGATGAATTTGCCGTACCTTTGCACAAAATTTAGAGATCATGCGTGATAGATATGATTTTTTGGTCATTGGCTCCGGGATTGCTGGTTTAAGTTATGCTTTAAAGGTGGCACCTTATGGTAAAGTTTGTCTTGTTTGCAAAGACAAAGCCGAAAATACAGCAACCAAGTATGCACAGGGTGGAATTGCAACCGTAATGTATACTCCCGATACGTATCAAAAACATATCAGTGATACACTGATAGCCGGTGATGGATTGTGTGATGAGAATATTGTCCGCATCACAATTACCGAATCTACAGACCGCGTAAAGGAATTGATCAGTTGGGGTGTAGATTTCGATAAAAATGAATCAGGGAAATACGACCTCCACAAAGAAGGTGGCCATTCCGAATTTCGCGTATTGCATCACAAAGATCAGACCGGTCTTGAGATTGAACGCACACTTTTAAGGCAAATCCGTTCACATCCCAATATTGAAGTTCTCGAAAATCACTTCGCGATAGATATCATCACTCAGCATCACCTTGGCATTGAAGTCAACAGAAGGACTCAGGATATTTGTTGTTATGGCGCATATGTATTGAACAGCACAACAAATGAAATCCATACCATACTGGCCAAGACAACGCTATTAGCCACCGGTGGAGCAGGAAATGTTTACGCAACCACCACCAATCCATCGGTTGCAACAGGAGACGGACTTGCGATGGTTTACCGTGCCAAGGGTACTATTTCGGGCATGGAATTTATTCAGTTTCACCCGACTTCACTCTATAACCCCGCAGAACGTCCATCATTCCTGATCTCAGAAGCCGTACGCGGTTTTGGAGGGATTCTCAAAACTCAAAAGGGTGAGGAGTTTATGCAGAAATATGACTCCCGTTTGTCGCTGGCTCCGAGAGATATCACTGCCAGGGCAATTGACAACGAGATGAAGATGAGTGGAGACGATTTTGTATATCTCGACTGTACTCACCTCGATAAAGAAGATTTACTCTTTCATTTCCCGACAATTTACGCACATTGTTTAAGCGTCGGAGTCGATATCCGCAAAGACATGATCCCGGTCGTTCCGGCAGCACATTTTACCTGTGGAGGAATCAAAGTTGACGAATTTGGCCGCAGCTCAATCAAAAACCTTTATGCCAGTGGTGAATGTTCATCTACCGGACTTCATGGCGCAAACCGACTTGCTTCCAATTCGTTGCTCGAATCACTGGTGTTTTCACACCGTGCTGCAACCGATGCAATCAGCATTGTGAAGAATATTGATTATTGCGAGGAAATTCCTGATTGGGATGCTGAAGGAATGGTGCTTAACGAAGAGATGATTCTGATTACGCAGAGCTTGCGTGAACTTCAGTCCATCATGTCGAATTATGTTGGCATTGTTCGTTCTAACCTGCGTCTGCAAAGAGCGTTTGACCGTAGCGAATTGCTTTATAGCGAGACGGAAGCGCTGTTCGATAAGAGTATTCTTTCGGTGAAATTGTGTGAACTCAGAAACCTGATCAATGTTTCTTATATCATTATCATGCATGCTATTGAACGCAAAGAAAGTCGTGGGCTTCATTTTTCTTTGGATTATCCACGTCCGATTGGCAATGTAAAATAAATTATAAACTATTTAATTTTTGTTTTTTCTTTTGCCCATAGGGCATTAATGACAATAGATAATCAGTTATCCCTCTCATTTTGCCCGTAGGGCATTAACATTAAAAGTTAACCCCCTACGGGGAAAAGATTTGTGAAAACAATCATTCTATTGACATTAATGTCCTACGGACAATTTTAAATATTCTCTTAATTTCATTTAATCCATATTTTATTATGGCTCTGATAAAAACAGTAAACGGAAAGACGCCACAGTTTGGTGAAGAGTGTTTTTTGGCAGACAATGCCACCGTTGTTGGCGATGTGGTGATGGGTGACAAATGCAGTGTTTGGTTCAATGCCGTTGTCCGCGGTGATGTGCATTCCATCAGAATGGGCAACAAAGTTAACATTCAGGATGGCGCTATTGTCCATTGCACCTATCAAAAGTGGCCGGTATCGATTGGGAACAATGTTTCAATCGCTCATAACGCCATCGTTCATGGTTGTACAATTCATGACAATGTACTTGTTGGTATGGGAGCCATCATAATGGATGGTGCCCTGGTAAACAGTAATTGTATGATTGCAGCCGGATCCCTTATACTCGAAGGGACAATTTTGGAATCGGGATGTCTGTATGCAGGTATTCCGGCAAGGAAGATTAAAGAACTTGATCCCGAATTTTTTGAAGGCCAGGTTCTTCGAATTGCCAATGCGTATCCAATGTATGCATCCTGGTATAAAACGGAGGAGTAATCCTATTTTTAAAAAACCGGAAAGAAAAAAAGATTTTATAGACGCGATTATATAAATTTATTACAATTAAACGTTGTTCTTTTGTTATTTTTACCCTCTGTATTCTCACCGACATTAATTGAACGATTTTGATTACTGGTAATAAATATCCATTCCCATCGATAAAAGAGTTGTTGATAGCATTGCTATTTATAATTCTTTGCAATTCACGCGTTTATACTCAGAATTATAATATTTCATTTGATCATTTAACCGTAGAAGAGGGCTTATCACAAAGCACAATCTTTGCCATCACTCAGGATACAAAAGGGTTTATTTGGATCGCAACTCGAGACGGGTTGAATCGTTATGACTCCCATGAGATCAAAGTTTATAGAAACGACCCACAGGACCCAACAAGTTTAGCCAATAATGTGATTAATACATTGTTCGTGGATAGTAAAGGACAATTATGGATCGGTACCGGTAGAGGAATTTGTTTATATAACCCTGAAAAGGACAACTTTACCCGAATTGAAAACATACCAGGAAAAAGCTCAACCTTATCCCACAATAACGTTTTTGCTATTTTTGAGGACAGAGAGAAAAACATCTGGGTTGGAACCAGAAACGGTTTAAACCTTATGGTTGGGGGCGATACTACTAAAATAATTCAATTCTATCACAGTGCAACTAATCCACAAACGCTTGCTGATAATTATGTCAGAACAATATTCCAGGACAAGGCTGGTGACATGTGGATTGGAACTTATAATGGAATATCATATTTTAAACCTAAGCGTAGAAACGAGTTTATTATTTCAAATTATTTCAGTTCTGAAACAAACCCAAACTCGTTAAGCAATAACTGGATAAATATCATAACTGAAGGAGATAATGAGACTCTCTGGATCGGAACCGAAAAAGGGGGATTGAATATATTTGATCGAAAAAATAATATCTTCTATTCTAGCAGGAATAAAACCCAAAATACACAATACCAGTCAATATTTTCAAAGATTGATCAACAGATCAGAGTCATCAAAAGAGACAATAACGGTCAATATTGGATTGGAGCATTGGTTGGATTATATATTTACGATCCCCTTAACAGACAAGTGCATGAATATCTGACCAATCCAGATAATCCTTCATCATTGAGCGATAACTCAATCAGGTCTGTATTCATTGATCGGGACGGTTCGTACTGGGTCGGTACATTTTATGGCGGAGTCAATATTTTTAATACGAAATCTAAACAATTTGACCATTTCAAGCAATTTGGAAAAAACTCACCCTTAAAATTTAAAATAGCTAGTGCGCTTTATGAAGATTTTGAACACAATCTGTGGCTAAGTGTAGAAGGAGATGGTATCATCAATTGGAATCCACAAAAGAACACATATAAAACTTTTAAACACAAAGCCGAAGACGCTGCGTCAATAAGCAATGACAACGTAAAGTGTATTTATCCCGATGGACACGACGGATTATGGATAGGCACTTTTAATGGTTTGAATTATTTTTCATTTAAAACAAATAAGTTCACCCGATATAATGCCGAAAAGGGAAATCCTAATACAATTCCTTATGACCGGGTATATGATATTAAATCCGATAAACAGGGAAATTTCTGGATCGCAACCAATGGTGGCGGACTCTGCAAATACAGCAAGTCGGATAGAAAATTTGAAACTTTTCATTTTAATGAGAAAAACATCAATAGTATAAATTCAGACTACCTCACTTGCTTAAGTTTTGATACCAAAAACAGGTTGTGGATAGGCGCCTCAACAGGATTAAATCTTAAATATCCAAATGGAAAGATCGTTCGGTTTAATACCAATCCCAATCAACGGGAAACTGTAGACGGACAGTTTATCCTGTTTGTTTATGAAGATCATCAGAACCGTATTTGGGTGGGAACACGGGGTAGTGGATTGTTTTTGTACAATGAAAAAACATCTTCCTTCACGAATTATTCAATAGAAAACGGATTGCCGGGGAATAATATTTTTGGGATTCTTGAAGATGAACATGGTTTTCTTTGGTTAAGCACTGAAAACGGTATTTCTAAATTTGATCCCTCGAAAATTAATTTCAAGAATTACAGCAAGAGTGATGGATTGATTTGTAAAGAATTCAATTACAACTCCTATTTACAGGATCATGCAGGTAACATGTATTTTGGCGGATACAATGGGATCGTTATTTTTAATCCTGATAATATCAGAACCAATACTGCAATTCCAACCCTTGTATTTACGAAATTAAAATTATTCAACAATAGCTCGGATACAGATCCTAAAAACAGATGGTCTGAACAAAGTATAACAATGACCCCATCGGTCACAATAAAATCGTATCAAAACGTATTTACGATTGAGTTTGCCTTATTGAATTATATCAATCCTGAAAAGAATCAATACGAATACAAACTGGAAGGTTTTGATGAGAACTGGAACAAAGTCAAAACACCTACAGCTACTTATATGAACCTGAGCCCGGGCAGGTACACGCTGCTGGTCAAAGGAAGCAACAACGACGGTGTTTGGAATGAAACCCCTATAGCTTTATCCATCAGGGTACTTCCGCCTATGTGGAAAACATGGTGGGCTTATATTATATACGTGCTAATTTTATTTTTAATCTCTGTGGTTTTTGTAAGGTTTACACGTGTCAGATTAAAACTTGAACAGGAACTCTATCTTGAGCATTTGGAAAACAAAAAACAAAATGAGCTTCATCAGTCAAAGCTGCGTTTTTTTACGAATGTATCACACGAGATAAGAACGCCTTTAACATTAATCATAAGTCCGCTTGAAAACCTGCTGACCAACTGGGAAGGAGAACTCGAAATAAAGAAACGCCTGCTTTCAATCAATAATAATGCCCGGAGATTACTGAGACTGATTAACCAGTTACTGGATTTCAGAAAACAGGAAACAGGTAATATCAGACTGAGAGTCTCTGAGGCTAATATTGTGAAGTTTATCGATGAGATCATCCAGTCGTTTAAGGAATATGCGATTCTGAAAAAGATAGACCTCTATTTTCATTCTACACACTCAGAAATACCTCTATATTTTGACAGATCTGAATTAGAAAAGGTGTTTTATAATCTTCTGACCAATGCCTTTAAGTTTGTTCCCGAAAGTAATGGCAGAGTTGATGTCTGGATTAAATCAGATGAAAATTGGGTAACTGTCACCATCGAGGACAATGGAAAGGGCATCTCAAAGGAACACCTTGATAAAATATTCGATCGTTTTTATCAGGTCGAAAATACAGGAATGGAAGACTTTGGTTTTGGCATCGGGTTATCGCTGGCAAAAGGAATCATTGAACTTCACCACGGAAATATTCTGGTTGAAAGCACTGAATTGACTGCAATCACTCATGGTAAAACAGTTTTTTCAGTGAAGATCCCTCTGGGTAAAGAGCATTTTAACACTACTGAAATAAGTTCTGAAGTTCAGACAGCCGATCAAATTGAATCATATATAGATCTGGATCCAACAGAAGATGTCAGACATGCGTCTATTCATACTTTAAATCCACTGGAAACAAACAAGTACACGATTTTAATTGTAGATGACAATATTGAAATCCGGGATTTCTTAACCGAACGTTTAAAAGGAAATTATACTGTACTTGAAGCCGAAGATGGGGAACAGGCGTGGAACATTGCCATTAAAGATGTGCCCGATCTGATCATCAGTGATGTAGTCATGCCAAAACTGGATGGAATAACGCTCACAAACAGGCTCAAAAATGATGAAAGGACAAGCCATATTCCTGTAATCCTGTTAACAGCCAGAAATGAACTTGACAATCAATTGGAGGGCTTGGAAACAGAGGCCGATTCATTTCTCACCAAACCCTTTAACATCAACATCCTTGAATTAAAAATCAGGAATATACTCAGATCATACAATAAGTTAAAGTCACGATACAGCAGGATTGTAACACTGGAACCGGTAAATACTGAAATATCAGGACCTGAAGAGAAGTTCTTGCAGCGTTTGATGGTCGTCATCGAAAATCATATTGCAGACACTGAATTTAATGTGGCCAAGCTGGTTGATGAAATAGGCATGAGTCGCCCGGTTCTCTTCAGAAAGTTAAAAGCTTTAACGGACATGTCTATTATAGATCTTATCAGGACAACCAGATTAAAGAAAGCCGCCTCATTACTGAAACAGAAAAAAATGACGATCTCTGAAGTAAGCTATGCCGTTGGGTTTACAGACTCCAAATACTTCAGTAAAGCCTTCCGTCAACAGTATGGGAAAACTCCATCTGAATACATGACGGATTCTCAATTTTAATAGACTGTATTTTAGGATCCACGCTTTATTTAACAAAAGTTAGTGATCAATTATTCCACCTTTCTTTTACGATTTTTCCACCTCCAGAACTTTTTGTCCTCTAAATAGAGCGATTAGTTAACCTTGTTTTCCTTAGTTATTACCTAGTTTTACATTTGAACTAAGTCAATATTGATCGTGAATTTTGAGAAGCTAAATCCAAACAAAAGAATTACTGCAAAACAGAAGATAAAACTTCTGGTCACTGCCGAAGTCATTGCATTACTCTTATTTATTTTATTAAGCTGCATTTTCTTACACATATTATAGTATTCACCAATTCAAAATTTCATGAAAAAAACATTACGCTCAATCACTACATCCTCCATAAGGTTATTTGAAGATCATGATTGAATTCCACATCCAACATAACTTCATAAAACCGTTTCCTTATCTTAATTAAGCAACTTTAATTTATCAATTTAATTTAATCAAAAAATGACAAAAAAAGTACCAAAATCTATCAATTCCACAAGGAGAGTTATTCTTGGATTGATTTTGCTTTTTACTTGTAGTCTAGGCTTACAGGCCCAGCAAACAATCAAGGGAAAAGTTACTTCGACTGACGCAGGAGTTTTACCCGGTGTTAGCGTAAGAATCGAAAATAGCGCTTCAGGCACTGTTACCGATATTAATGGTAACTATTCGATCAAGGTCCCTGCTACGGCAAAGGTCCTGAAGTTTACGTACATTGGTTATCAGAATGCTTTGATGACAATTAACGGTCAAACAACGATTGATGTTGTCATGGCCACTGACCAGACAACACTGAACGAATTTGTTGTAATCGGTTATGGTACTGCAAAGAAAAAAGACATGACAGGAGCTACAACTTCAGTATCAGCAGCACAGATAGCCGAACGGCAACCTGTCACATTGTTTGATGCTCTGGAAGGACAGGCCGCAGGGGTATTGGTCACTACTGATGGTGGTGATCCTGCTTCACAGGGAACCATCCAGATTCGTGGGGCTTCTACGATCAATGCAAGTGGTAACGGACCTTTATATGTTATTGACGGGGTAATTTGTGACAACGCTAATTTTCTTAATCCAACGACTATTGAAACCATTGACATCTTAAAAGATGCTTCTTCTGCCGCAATTTATGGTGCACGTGGAGCCAATGGTGTTATCCTGATTACGACCAAAAAAGGTATTGAGGGTAAACCTAATTTTAATGTAAACTTCACACACACATTTGGTAAACTTTCACACAAGTTAAGAACTACAACTGCTGACGAATTACGTTTTTATCGTAAAGGTGCTAACACTGACTCTCTGAATCCATATCTGGATGCTGACAATGATTATCAGGATCTGTTGCTCAGAACCGGAAATAAAAATGTATTGACAGTAAGTGCAAGTGGTGGACAAAAGGGATTTACCTATTTTTCAGGTTTAACTTATACCGATGACCAGTCTATCGTAATCAATAGTTATATGAAAAGATTGCAGGCTCAGGTGAACCTTGAATTTACATATAACAAACTCAAAATCAGTAACCGTCTTTCGTTTCTTTGGGAATCAGGAAATACCATTAATGTAGGGAATACTGTAAAACAGGTATTTGAGAAAAACCCATGGACCAGTATTTACAAACCGGACGGCTCATTGGCAGGCTATATCGAATCAAAGAGAAATCCTGTTGCAGTAGCATTGTTATCAACGGATCATGACATTAACTATTCTGCAATGAATAATACGCAGTTTAGTTATCAGTTCACAAAAGATTTGTTGTTCACAACTGCAATGAGTGCGAGTTTAGCTATTCCTACGAACATTCAGCAAACTCCTGCCGTTGTTCAAAACGCAGCAGAGGCAACAGGTAGTAACTCAATGGGAACAAACTTCAAATGGCAGTTACAGTCCTACTTTAACTACAATAAAACCTTTGGTACAAATCATTCTGTTACCGGTATGATAGCATTCAGTGCAGATAAATCAACCAGTTCCAACTACCAGTTAGGATTGTCAAAATATCTGGACGAAAGTCTCTTTTATTCTAACGTTGCACAGATAGACGTAAATCCAAACAATTCCAAAACAACAGCCAGCAAAGTTTCATCTGCCGCATTCTTCGGTCGTTTGGGTTATAGCTATAAAAGCAGATATATCCTTCAGGGAACTTATCGCAGAGATGGTTCATCAAGATTTGGAGCCGATAATAAATGGGGTAACTTCCTGTCAGGTTCAGGTGCATGGCGTTTCTCAGATGAAAGTTTCATGAAATGGACTAAAAGCTTCCTGACCGATGGTAAATTAAGAATAAGCTGGGGTCAAACAGGTAATGATGCCATTGGAAACTATGCTAACCAATCTTACGTTAATTTTGGTGAAAACATTTACAATGGTGTTTACACAGCGAATATGAGTACAACCATGGGTAATCCAAATATCCAGTGGGAAACTACAACTTCAACTGATGCAGGACTTGAACTGGCTTTGTTTAAAGGCAAAATCAATGTTTCAGTAGATTATTATGATAAGACCACCAGTAACCTGTTGTACAGCAAACAGCTTCCAAAAGAAACAGGTTTGTCAAGTGTTAATATCAACCTTGGTTCTATTCAGAATAAGGGTATTGAAATTACTGCAGGTGGTTTATTACTTAAAACCTCTAATTTCTCATGGAATCTTAATGGTAACATTACTTTCGAGCAAAGAAAAATCAAAGAACTTGCCGGACACCAATCTTTTATTTCAGGAAACAAATGGATCATCCAGGAAGGTGGCAAGATCGGAGATTTCTATGTTTGGAAAAATCTGGGTGTATACCAATGGGATCAGTCAAATGCATATGAGTCAACATCAGGTAAAAAGTTAACACTTGTTCTTGGAACTGATGGCAAACCTGCTCCAGTATTAGATGCTGGTGGTGCAACAATCGGATATCAATATACTTTAAACGGTCAACCCTATACAGGTGAAATACAACATCTTACCAGATCAGGATTTATTTTGCAGGGTGGTGATACCGAGTGGCAGGATACTAACAAAGATGGTATAATTGATGATGCCGATAAAATTATTGCCGGCAATGCTTTACCTACATACTATTTTGGATTAACCAATATGTTTAAATACAAAAACTTATCACTAAGCTTTTCATTTACCGGACAGATCGGTGGTGAGATTTATAACAAAGCAAGAGGCGATCAGAATACCTTCAGTTCTACCTACTCTCCTCCAATTTGGGATTGTGCATTAACAGTATGGAGAAACCAGGGTGATATTTCTAAATATCCTCTTGCCAGTCGCAAAGACACCAGAGGAGGTATAAGTGCAGGTTACAACAGTCTTTACATTGAAGATGGTTCATTCATTCGACTGCAAAATGCAAGACTCAACTATACACTGGATTCAAAAATCTCTAAAAAGTTCCATATGTCAGCTGTAAATCTTTTTGTATATGGAAACAACTTATTAACCTGGACTGATTACAGTTGGTACGATCCTGAATTCACTTCAAACGGTTTGAATATCGGAGAAGATGGTGGAAAATATCCAAGAAGAAGAGAACTGGGTTTAGGTATAAATCTTAATTTTTAAGGACCATGAATAATAAAATATTAAAATATATAGCAATTATAGGCGTGGTAGTCATGCTTGGTAGTTGTAAAAAATTCTTAACACAGGATTCTCTTACACAGTCCCTGCCCGTTAATTATTTTCAGACTGTGAAAGACATTAACTCTTCATTGGCCGGTATGTATTCAGCATTTCAAGGCGAAATGAAAGCCAATTATTTTTATTGGGGAGAATGCAGATCCGACAACTTCACTATTGGTGGTTGGCCTAACTCTACTATCAATGAATTGGCAGTTAATGGCTTGACACCTGGAAATGGAGCATGTAGCTGGGCAGGTTTATACAAGGTGATCGGACGAGCAAACAACTGTATCAAGTATATACCAAATGTCAGCAAATACGATAATGCCGCAACAGGTACTGTTATTAATAATGCTATGGCACAATGTTATGCAATGAGAGCCATGAGTTATTTTTACATTATCAGGTTATGGGGTGATGCACCGGTATGGACTTCACCTTATGAAGATCTGAATCAGAATCCAAGAAGAGCCAGAGCTCCAAAAGATTCAATCATGAATTCAGTGATCATTCCTGACCTTTTAAATGCTTATAATATCATCCAAAAAGGACAAACTCCAACTGTATGGAATATTGGAGAAGCTGCAATCGCTTCAATGTTAACCGATGCTTACATGTGGAATAAAGATTATGCCAATGCACTCCTTTGGTTTCCCAAAGTGTTTGCTGCTAAGTCTGCATCCGGTAAGGTAATGGCATCTCCAACACTTGGTCCACAGTTAACCGATTTGGGATATAAAGCAAATGCACTTCCAACAGATGTTTCTGCTGTAAAAGCTCAGGCCATACTTGACGAAACCAATCTCTGGAAAGCTCCTTTTCTTACTCCGGCCACTTGTCTTGAAAGTATCTGGAGTATTCATTGGGATTTTCTTACAAATAGTAACATAAATCTTCCAGTTGCTGTATCAACAAGTAATAACCCTGTTTCTCTTGACTCAACAATCTTCGTTGACTGGCAGAAAAACACTGCAGATATCAGATGGTCTGTTACTTATGATAAGTCGGTTACTGCAAGGGATAAAATGACCAAATATTTAGACAAGATCAATTACACAAATAACCAGGCTAATCAGTATATGGTTATGTATCGTCTGGCTGATCAGATTTTATTGTACGCAGAAGCTTTGAATGCAACCGGAAATTCAACTGAAGCATTAAGAATGGTCAATTTGATTCGGACCAGAGCTTATCTGACTCCGATTCTTATCACCGATCCTTTGGCGTCTACTAAGGCAGCATTGCAAAATACAATTCTGAATGAACGCAGACTTGAATTGTTTGGAGAAGGAAAAAGATGGTTTGATTTAATTCGTACAGATAATGTGATTACAGTAATGGATCCTACTCTTAAGCTAAGACAAAAGAGAGTTGGAGCGCTACAGACCGGGTTTGGTGATCCTCAGCGGATTCTATGGCCGATAAGCCGTCAGCTGATTGAAGATAGTCAAGGTGTCCTCAAACAAAATCTCCCTTACTAATTTTAATTTATTGAAAATATTATGAAAAAACACATATTAATGTACAAATTATTGGTTCCTGTTTGCATGTTACTGATGTTATCAGGATGCTATAAATTGCAGCAGGACTATAACAGGACGCCCCATATTCTTGATCCTCATGTAAATATGACGGCATGGCAATACATGAATTCACGTAACTCCCTGACATTAGTTGATACAATTATCAATGGTACGACTAAAACTTTGGATACAGTAGTTCTTAATAATATTGATAAAATCAATATCTCAATCCCAACAGCCATACTGACTGCAAGAACTATAACAGCAGCAAAACCAAAATTCCCGGTTGGAGCAACTGTTTCAGCAGTAGTGAGAACGGTTAAGGTTGACACCCTTTTTACTCAAATGTTAAGAATGATCAGAGCATCAGGAATAGATACAAGTCTTTACATCCAAACAACTACCAAAAGGACTTTTATCCTGCTTCAGACCAATGCTATCAAACGTTTAAACAGTACTACAAAAATCTATAATGACTGTTTTCTGGGAGCTAATATGGTTAATGGTGCGGTCGGAACAATGGTTTCTTCAAAATTTGTAGTTCAGCCATGGAGTGCATTCCCTGCAGGATATTTACAGAATTACCTGAAATGGTTGATCCTTGATGGAGTATATGATCATTATACGATGAAATCTCCTTACAATATTGAGGTAAATACATTGGCACCGGCAGGTTATTTTAGTCCGTTGCCTGCTAATGTTACAGTTCCTGGTTCAACCGCTGTATTGCTTAGCACTCAATCAGCAGGTGGTCAGGTTATTCCACCTCTTGTTGCAGGATCTAATCCTAATTCCACAATGAAAATCAGGGTTTTGAATTCTTCACCTTCAAATACTTCTGATTACCCTATTATATTGAATAGTGTATTAAACGTAACAACAAGCAGCATCTTACTGACGAATGGTTCTGCACATATTATAAACGCTTACTTCACTATGAATATACCAACAGTGGATTTCTAATATTAACTAAATAGGATTATTGCATCATTCATTCTGATGCAATAGTCCTGTTTTTTCTATTTTATTCCCAAACAGTTTTAACCTTGTGATTTCAATATCTTAAAAAGCCCTGAGATATTGTTGTTTGATGACACCTTTTCAAGAACTGATCAATAAAACTTAATGTTATAACTATGTTTTTCGCTATTGAAGAAGCTGAAAATTTTGATCTGTATCAATTGCTTAATACTTCAATTGAAAAGTATTCAGAGAAAAATGCGATTCATTTTATTTACAATTAATACAGTGCAGAAGTGAGAAAATTATTACTATTTGTTTTAATATATATACTGTGTTTTACAGTTCCTGTTAATGCTCAACAGAAAACGAGATTAATAGATGGTTGGGACTTCTTAAAAGAAAATCTCGGAGGTATATGGGAAGCTGTCAGACCTTTTAAAGCCGGCGATCCTGAAACACTCCCTCTTTGGGAAAAAGTTTCTTTACCCCATTGTTTTAATGCAAAAGATGCTGTGGATCCCGATGTCAACTATTATCAGGGACCAGGATGGTATCGTAACCAATTGACTGTAAATAATCCATACCCTAATGGAAGAACGCTCCTGCATTTCGAAGGTGCAGGTCAGAAAACAAATGTTTATGTTTATACAACACTGGTTGGCACACATGTAGGTGGTTATGATGAGTTTACGGTAGATATTACAGATGCTGTAAAAGACTTTTCAAAAACAGATGCTTTCGCAAAACAGTTTAAAGGAAAAATACCCATTTCAATCCGTTGTGATAATTCACGTGATGTTCAAAGAATCCCCTCAAGCCTTTCCGATTTTAATGTTTACGGTGGAATCTACAGATATCTGAATCTGGAATATATTCCTTCTTTGTCATTGGATAGAATCTATACGAATGCTGAAGTAGATAGTTTAGGGAAGTTGGGAAAGCTGAATGTTTCAGCATTGGTAAACAGTAAAACTGATATAAAAAGTGGCACTTTGAATATAGAGATTTTCGATCCTCAGGGTAAATCAGTTAACAAAACAACTAAAAATATTTCTTCAAATTTTCAGACTCAGAGTGTCTGGGATCTTGTAATCAAGAATCCGCAACGTTGGTCCCCGTTTCAGCCCTTACTTTATACATGCAAAGCAACTTTAAAGTCTGAAGCCGGAGAAGAAACTCAGGTAGAAAAATTCGGATTCCGTCAGTTCGAATTCATAAAACATGGGCCTTTCAGACTCAATGGACAAAGGCTTTTATTGAAGGGTACACATCGTCATGAAGATGGAGCAGGTGTTGCCCAGGCCATGACTGAAGAGATGATGCGAAAAGAGATGACAATGATGAAAGAAATGGGTGTAAACTTTATCCGTCTTGGTCATTATCAACAATCGCGTATTATATTGAATTTATGTGACAGTCTGGGAATAATGGTTTGGGAGGAGATCCCATGGTGCAGAGGTGGTCTGGGAGGTGAAGTTTACAAAGAACAAGCCCGTCGTATGCTTACAAATATGATAGATCAACACAGGAATCATCCTGCTGTCATCATCTGGGGTTTAGGAAATGAGAACGATTGGCCCAATGACTTCCCTGAGTTCAGTGAAGAAAAAATAACTGCCTTTATGAGTGAATTGAATGATCTTGCTCATAAACTGGATGACACCCGCAAGACAGCATGTCGCAGATGTGCTTTTTGTAAAGGAGTTGTTGACGTATACTCACCTTCAATCTGGGCTGGTTGGTATCGCGGACAATACACAGAATACAAGGAAACTACCGAAAAGGAAATGAAATCGGTTGACTATTTCTTACATGCTGAATGGGGTGGTGACAGCCATGCAGGTCGTTATGCCGAAGACCCTGATCGTATAAATCAATTAATCTCAACAGGTAAAGGAACAGATGAACGTGCCGGAGATGCTTCTTTACAGGGAGGTACATCACGTGTATCCAAAGATGGTGACTGGAGTGAATCATATATTTGCAATCTGATTGATTGGCACCTGAAAGAACAGGAAACTATGCCTTACCTCTCGGGTGCTGCATACTGGCCTTTTAAAGATTTCTCCACCCCTATCAGACCTGAAAACCCGGTTCCATATGTCAATCAGAAAGGGGTTGTAGAACGCGACTTAACAAAAAAGGAGTCTTTCTTTGTTTTCCAGTCATACTGGACCGACAAACCAATGGTTCATATATTTGGACATTCCTGGCCTACACGTTGGGGTAAAGAAGGAGAACAGAAAATGATAAAGGTCTATTCCAATTGCCCTGAAGCAGAACTCTTTTTGAATGGGAAAAGCTATGGAATTAAGAAACGGAGCAGTCAGGATTTCCCTGCTTCCGGATTACGTTGGGCACTGAAGTTTAACAAAGGCCGGAATATTGTAAAAGTAGTTGCACACAAAGGCAAAGAGGTATTCACAGATCAGATCACCTTCGAGTATCAGACTGAGAAATGGGAAACTCCCGCAAAAATAACACTTGAAAAAATGAAACAGGAAGGTGATATAGCTACTATTCAGGCTCAGTTTGTTGATGCCAAAGGCATCAAGTGTCTGGATGCCATAAATTATGTTGAGTTTTTACTCATTGGGGATGGACAATTACTAGATAATCTCGGAACTTCAAGTGGTTCAAGAAAAGTACAGTCATACAATGGGCGCGCAACTATCCGTATAAAAATGAACAATGGTGTCAATATTGCAGGTGTTAAATCAACAGGTCTTAAAACAGTATTCCTTGACCTGAGAAATAAATAAAATAATCGATACTTACTATGAATTTGAAAAATGCTTTAATTGCTGTTTTTGGTTTTGTTATAGTTGTGGGATTTTCAGGATTTTTAAAACCAATGTGGCAATCTAAATATGTACAGGAATCAAATGGAAAATTAACCTATACTCCCGATGAAAAAGGAAATACAATACCGGATTTCAGTCGGGTTGGATATCATCAGGGAGACAAGGAGATTCCTGATATTGCTGTTGTTAAGACCCTAAGTGCTTCTCCGGATGGTGAGAGTCAAACAATTATTCAAAAGGCTATCGATGAAGTTTCAGCAATGCCTGTAAATAGTCAGGGCGTCAGGGGTACTATTTTGCTTACTAAAGGTATTTACAAAGTGCCCGGGGTTTTGAATATAAACAAGAGCGGAATAGTTCTTCGTGGAGAAGGAAGTGATAAAAAAGGAACTGTAATTATTGCTTCCGGTTTAGGGCAAAGGAATCTGTTGAATATCTCCGGGAAAGGGAAAAGGATTGAAATAGCAGGAACAAGAACACCCATTACCGATGCATATGTTCCGGTAGGGACTTTTTCCTTTTCTATTGAAAATGCAGGAAACTTTAAAGCAGGTGATCAGATTGTAGTTTTCCGTCCTGGAACTGATGTATGGATCTATGATATCAAAATGGATCAAATTGTAGTTCGTCCAATTTCAACCGGCACCAAACAATGGGAAGCCAAAGGATATGATCTTCAATACGAACGTACCATCACTAAAATTGAGGGCAACAAAATCTATTTAGATATTCCGGTTGTAATGGCAATGGAAACCAAATATGGGGGTGGCTCAATCTATAAGTACACGTTTGATGCCAGAATAAAAGAAGTCGGAGTTGAAAACATATTGTTTAAATCTGATTATACTTCTGATACAGATGAAGATCATGGCTGGGAAGCTGTTAACTTTGATAATGCTGAAAACTGCTGGGCCCGTAATATTACAGCACAATACTTTGGTTACAGCTGTGTTTATGTCGGTGGCGGTGGAAAGAATATCACCATTACTGATTCAAAATGTATTGAAGCTAAATCGCAAATCACAGGAGGTCGTCGCTATTCATTTAATGTAAACGGTCAGATGATTCTGGTTAAAAACTGTGTTTCTACTGATGCAAGGCATGACTTCGTTACCGGTTCCAAAGTATGCGGTCCAAATGTCTTTTTAAATTGTAAGGCAAGCAACACTCATGCAGATATCGGACCTCACCATCGTTGGGCTACAGGCACTCTGTATGATAATATCACTACCGATGGTCAGATAAATGTTCAGGACAGGGGTTACATGGGATCAGGTCATGGATGGTCAGGTGCAAATCAGGTACTTTGGAATTGCAAAGTTAAATCTGCCGCAGTCCAGAAACCTTGGGCTTCTGCAACAAACTGGTGTATTGGCCTTCAAGGAGCTAAAGCTGCCGGAAGCTTCCCCGGTCGTCTTGATGGAGAATGGGAAGGACAAAATAAACCTGATCTGGAGCCATCTTCTTTATATCTTGCACAACTAAAAGCCAGAAAATAAAGTATCTTATAACCTTTAGCTTAAAACTCTTATCTTTACTACAATAACATCAAATAATCAAAATCAATAAGGTTATTTTGCTTAATAATAAAAAAAACCAGGAATATGAAGCTTAACTTTAGATTTAAAGGTGCTAATGTAGCAATGTTATCCGTTTTAGTTCTCCCGGCTTTTGCACAAAAATCGTTGGTAAACCCCAATAGGCCCAATGTATTATTTATAGCTGTTGATGACCTGAAACCTTGGGTGAGTGCTTATGGTGACCGGCATGCCAGAACACCTGCTATGGATCGATTGGCTAAAGAAGGCATTGTATTTACAAGCAGTTACTGTCAACAGGCAATAAGTGGGGCTACCAGGGCAAGCATTATGACAGGAATGCGTCCGGATAAAACCAAAGTCTGGGATTTGGTTACTGACTTCAGACAAGTCAACCCCAATGCAGTCTCTATACCCCAATACTTTAAGTCGATGGGCTATGAAACAGCAGGGATGGGGAAAATTTATCACAAAGAAAGTGCAGGTCCGGGACATGATGCACCCTCATGGAGTATCCCTTACCGTGATGCAAAATGCAAAACCTATGCATTGCCTGAAGCAGCCAATATTAAAGGCAAAGGCAAGGCGACTGAATGTGCAGATGTTCCTGATGATACTTATACCGATGGTAAAATTTCAGGTATAGCCATCAATTTGCTGGATAGTTTAAATGGCAACAAGAAACCCTTTTTCCTGGCAGTAGGATTTTTAAAACCACATCTTCCTTTTGTAGCCCCTAAAAAGTATTGGGACCTCTATAACCGGAATGAATTCGAGCTAGCTCCTTATCAGCAGAAAGCCAAAAACAGTCCGGATGTTGCTTATCACAATTCAGGTGAATTAAAAAGCTATACAGATATCCCTCAATTTGACAGTTATTCAGAAAAAGAATTAGAGCATCTTTCCCCTGACAAACAAAGAGAATTGATTCATGGATATTATGCTTGCATCTCTTATACTGATGCTCAAATCATGAAACTATTGGATGAACTCGACCGTTTGGGAATCCGGCAAAACACAATCATCGTTTTATGGGGCGACCATGGCTGGCATCTGGGTGATCACGGACTGTGGAATAAACATACGAATTTTGAACAGGCGACCCATACACTTCTGATGATGAGTGTACCCGGCAAGAAAGCAGGCATCAAACCTTCTTCGATTTGTGAATTTGTTGATGTGTTCCCAACCCTCTGCGACCTGACAAACCTTCCAATTCCTAATTATCTGGACGGAACCAGTCTTGTTCCGGCAATCGATAATCCATCAAAGGATATCAAGGAATATGCAATGAGTCAGTATCCAAGAGGCAATAATAGAATGGGATATTCTATTCGTACCAAACGTTACCGCTATACAGTATGGTTTTCGAATAGTTTCAGAACAAATCTCCCATACAATGAAAAAGATGTCATTGCGCGTGAGATGTATGATTATAAAAATGATCCTCTTGAAAAGGAAAATATCTTGAATAAGCCGGAATATCTTCAGGATCAGAAACAGATGGAAAGTCTATTTATGAAAAACCTGCAACGTGAATATAATGGATGTGCCCAATATGAGAAGATTGCAGATTTTAAGACATCTGTTAATACCAAACAAAAAGGAGCTCAGAAAATGCCATTGACGAAGAACAAAAAGGTTTTAAATTAAACAAAGAACACTTTCATCATAACATTTTATAAACACAATTAAACCATGGAAATGAAAAGTAAGCTTTTGCTAAGTATGGCATTCCCACTATTAGGAAGCAGTGTACTCTTTTCACAAACAAAACCCAATGTGTTGTTTATTGCTGTCGATGATTTAAAACCTATCTTGGGTTGTTATGGCGATAAGTTTGCAAAGACTCCAAATATTGATAGAATTGCAAAAACAGGAACGGTTTTCATGACCAATTACTGTCAACAAGCAGTCAGTGGACCAACGCGGGCAAGCTTAATGACCGGCATGCGACCTGATTACACCAAAGTATGGGATCTGAAAACAAAGATGCGTGATGTAAATCCTGATATCATAAGTCTCCCACAATATCTGATCAAACAGGGTTATTCAACGCAGGGTATTGGTAAAATTTATGATCCAAGATGCGTGGATAAGGATCTGGACAAACCCTCCTGGAGTGTTCCTTATTACAAAAAATCTGATGAGTACGTTTCAAAAGTTACAGGCCCAGCCGAGATGAATTATCAGCTCCCTGCAACTAAAGCACTTATCCGGAAATACAGGGCAGAAGGCCAGTCCAAAGGATTGCAGGGTACTGATCTGAACGACTATATCATGAAATTCATAAAGCCCTCAGTAGAATGTGCTGATGTGCCTGACAACGCTTATAATGATGGTGCAAATGCACTAGAATCAAAGCAAATATTGATTGACCTTTCGAAGAGCAAAAAACCATTCTTCTTTGCAGTTGGTTTCGCGAAACCTCATTTGCCTTTTGTCGCTCCCAAAAAGTATTGGGATATGTATAAAAGGGATGAAATGCCTGTTGCTCCTTTTCAGCAAAAGGCTAAGAATGGTCCTGAAATAGCTTACCATCGTTCATCAGAATTAATGGCGTATTCAGATATCCCCGAACTGGCTTCATTTACAGATCAAAAAGTCGGAGTAAATCTTCCTTTGGATAAGCAGAAAGAACTCATTCATGGCTATTACGCAGCTACATCATATACTGATGCCCAGGTTGGGATTTTATTGCATACCCTCGATTCACTGGGTCTGTTAAAAAACACGATTGTCATCCTGTGGGGTGATCATGGCTGGCATCTGGGTGATCACAACCTTTGGTGCAAACATACCAATTTTGAACAGGCAACGCATGCCCCACTCTTGATTTCAGCCCCCTGGATAAAACCTTCGAAGACAACTTCACCTTCCGAATTTATCGACATATTTCCAACTATTTGTGAATTAGCAGGTGTTCCGGTTCCGGCACATCTTGATGGGAAAAGTCTTGTTCCTGTAATGAATGATCCTAAAAAAATCGTCAAAGATTTTGCAATAAGTCAATATCCCCGTACCAATAACAAAGAGGAATCTGAAAGATTGGGTTTCTCTGATGGAGAGTACATGGGCTATTCGCTCAGAACTGAACGTTATCGATACACTATATGGCTGAAAGATAGTTTTAGAAGCAATATGCCATTTAAAAAAGAATTGGTAGTTGCCAGTGAACTGTATGACTATGAAAAGGATCCTAACGAAACTATTAATGTTGCCGGAGAGAAAACATATGCTGCAATTAACAAAGACCTGAACAACAAAATTATCCAATTCATGGAGCTGCAATCTAAAAAAACTAAAGTTAAATAGTCTGACTATTTATCTTTAACAAACTTAAAGCACTGAATTATAATATGGTTAACACTAATGATTTTAAAATATGAGTATTTTTACTAAAAAATCTTTTAAAACGATTGGCCTTTTAACCCTTCCTTTGGTAGGATCTTTTGTTATGCCTTCAATTGCTGAAGTCCAAAAAAGCCAACCTAAGAAGCCAAATATTATATTCATATTGGCCGATGATTTAGGTATTGGTGAAGTGAGTTGTTACGGTGCCGACAATTATAAGACACCCAATATTGACCGACTGGCAAGCAATGGACTTCGTTTTGTGAATTCCTTTACTGCACCTTTATGTGGACCATCACGAGCTACGATTCTTACTGGGCGTCACTTGTTCAGGACAGGCGCTACCAATCAGGATGCAACAGGATTAATGAAACCATCTGAAGAGATAATGATGCCAACTTACCTTAAAAAAGCCGGCTATGTGACTTCATGTATCGGCAAATGGGGTCAGCTTCCATTAGATCCTTCTGATTTTGGGTTTGATGATTATTTGAAATTCCAGGGCAGCGGTATCTATTGGAATACGCAAGCCAAGGGCAAAACATATTTATTAAATGGAGTTGTAAAGAAATTACAGGACAAAGAATATATGCCCGATGTTATGCACAAACATCTCGTAAGCTTTTTGACCCAACATCAAAAAGATCCATTTTACATCTATTATTCTTTGTCGCATATTCATGCTCAAATCCTTCCAACCCCGGATAGTAAGTCCAACAGCAAAGATATTTATGGCGACAATATGACCTATATGGATAAACTGGTAGGTCAGTTGGTGTCAGAACTTGATCGTTTAAAATTGAGTGACAACACTATTCTGGTTTTCTTTGGAGACAATGGCACTGCCAAAGGTCGTGCTGACAGGGCAACCATTGGTGGAAGAAGACTCATTGGAGAAAAGGGAACATTACTCGAAGGAGGTAGCAGAGAACCATTGATAGTCTATTGGCCGGGAGTTACCCCAAAGGGTAAAGTTTCGAATGACCTGATCAGTGCTACCGATTTTGTCACAACATTTGCAGAAATAGCAGGAGCAAAACTCCCTGAAGACCGGATCTTTGATGGACAAAGCTTCAATGCTCAGCTTCATGGTGAGAAAGGGAATCCCCGTTCATCTGTTTTCGTGCAGCTTGCAAACAAATGGTATGTCCGTAATGCTGATTGGAAGCTCACGGAATCAGGTGAGTTATTTAATATGAATAAAGCCCCTTTCGAAGAAATTCTGATTACTAAAGACACAAAAACTCCGGAAGCAAAAGCAGCAAGAAAGAGTCTGCAGGCTGAACTCGATCGATTGAATCCGGCCGGAGGAACTCTGGATAAAGGTGATGGCACTGGCCGTCATGCCAATAAAGTTAAGAAGAAAAAGAAAAAAGCATAAAGAAGTATTGATGAGAACTATTTGCGACTTAATTCAAATCGATGTTGACTTTTTACAGGGCTTTACTTTAACTGATTAAAGATTTTTAAAACATAAAAAATGAAGTATAACATTATTCTGGCTGCTTTAATTTTCATGGTTCAACTTTATAAGGCCCCTGTTTACGGAGCAATAAAGGATGAAACAATAAAAAAGGAAGTAGTTAAACTATTGAAAACGGAGGTTCTTTCAAGGGCCGAACTTGCCCTAAATCAGCAGCCACAAACAGTCACAAAATCAATTTGTCCACGGAGTGCCGGTGGTAAACATGATTTCTACTCTGAAGGAGATTATTGGTGGCCCGATCCAAAGAATCCTGAAGGACCATTTATTCAGCGTGATGGAATGACAAATCCTGAAAACTTTGTAGCCCATCGTCTGTCCATGATTCGTTTTAGTCAGATTATAGGTTCTCTGGCATCTGCTTATAAAATTACGGGTGATGAGAAATACGTAAAGGCAGCTTTAAAACACTTAAATGCATGGTTTGTAGATACCACTACACGAATGAATCCTTCATTGCTTTATTCACAGGCTATTAAGGGAAAATTTACGGGCAGAGGCATCGGTATTATAGATGGAATTCAGTTGATGGAAGTTGCCCAGGGAATCAGGGTAATGGAAAAAGCCAAATGTTTTGATCCAAATCAAAAGGTAGCCGTAAAATTATGGTTCTCCGACTTCCTCAAATGGTTGACCACCCATCAATATGGTAAAGATGAAATGAATGCCACGAATAACCATGGTACATGCTGGGCAATGCAGGTGGCAGCTTTTTCAAGACTCACCAATAACAAGGAATTACTGGATTTTTGCCGTACCCGTTATAAGGAGGTTTTCCTTCCAAAACAGATGGCTGATGATGGAAGCTTCCCTCAGGAACTTAAACGCACCAAGCCTTTTGGATACTCTATCTTTAACCTTGACGCCATGACCATGCTCTGTCAGATTCTTTCAGACAAAGATCATGACCTCTGGAATTATAAAACCGCCGATGGAAAATGTATTCAAAATGGCATAAAATACCTCTATCCATTTGTTGCCGACAAAAGCAAATGGCCTTTAAAACCGGACGTCATGTACTGGGAGTGCTGGCCGGTGGCTCAACCTTTCCTGGTATTTGGAGCAACTGCATTTGGGAATACAAAATGGTTTGACACCTGGGAATCACTGGATCATTTTCCAAAGATCGAAGAGGTCATCAGAAATCTGCCTGTTCGGAATCCCATAATCTGGTTCGAATAAACGAATAATTATATCGATAACATCCTACAATTAAAATTTAAACTAGTATTAAGATGAAACTAATCAAACACTTTCGCTTTGCCATTCTTGCTCTCGCTTTATTATGCGTAGCTGCAACCAGCGATAAAGTCACCAATGTATTGATAGTAGGTGATTCAATTTCTATTGGCTACTTTCCACTTGTTCAGAAAGCTTTGGCTCCAGGTATCACGGTAGAACACAACGATGGAAATGGTGGCTCTACAGAACGGGGCGTGACAAGTATAGAGAAATGGTTGGGAAACAAACAATGGGATGTCATTCTCTTCAACTTTGGTTTACACGACCTGGTATATAAAGATTCACTGAATAAATATGATGTCGTCAATGGTAAACTTGCTGTGCCTCTTGATGTCTACAGGAAAAATCTTGAATCCATTGTCGCAAAGCTCAGAGAAACAACTGCAAAACTCATCTTTATCAACACAACTGTTGTGCCTGAGAATTCTGTAGGTAGAAAAGTTGAAGACCCGGCAAAATATAATGCAGTCGCTTTAGAAGTAATGAAGAAGAACAAAATTGAAGTGCTGGATTTATACACAGCCTCACAAACCATTCATCCTGCAAATTCCAAACCCGGTAATGTACATTATACCGATAAAGGATATGAACTACTCGCCGATTTAGTCATCAAAGCCATTAAATCAGCGCTTTAATAAGACTAAAACAGATAATGAAGAAAATATTATTCCTAACAGGACTGCTACTGATCACTTTTTCATTTGCCCGGGCACAAAAGGGTGATGAAGATGCTTCAATGTTAAACAATGTCAAACAACGCGATCAAAAAGCCATTGATGAAGCTGTTAACGGGTGGTGGACATCTTCCATGAAAACCCATGAAGGACGGATAGCATGGTGGAGAGAAGCCCGGTTCGGAATGTTTGTTCATTGGGGAGTCTATTCATTGCCCGGTGGAGAATGGAAAGGAAAGAAAGTAAGCGGTTATGCAGAACATCTGATGCGCAAAGAAAAAATCCCACGTTCAGAATATCTGGAGTTAGCACACAAGTTCAATCCTGTGAAATTTAATGCTGACGAATGGATTTCGAATGCAAAGAAAGCCGGGATGCGTTACTTTATCATCACAGCAAAACACCACGATGGATTTGCCATGTTCGACTCTAAAGCATCCGATTACAACATCGTAAAACAGACCCCCTTTAAGCGAGACCCAATGGCTGAACTTTCGGTTGCCTGCAAAAAATACGGGATCAAGTTCGGCTTCTATTACTCACATGCATTCGACTGGGAAGATCCCAATGCTCCGGGAAATGACTGGGACTATAATAACCCGGGAGGTGATTCTCTGTTACATGGTGGTGCAAATTGGTTTGATGTTCATCCCGAATTGCTGCTTAAGGTTGTAAAGTATATCAACGAAAAGTCAATTCCACAGATCAAGGAACTGTTGACCAAGTATCATCCCGACATCCTTTGGTTTGATACCCCTCATAAAATACCCCTTTCAGAAAACATCCGGATTCTAAAGGCCATCCGTGAAACAGATCCAAATGTCGTGGTCAATGGCAGACTGGCAAGGAGTGCAAACTTCATGTTTGGTGATTATCAGAATACTTCCGACAGACCGGCCGAATTCTTTCCTGTTAAAGGTGACTGGGAAGGTATCCCGACAACCAATGAATCTTATGGTTATTCAAAATTTGATTTGAGTCATAAGCCGATTAGTTATTTCATTCAGTTACTCGCAAAAGCTGCTTCGCGTGGTGGAAACATCCTGATGAACATTGGCCCTATGGGAGATGGTGAAATGGCTCCAAAGGATCTTGAAATCCTCAAAGGAATCGGCGCTTGGATGGACAAGAACCATGAAAGCATTTATGGAACTACCCGTTCACCTCTGGCAATCCAAAACTGGGGAGTGAGCACACTGAAAGATAAAAAGATTTATCTCCATGTCTTTAACTTTCCTGAGAATGGCAATCTGGTTATCGGTGGTTTGAAAAGCAATATCAAGAATGCTTACCTGTTAGCTGATCCTTCAAGGAAACCTTTAAAATTCAACAGAATAAATCCGCTTGATGTTGCATTAACATTGCCATCTACTGCAAAAGATGCCGTCAACACAGTGGTAGTCTTGGAAACAGAAGGTAAAATCGTTACCGACACCGCAAGACTTCTATCTACTTCAACCCCGAATACCTTATTGGCCTTTGATGCCCAACTCCAGGGCAAGGGCTTTAAATTTGGTGATGGCAAGACCGACAGATATTACGTTGAAGGTTGGAAACAAATGGATCAGAATATCGGATGGCAGGTGAGACTCAATGCACAGGTTATTTATAAAGTAACTGCTAAGTATTTAGGATCAACCGATAGCGAAGGTACTTTTACGTTTAAGGCTGACACAAAAACAGTAAAAGAAGACAAAATCGTTGCATTGAAAAAAGGCAGTCAGGTGGTTTCTATTGACTTAGGAACGCTCACATTATCTAAAGGATTGCATGATCTGAAACTGGTTCCCGTTGAAATCAAAAAAGCTGAATTAATGAAATTGCTTGAACTAAAGTTAACGCCTGTAAAACAATAATATCATGATAAAGAAAACCGTAATCATTTTTCTGTTCGTTGTTGCTGCACAGTTCTCTTTATCTGCACAGAATCTGAAAACCCTATTCTCAGATGCAGAGAAGCAAACAACAGTGTTGCTGAAAGAAGTTCAGAATACGCAGTCAGCCTTTACCGCAGATGTAAAAAACAATAAGAAGGCAGAGATTGTATCACCTAGAACACTGACTCCTGACGGAAAGCTATCTATGGTAGCTGCAAAAGACTGGACCAGTGGTTTCTTCCCCGGTGAATTGTGGTTTTTATATGAATATACCCACAAGAAAGAGTGGATGGAACAGGCCGTTACGTTTTCTGCTAAGATCGAAAACGAAAAGCTGAATGCAACCACACACGATATAGGATTTAAAATCTACTGCAGCTATGGAAATGGTTATCGATTAATCAAAAATCCGGCTTATCGGGATGTGATTATTCAATCAGCAAAGACCCTATCTAAACGATTCAATTCAAAAATCGGTTGCATCCGTTCATGGGATCACAACACTGATAAATGGGCTTACCCTGTAATCATTGATAACATGATGAATCTTGAACTGCTTTTCGAAGCAACACGGTTCTCAGGGGATTCCTCTTTTTATAAAATCGCTTTCAGTCATGCCATGACCACCATGAAAAATCATTTCAGAAGCGATTACAGATCCTTTCACGTTGTCGATTATGACACCCTCACCGGTAAAGTGATCAAGAAGACAACCCATCAGGGATTCAGCAATGAATCAGCATGGGCACGTGGTCAGGCCTGGGGACTTTATGGTTACACCATGTGCTACCGCGAAACGAAAAACAAAGCCTTCCTGAATCAAGCCGAAAAGATTGCAAATTTTATTCTAAAGAACCCTAACCTACCCAAAGACCTTGTACCCTACTGGGATTTCAATGCTCCGGGAATTCCCAATGAGCCACGTGATGTATCAGCAGCCTCAGTTATGGCTTCGGCTTTCTATGAGTTGAGTCTCTATTCTTCACAGGGAAAATATTATCGCACTGTCGCAGATAAAATCAGGACCAGCCTGTCATCCGGATATCGTTCAGCAATCGGAGAAAATAAAGGGTTTTTACTGATTCATAGTACCGGTTCAAAACCGATGAACAGTGAAGTCGACGTCCCATTGAACTATGCCGATTATTACTATCTCGAAGCGCTTCTCAGGTCAAAGAAACTGGACGAGAAGAAACCCCTATTCTAATACGCATATTAACTATCAAACATTCAAATAAATGAAAAAAATTATTTTACTTTTAATCGGAATCATCTTCTCCTTCCAGATGGTATCTGCCCAGAAGACACTTACCCAGGATGAACGGTTACAGTGGTGGAGAGAAGCCCGTTTTGGCATGTTTATCCATTGGGGGGTCTATTCTGTCCCCGGTGGTGTTTATAAAGGCCACGAACAACAACATGGTGGCGCAGAATGGATCATGAACCGTTCAAAAATACCTGTTGGTGAATACCAACAATTTGCAAAAGAATTCAACCCTGTAAAATTCAATGCAGAGGAGTGGGTTAAGATGGCAAAAGACGCCGGAATGAAATACATTGTCATCACTGCAAAACATCATGATGGCTTTGCAATATTCAAAACAAGTGCAAGTAAATGGAACATCGTAGATGCTACCCCATATGGCAAAGACGTTTTGAAAGATCTTGCAGCAGCCTGTAAGAAAAACGGAATCCGTTTGGGATTTTATTATTCACAGGCGCAGGACTGGAATAATCCCGGAGGTTCAGCAGCACGAAAGGTTGCTACCGAGGGATGGGCAAACCCCGATTCCGCTAAGATAGATGCTTATACAAAAGCAAACAACGGTCATTGGGATCCCGCACAGACCACTTCCACTTTTGCTGATTACATCGATCGTGTTGCAGTTCCACAAGTTAAAGAACTATTAACCAATTATGGTGATGTTTCTGTTCTTTGGTGGGATACCCCAACCAATATGACGGATGAGGCTGCTTTAAAACTTCAGGCTTTATTGAAACTTCAACCAAACATCATTACCAATGATCGATTGAAACGGCCAAACTTCCCCGGTGACACAAAGACACCTGAACAAAAGATCCCAAGCCAGAGTGAAATGGATGGCGCCAATTGGGAAACCTGTATGACCATGAACGGATCATGGGGATTCAAGAGCTATGATCACAACTGGAAAAGCAATGAAACCCTGATCCGCAATCTGGTTGACATTGCTTCCAAAGGTGGAAACTACCTGCTTAATATTGGTCCTAAATCTGATGGAACATTTCCACAGGAAAGCATCGACAGACTCAAGTTTATCGGAACATGGATGAAAGTAAATGGCGAAGCGATTTATGCTTCAAAACCAAGTCCATTGGCACCTTTGGCCTGGGGTCGTTGCAGTAAAAAAGAGACTAAGGATGGTACGACACTTTATCTGACGGTGTTCAACTGGCCTGCGGATGGAAAACTGCTTGTCCCGGATTTGAAAAACGTAGTTCTATCTACAACGTTGCTTGCCAATGGTACAAAACTGAAAACATCTGCAGCTGCTGACGGGCTTACAATCACCCTACCGGCCACAGCGCCCGATGCAATTGCAAGCGTCATCAAAATCGAAGTAAAGGGTAAAGTTGAAGCAAATGCAGCAGCAGCACCCAAAAAAGAAATGAAGTCAGGAGCGATTGATTAATGATAAAGTTTCTGTTTTAAATAAAATACAATCATGTCACCCCTTCGGGGCTTGGTTTTATTTAATACGTTTTTTGCTACAATCATGACATCCCTTCGGGATTGAAAAAAAGCCCCGGAGGGACGTCATGGTTGCATTTAACGATATGTTGAAAAGTCCAGAAAGTACGTCATGATTGCATTTAACGATATGTGGAAAAGTCCCGAAGGGACGTCATGATTGTAGCACTCGATATCTTCTCTATTTAGCCCCGAAGGGGTGACATGATTAATTTTATAAATAAAACACTGAATTAAAAAAGAATTTTTTAAACTGAATTGCCTTTGAACGTTTTTACACAACTACATAAAATGAAACCTTATTTATTTTTCATCTGCATTATATTTACAGCAGTCAGTGCAATATCAGCATCCGTCCCGACCGATTATGACATTTCTAAATATGGCGCTGTTGGAGATGGAAAAACCCTTAACACCGAAGCCATCCAAAAAACGATTGATCTTTGCTGTCAAAAAGGTGGTGGTACCGTCATCATTCCCGAAGGTACATGGTTGAGCGGAACCATTCTATTGAAAAACAACGTCACCCTCAACCTGAATGAAAAAGCAATACTGCTGGGAAGTACAAATATCGCAGACTATCAGGTTGTAGACGGATTTAAAGATGGCCGTGGTTCAAGCATGGGCTATTGCTTCATCGGAGCTGTAGACATTAAGAATGCAGGAATCATAGGAACCGGTAAAATAGATGGGAATGGAAAGCTGTTATTAGAGAAAAACGGACGCATTAAACGTCCTTTTCTCGTGAGATTTGTACGTTGTTCCAACATTAATATTACAGATGTTCACATGCAGGGTCCGGCAGCATGGACGATGCATCTCTTTGAATGCAACAACGCAAGGGCAGAAAACATAACCATCAAGAGCCGCGGATTGAGCAATAACGATGGCATAGATATCGATTGTTGCGACGGCATTATCATTAAAAACTGCGACATAGACAGTGGTGACGATGCCATTTGTTTTAAATCTACAGGACCCAAACCCTGCAAAAATATAGAAGTCTCCGGTTGCAGACTCAACACCAACCAGGGTGCATTTAAAATTGGCACCGAATCCTTCGGTGACTTTGAAAATATCAATATCCACAATTGTAAAGTCGACAGCACCAAGGGAATAAAATTATATTCCGTCGATGGAGCTCATCTTAAAAATCTGACCATCGCAGATATTGAAATTAAAAAGACCACCGTGGCAGTCATGATTAGACTTGGCTCAAGATTAAAAACCTTCAGGGATGGTAATGTTAAAAAACCAACCGGTGCCTTGGAAAATATAAACCTGAAAAGGATTACTGTTGATAATGCCTCTCAGATTGCCATTCTCATAAGCGGAACCCCGGGTAACGCTATTAAAAATGTTACTATTTCAGACATGACTGTTCATCTGACCGGAGGCGGAAAGGCAGAATATGCGAAAACTATTCTGGCTGAAAATGAAGCCGATTATCCTGAAGTCACCATGTTTGGTAAAGTAATGCCAGCTTATGGAATCTATATCAGGCATGCCAAAGAAATCAAACTCGATAGGATTTGCCTGACAACTCAAAACCCTGATAGCCGTCCGGCAATTATAGGTTCAGATTTAACCAACATCACTTTTACTGATTTTAAATTGCCAACAAATCCTGATGGTCTGACCATTATGAATATCACAAGTGGAAATTCCATCAAGTTAGGCGACATTCATCTTCCGGAAAATAACAAAATCTTTCTAAAGGTTTTTCCTGGCGAAAATCAGACTCTTTATATTCCGGTAAGGGAAGATCAGATAAAATCAGGGATTACCCTTTCAAGAAATGCATATCTTATCATTAAATAAACAGAAAAAATACATTACCACATCATAAATTAAGAATATATGAAAATCAACATTCCAACGCGTTTTAAAAGAAGTGTATTTCAAATTCTGTTTACTGCATTCATTTGCACCTTAATATCCTTACCCGCATTGAAGGCTCAGGATATTAAATCCACAATATTAACACCAAAGGAAAGCGAAAAGCCTCAAATCAATGGGCCAAAAGTATTTGGAGTAAGACCCGGACATCCCATCGTCTTCACAATACCTGCTACAGGAAAAAGACCTATGACATTTTCATCTACTAAACTTCCTACAGGTATAAAACTAAACAGCACTACCGGTGTGATATCCGGAAGCCTGGCTAAAACAGGTGATTATCTGATCACGCTTCAGGCAAAAAATGCTTTAGGTACTGCAACCAGACCTTTGAAAATAGTAGTTGGCGAAAACATTTCATTAACTCCACCCATGGGATGGAACCACTGGAATGTTTTTGGTACCGGAATCTCTCAGGAAATAGTACTGGCTCAGGCGAAAGCAATGGTCAGCACCGGTCTTATCAATCATGGCTGGACCTATCTGAATATTGATGATGGCTGGCAAGGTAAAAGAGGGGGTGAGTTTCATGCCATTCTGGGAGACAGCGCCACCTTTCCAAACCTCCAGATATTATGTGATCAGGTTCATGGCATGGGTTTAAAAATTGGTATCTACTCTACTCCATGGGTTGAATCATATGGTCATCATATCGGTGGTTCTGCCATGAATATAGAGGGAACTTTTGAACGCACGAAAGAAACAGTAGCCCGCAACAAGAAACTGCTCCCCTTTGCCATCGGCACCTATCATTTCTGGGAAAACGATGCAAAACAGTTTGCCAAATGGGGTGTAGACTACCTGAAATATGACTGGAATCCTATAGAACTACAGGAAACAAAAGAGATGTATGATGCACTCCGTAACAGTGGTCGCGACATCGTTTACAGCTTGTCAAACAGTACTCCCTTTGCCACAATTGCAGATTTATCGAAAGTATCAAATACATGGCGTACCGGTGGCGACATCAGAGATGAATGGAAAAGCCTGAAGAGCAGATTATTCTCTCAGGATAAATGGGCACAATATGCAGGACCCGGTCACTGGAATGATCCCGATATGATGGTTGTCGGTGTAGTTGGTTGGAATTCTAAAGAAAAACATCCCACTAAATTAACTCCCGATGAGCAGTACACTCACATGAGTGCCTGGTGCCTGATGTCGGTTCCTTTGTTACTTGGTTGTGATATCACAAAAATGGATGATTTCACATTAAGTCTGCTCACAAATGACGAAGTGATTGCTGTTAATCAGGATCCTCTTGGAAAACAGGCAACCATCATATCGAGACAGGGCGATGCCGGAATCATGGCAAAAGAGATGGAAGACGGGTCAAAGGCAGTGGGTCTGTTTTATCCTGGTGATAGTGCATCACAACAGGTAGTACTTAAATGGGATGATCTTGGAATCAAAGGAAAATATATCGTTCGTGACCTCTGGAGACAAAAGGATCTGGGAACATTTGATTCAGAATTCAAAGCAGATGTGGTTATGCATGGTGTAGTCATGATCAGATTGCGCAAAGCAAAATAATTATTTTTCTTACTTTTATAAAATAAATGAAAATGAAAAAAATACTCCTGTTTTTATTAATCTTCATTACGATGATCCCCTCTCTTTTTGCACAAAAGAGCATCACTCAGGACGAACGTATGCAATGGTGGCGAGATGCCCGTTTTGGCATGTTCATCCATTGGGGCCTGTATTGCATCCCTGCCGGTGAATGGAAAGGAAAAGAGATCCCTGGTATCGGTGAATGGATCATGAAACGGGCTTTGATTCCCGTTGCAGAATACCGTGAACTTGCAAAACAGTTTAACCCTGTTAAATTCAATGCGCATGACTTCGTCATGACAGCAAAGAATGCAGGCATGAAATACATCACCATCACTTCGAAACATCATGAAGGATTTGCGATGTTTAAATCAAATGCTTCGAAATACAATATCGTCGATGCCACACCCTATGGCAAAGATATTATCAAGGCATTATCAGAAGAGTGTCAGAAACAGGGCATTAAAATGTGTTTCTACTATTCTCAGTCACGCGACTGGAACGAGCCCAACGGCCTCGACAACGAGTGGGATTTTCCCAAAGAAAGAGACTTTCAGAAATATCTGGACGAGAAGGTCAAACCACAACTCACAGAGTTGCTGACCAATTACGGTCCGATAGGACTGATCTGGTTCGATACCCCTATGACCATTAACAAGGAACAGGCACAATCTTTAAAAGATCTGGTCCGAAAACTACAACCTGAATGCATCATCAGTGGTCGTATCGGAGGTGGAATTGAACCCGATTATGCCTCTACCGGTGACAATGCAGTCCCCGCTACAATCATTCCCGGTGACTGGGAAACCCCGGCAACCCTTAACGACACATGGGGCTTCAAGAAAAACGATACCAAATGGAAATCGGCCGAAGACCTTACCCGCTTGCTTTTCGACATTGCAAGTAAGGGCGGAAACTACCTGCTCAATGTAGGACCAACCTCCGAAGGGCTGATTCCTGAAGCCTCTGTTAAAATTCTGGCTCAGGTTGGCGATTGGATGAAAGTGAACTCAGAATGTATTTACGGATCAAAAGCCAGCCCTTTCACGGTTGAATTCCCTTGGGGAAACATCACACGCAAGCCCGGAAAACTTTATTTAGGCATCTTCGACTGGCCTAAAAACGGGCTTGAAATCGAAGGTCTGAAAAATAAAATCAAAAAGGTCTACCTCCTTGCCGATAAATCAAAGAAAGCCATTCCTTTCAAGGAAACTTATGACAAGGCCTTTGACCACAACCGTTTGAAAATCGACCTCCCATCCGTTGCTCCCGACAAGGTACTTTCTGTTGTGGCTGTCGAAATCGAGGGAGAACCCCAGGTTGAAGAGTCCATCTGTCAATTAAATGATGGAACTATCTATCTGCCGGGCGTTTTGGCGAAATCGATGAAGGGTGATAAAGCTGTCAAACTGAATTTTTCATCACGTGGTGGCGGTGCTGATAACTGGACAGACCCAGCAACGACGCTCACATGGGAATTCAAAATTGAAAAACCGGGTGTATATAAAACAGACATTGTGACTTCTGAAAAGGGATCTGCCGAAAGCCCTACATGGCAGGGAGATCACCTTGTAAAAGTGACTTCCAATAGCCAGGAATTTCAAACAAAGATCGTTGCCGACCGTAAAGAATATAACAAACGTAGCCATTACTGGAGCAAGATCTTTTCAAATGGAAAAACGATTAAATTTGACAAGCCCGGGACATATACCCTGACCCTTGCCCCTGTTCAATTCTCAGAGGGCAAAATAGGATTTACATTCAGGGAAATTTATTTGGTTCCTCAAAAATAATTTAAACATAATCTAAGAATATGATCAAAATTGTCCATAGGACATTAATGTCAATAGAATAATCAATATAAAAAATCTTTTCCCCGTAGGGGATTAACCTTTAATGTTAATGCCCTACGGGCAAAAAAAGAAAGAGTAATGTTTTTCTATTGTCATTTATACCCTACGGGCAAAAGAAAAAGCTAACTTTAAAGGGTTTCTAAAATTCACGAAAACTAACTTTAATAATTATCATAAAAGGAATTTAAAAAACATGGGTGATAATAAATTGATACATTATTGAAACATGATTAAGCCATACTCTTTGGGTATGTATTAAGTATGTCTCAAGTATGGCTTAAGTATGTCTCAACTATGTCTAAAAGGGTAATTATAGGAGAGTTATAAAACAATATAAAAATGATCTTTTCAGAGGTTTTTATTGAAAATTGAAGTCGTTTTCTGAAACCAAAAAATAAAATCACAAAATAATTAACGCAAAATCAATGCCAAATGTTACGATTTAACAAAAACAGCTTAATTCTTGTCCTTGTTTTGATTTCACTGTCGGCAAATTCTTTTGCACAGGGAAAGACAAAATACACCTCTTACGGAACGAATCCGATGTATAAAAAAGGGTGGATCGATTTCAATAAAAACGGTAAGATGGATCCCTTTGAAAATCCTGCCCTTGATGTTGAACTCAGGATCAATGACCTTCTCAGCCAAATGACGGTTGATGAAAAGACGGCACAATGTGCTACACTCTATGGATTTCCAAATGTGTTGAAAGATTCGGTCCCTACCCCGGAATGGAAAACCAAAAGCTGGAAAGACGGTATTGCCAACATCGACGAACACACCAACGGGGTGAGAAACCCGAAGAGCAAATCATGGCCTCCGTCATTGCATGTCAAAAACATCAACGAGGTTCAGAAATGGTTTGTCGAAGAGACCCGTATGGGGATCCCTGTCGATTTCAGCAACGAAGGGATCTATGGCGCCTGCTTTCCGGGTGCGGCGCTGTTCCCTGCTCAGATAGGTGTTGGTGCAACCTGGGACAAAGATTTGGTGTCTCAGATTGGCGCTATCACAGCCATCCAGACTCGTGCAGCAGGATTTACCAATGTCTACTCCCCCATTCTTGATGTTGCCCGCGACCCAAGATGGGGCCGTGCGGTTGAAAGCTATGGAGAAGATCCTTACTTTGTTTCGCAAATGGGATTGCGTCAGGTATTGGCTATTCAGGATCATACCGTTGTTTCTACTCCAAAACATTTTGCAGCATATAGTATTCCAATTGGCGGAAGAGATGGTGAAACCAGGACTTCTCCACAGATCTCAGAACGGGATATGCATGAATTATTGCTCCAACCTTTCAGGGTAGCTTTCATGGATGGTCATGCACTGGGAACCATGAGCTCCTACAATGATTATGACGGGGTTCCGGTTTCAGGTTCCAACTATTTCCTGACCACGTTGCTGCGTCAAACATATGGTTTCAAAGGATATGTGGTTTCAGACAGCGAGGCACTTGAATTTATCTGGTACAAACACCATGTGGCTCCCGATATGAAAGACGCAGTGAGACAGGCAATTGAGGCCGGAATGAATGTTAGAACAACTTTCAAAGATCCTGATACTTTCCTCAAACCTTTGCGTGAATTGGTTAATGAAGGCTCATTATCGATGGCAACTCTCGACAGTAGGGTACGCGATGTATTGCGCGTTAAATTCTGGATGGGAATCTTCGATAAACCCTATATCGAAAACCCTGATGAAGCTGAGAAGACATTTATGAATCCTGAATTTGATAAGGTCTCCAAAAAGGCCTCTTATGAATGCATAACCCTGTTGAAGAATCAGGATAATTTCCTGCCTCTTGAAAAGGCTAAGATTAAAAATATTTTGATTGCAGGTCCAAATGCTACCGATGTCTCATTGTCACTTTCGCGTTACGGTCCGAAAAACATTAAAGTTATATCTGTATTGGATGCTTTCAAAGCAAAACTTGGCAGTGATGTGAACGTCATGTATGCCAAGGGGTGCAACATTGTGGACAAGAATTGGCCGGAGAGTGAAATTTTGCCAACTGCCCCTACTGCTGATGAGATGGCAGCCATCACAGATGCTGTGGATAAAGCAAAGAAATCAGATGTTGCCATTTTGGTGTTGGGCGAAGACAACAATGTCGTTGGTGAATCGAAGTCAAAAACGATGCTTGATCTTACAGGATATCAGCAACTGTTGTTACAGAAAGTACAGGAAACAGGAACTCCTGTTGTATTGGTAATGATGAACGGTCGCGCAATGACCATTAACTGGGCCAATAAAAACTGCAAAGCCATCATAGAAGCATGGTTTCCCGGCAAGTATGGCAGCGAAGCTTTAGCAGATATTGTTTTCGGAGATTATAACCCGGGTGGAAAATTGTCGGTTACTTTTCCAAAATCAGTTGGCCAGATTCCCCTGTGTTTTCCTTCAAAACCAAACGCACAGGCGCCTGCAAGAACAACAGTTAATGGACCACTCTATCCCTTTGGATATGGACTTAGCTTTACCACTTTTGAATACGCTAATCTGAAAATCACTCCTGAGAAGCAAATGGCTGCAGGAATCCTAAAGGTTTCTGTGGATGTGAAGAACACAGGCAAGATGGCCGGAGATGAGGTTGTTCAGTTGTATCTCAACGATGAGGTCAGTTCGGTGATCAGCTGGGTGAAAGAATTGCGCGGTTTCGAACGCATCAACCTTGCACCCGGAGAAACAAAGACAGTAGTGTTTACACTGACTCCCAAAGAACTTGAGATGCTTGACCGGAACATGAAATGGATTGTCGAACCGGGTTGGTTCAATGTAATGGTGGGTAGTTCATCAGAGGACATCCGCCAACAGGGCCGTTTCGAAATCACAACTGCTGATCAGACAACCAAACCTTTCGTCCCACAAAGAGCAACCAGGGCTACGATGGTTACGCCCTAGTATTTTGTTTAACAATTAAGAAACTGTTTAAAATTAATTTAACTACTTGCCCTAAAACCTAAATTTTAGCAGTGCCTGGTGCAGATTTGTAATCTGCACCAGCACAGGCTCATAAAAGCCATTACAATTATAAAATACTATTCCCGCTAAATGAAAAAGTTCATTCAATATTCTCAAGGGTTCACTTTAATATTACTATTACTCGTTTCCGGCTTCACAGGAAATAATGCTCAGGCCCAAACCAAAGGTGTAAGTCAATGGGCAAACTTAAATGCGAATGGGAAACTCACCTACAAAACCTTGGAAAAAGGGGATAAAATAATGGATTTTTCATATGCAGGATATAGGAGTGGAGGAGTAAAAATTCCGGAAGTTCCAGCGAAGTTGACAGTAAGCCCGGGCAGTAGCGATGACGCCAAATCTATTCAGGATGCCATTGATCAGGTTTCAAAAATGGATTTGGTAAATGGATTCAGGGGTGCAGTGGTTTTAAAAGCCGGCACATACAACTGTACTAAAACACTATTGATCAACACAAGTGGCGTCGTTTTAAGAGGAAGTGGTTCAGCTGAAACAGGAACCATCATCAATATGACCGGTGAAGCGCATACCGGCGTTACCGTTAAAGGTGCACCTTCAACAAAAGTTACCGGGACTCCGGTTTCATTCTCTGATGCCTTTGTGCCATCAGGTTCTATGTCTTTCAATGTGAAGAATGCTTCTGGATTTAAAGTTGGCAATCAAATCAGGATTACACGTCCGGTTACAGATAAGTGGGTTCAATTCATGGGGATGGATACATTGGCTCGTGACGGAAAAAAAGAAACATGGGTTGGGAAAGAGACCACTACTGAACGCACAATTGTAAAAATTGAAGGAAACAAAATAACGGTTGATGCTCCTTTAACCGACTCTTTTGATGCCGGATTTTTAGGACCCGAGGGCGCTACTGTAGTAACTATTACTACGACCGGTGAAATCTCACAAATTGGCGTTGAAAACCTACGCATTGTTTCGGCTCCTAAAGTAGCAACCATCACCGAAAGCAACAATAAAGGGCTTAATGTCAGTGGGGCAGCAGATGTCTGGTTGAAAAATATTGTGATCATCAATACCATCAACAGTGTAAGTATCAACGCCAATCGCGTAACAGCTGAAAACGTAAACGTGCAACATACAGTCGCAACTATCGGTGCAGCCAAACCTGCAGATTTTGTATCCGGAGGCCGACAGATTCTCTTCGACAGGTGTAACATTAAAGGAGATAACCTCTTCTTTTTTGCAACTGCAGCCAGAGTAACCGGACCAACAGTACTGTTGAACTGCGTATTTAACGGTAACGGTTGGATTCAACCGCATCAAAGATGGGCAACCGGATTACTGGTGGATGGATGTAAAGTTCCTGAAGGGGGTATCGACTTTATGAATCGCGGAGAAATGGGATCGGGTCATGGATGGACCATTGGATGGGCCGTAGCATGGAACTGTTCTGCCAAAAGATTTATCAATCAAAATCCTCCGGGAGCTGTAAACTGGGTCATTGGATCAAAAGGAATACGTGAACAGCAGGCTGTTCCTTTTCACAAACTTCCCTTATTGCCTGACGGTATGTATGATTCACATGGCACACCTGTTGCACCATTGAGTCTTTATCTTACGCAATTGGCTGAACGCTTGGGTCCACAAGCCGTCACCAATATTGGCTACACAAATTCAATCAAATAAGTCATCATCGATGAAACCTCTTACAAGGATTGCATTATTAGCGCTTGGGATAATTTTCAATATCTCAGCTGCGTTCGCTCAACATCATAATTTTGCCTGTGCTGATTATACTGCAGGGAAAGTAATGATCATTGAAAAGGATAGTGTCGTTTGGCAACATGCCGCTCCCAACTCTAACGACTTATGGGTTTTGCCCAACGGTAACCTGCTCTTTACTACCGGCAACGGAGTGTTGGAGATGAACCGGAAAAACGACACCCTCTTTCATTATGAATCAAAGAACGAGATTTATGCCTGCCAGAGGCTCAAAAACGGCAATACCTTTATCGGAGAATGCAACAGTGGACGTTTATTAGAGGTCTCACCAAAAGGAAAAATTGTAAAAGAGCTCAGAATTTTGCCCGATTCTGTCAAAGACGGTAGCCATGCATATATGCGAAATGCCAGGCGACTGGACAATGGTAATTTCCTTGTGGCACATTATGGCCTGAAGGTTGTCCGTGAATATGATCCCACCGGCAAGATCGTTTGGGAGGTAAAATCCCCGGGAGGACCCCATTCGGTTATTCGATTGGCTAATGGAAACACATTGGTTTCGGAGGCAGATGCAATAAAAGATCCACATGTTTACGAATTTGATAAAGCAGGTAATATTGTCTGGCAAATATCAAATGCCGACATTCCCAATCAGCCCTTTAAATTTTTGGGTGGGATTCAACGCCTGCCCAATGGAAATACCGTTATCTGTAACTGGTTAGGACACAATCAACTTGGAAAAGCACCACATATCATTGAAGTCACTAAAGACAAAAAAGTGGTCTGGACCTATTCGAATTTTAATGACATGATAACAATTTCTACCTTTATGGATATGGATCAACCAGCTTATAAAAAAGGTCTGGAACCATTACATTAATAAATAATATTAAACCCGATTAAGCATTTCAAATTAACCTGAAAACTGATGATTATGAAAAGGCTATTTAAAGTTTTAACACTGTTTGTTGTGGTGTTTCTTTCTTCATTCAATTCTTTTGGAGCATCCGGAGATTATTATGTCCAAAGTCCAAACTCAAATATTAAGTTCAGCGTATTTCTGGTCGGAAAGCAACTGAGTTACAATGTGACGCTCAAAGATAAAATGGTGATTGAAACATCACCCTTTGTCATGACCGTTGAAGATGAGAACATATGTCAGTTGGCCTATATTGGCGACCATGAGATTACCAGAGAAAACGTCAGCTATCCCTGGCTTGGTTTAAATTCTACCGCTACCAATAAGTACAATGGCGCCCGCTTTGCTTTAAGAACCAAAAAGGGAACAGCATACACATTAGAAATTAGGGTTTTCAATGATGCCATTGCTTTTCAATTTGAAGTTCCCGGCATCCAGTATTCCTTACGCACTCCCGATGAGACAACAGTATTTAAAATCCCTGCAGGAAGTATTGCATGGTATCATGATTTGTACATGCATTACGAAGGAGTTCATGCTAAGAAAGTTGTGGATACCATCCCTGCAGGACAATGGGCAGTTCCTGTCGTAACAATAAAATTGCCAGAAGGAATTGGTTATGCTGCTATTACCGAAGCTGACTTAAGAAATTATGAAGGAATGGCTTTGCAGACCGATGGAAAGCGTGGTTTTGTAATGAAACTTGCACACGCTCAGCCGGTTTCTTATCCTTATGAATTGCGCTACAGCAAAGAAGATGTGGCAAAACTGGCTAAACCTGCTTTCATCGTTGGCACCATCACAACTCCGTGGAGGGTTGTTATGATTGGTTCTGATCTGAATAAGCTAGTTAACTGCGATGTCGTTCATAATCTGACTTCACCGGTTGATTCCAATATTTTTCCGCAGGGAAATAAAACGGACTGGATTAAACCTGGTCGTGCTGTTTGGAAATATCTCGATGGTGGTGGCGAAAGTACTGTTGAGAACATGAAGAAATTTTCAAAAGAAGCTTCGGAGCTTGGCTTTGAGTATAATATTCTTGAAGGATTCTGGGGTAAATGGAGTGATGACTCTATCAAAGATCTGGTCAACTATTCAAAACAAAAGAATGTTGGCATTTTTGTTTGGGTACATTCAAAAGAACTGCGTGATACTGCTGCGCGTCATCGGTTATTTAAACTGTGCCATGATCTGGGAATTGCAGGATTAAAGATTGATTTCTTTGACAATGAAGGAAAGGAGACGATTAATCTCTACACTACAATCGCAGAGGAAGCTGCATATTTACATCTGTTGTTGATATTCCACGGAGCCAATAAACCAACCGGACTGGAACGTATCTGGCCAAACATCATGATTTATGAAGGTGTAAAAGGAATGGAGGCCAGTAAACTGGCAGATCGTGCCACCCATGAAACGACCATTCCTTTCACCCGTATGTTGGCCGGTCCTGCAGATTATTCGGTGACCCATTTTGGAGACAGACGCAAAAACACGACTTGGGCACATCAGATTGCCACTGCAGCTATCTTCAGTGCTCCTTTGCTCACTTATGCAGCAACTCCGGCAAATATTCTGGCAAATCCTGCTGTAGATATGATCAAAAGCATTCCTGCTGTCTGGGATGAGACCATTGTACTTGAGCCTTCTGAGATAGGTGAACTGGCAATCTATGCACAACGAAAAGGGAAAGACTGGTTTTTATCTGTAATCAACGGTGTTGCACCGAAGAGTCTTAAAATCCCTCTTTCGTTTTTAAGCGGCGGCACATATCAGGCGATGCTGGTTGGAGACGACAAAGCAAATTCAGCAGCCGTTAAAATTGAGAATAAACCAATTAAAAAGAGTGAAACCATTAACCTTGAACTTGGTGAAGGTGGTGGATTCATTGGAAGGTTTATTAAGAAATAAAAAGAACTTTCTTCACTTTAAGTAAAGTTTTTTCTAAAAGTTTCACTTGGTTGTAGAATAAGCCTTAAACACATTTGAATATCAGAAATTTGTCAATATTAAAAATGAAAACCAGAAATCATTTTCTCCTGATTATTGCATTAACCGGGCTTATCCTGCTTGGAGCTACATCTGTCAATGCTCAGGGCATCTCGATGAAATCATCCATGAAACCTGCCGTCAAAGAAGGCGGTTTCAAAATGGACGGCTACTTCCTCTGGTGCCCCTCCGTCATAAAAGTCGGCGACACCTACCACATGTTCTGTTCCCGCTGGCCCGAGTCTGTAGGCATGGGTGGCTGGACAACCTGGTCAGAATGCGTCCGTGCGACTTCAAAAAGTCTTTACGGTCCTTATAAATTCGAAGAGGTGGTTTTGCAAAAACGTGAAGGTTTCTGGGACAATGCCCGTGTTCACAATGTGAAAATACTGAAGATAGGTTCGAAATATGTCCTCTATTATATCTCTACAAAAATGAATACTGGTTATGCCTACGCAGATAATATCACCGGACCCTGGACCCGCATCGACAAGAAGGCCATGAATATCACCAATCCCGCAATTTTGGTGAGACCCGATAACAGCATTTATGTGATTGGACGTGGCGAATCACCTGATAAGATGAATATAGCCACAGCTTTTACGGCGCCTGCTTTTAATGGAACCTATACCATTCTTAAAGATGGAAAAAATGTATTGCCCAATGATTATGAACTTGAAGATCCAACCATCTGGTGGGCCAATAATCAATACAATATCCTTGTTAACGATTGGAAGGGAAAAGCCACAGGAACAACCAAAGGCGGTGCACAGTATTATTCGAAAGATGGCATCAATTATACGCTGATGTCAACTGAACCCGTCTTCACCAAAACCATTGAATTCAATGACAAAACC
>Ga0209538_1000087_pt1 | contig 50518 bp, 45 predicted proteins | sample BarGraNGADG00211_2_FD_184492 | JGI IMG/M metagenome (GOLD analysis project Ga0209538, IMG submission 184492) | Arctic peat soil microbial communities from Barrow, Alaska - Barrow Graham LP Ref core NGADG0004-211 (SPAdes) (version 2) | ecosystem: Environmental > Terrestrial > Soil > Wetlands >... | reverse complement strand
GTCCTTTGTTGTACTTGCAAGAGGCTTTGCAGACCCCCTGGCTCAGTGCATATCTCACCAGCGAATACCGATATTTCATGTCTTGTGTTATCTTATCCATGGCAGGTTGTGGTTCCCTCCGTCTTGTCTTGTTTCAACACAATAACAATAACGGATGTTTCCACTTCCTGCTATTCTTTTCTCCTACTCACTGTCCAATATGTAGTGTAAACCTACAGGCGAAAATGATGGCAAATTTATGTCAAATTTATTTCGACGTGGAATTTCGATTATAATTTTCCGATGAGGAGATTAGCCATGGAAACCAAACTGCAAAGACTCACCCAAATCATGCACGAGAACGCCCTTGACGCTGTTGCCCTTAACCCTGGTTCAAGTTTGGTTTACCTCACCGGTTTGGAATTTCACTTGATGGAGCGTCCGGTTATTGTTCTCTTTGGCGTGGATGGTGAGGTTTCGATTGTCCTGCCTGGGCTGGAAAAAGGTAAATTGGAGGCTCTCAGCTTCCCTGCGCATGCCCACACCTACGGAGATAACCCTGCTGAGTGGAATCAAGCCTTCGTGGATGGCTTCTCAAACTTTGCTGGCCGCCCGCTGCGGATTGGTGTGGATCCGACCCGTATGCGCATTCTGGAAGAAAGCTACCTTCAGCAAGCATTGCCGCAAGCAGAAATTGTGCATGCTGGCCCGATGCTGGCCGCTCTGCGCCTCCATAAGGACGAAAATGAACTGACTAAAATGCGCCAGGCTGCGGTCATAGCCCAAAATGCGCTCCTTGCCACCTTACGTGTCATTCGCCCGGGCTGGACGGAGCAGCAGATTGCGGGTGAACTCTCCAGTCAACTTTTCCGGGCTGGCTCGCAGGGGGTAGGCTTTGATGCCATTGTTGCTCTCAGCGAAAACGCTGCCAAACCACACTTTATTCCAGGGCAGCGCGCGCTCAAAGAGGGCGACTTTTTGCTTATTGATTATGGAGCAATCTTCGAAGGCTATGCTTCCGATATTACGCGCACCTTCTCTTGTGGGCAGGTGAGCGATGAAATGCGCTTAGTCGCGGACCTGGTCTATGAAGCCAACCGCAATGCACGTGAAAATGGCAAACCCGGCATGCCAGCTGGCAACGTAGACGCCTTCGCACGCTCTGTGATTGAAGCTGGTGGCTATGGGGAGTTCTTTACGACCCGCACCGGACATGGTTTGGGAATGGAAATTCATGAAGCGCCTTACATCTTCTCAGGCAACCCGCAGCTTCTTGAAGTAGATATGGCCTTTACCATCGAACCCGGTATCTACCTGCCCGGTCGCTTTGGCGTGCGCATTGAGGATGATGTTGTAGTTACCCAGGATGGTTTGCGCAGTCTCACGGATTTGCCCAGGAGCGTTTTGCCCCTGGAATCCTTTTGGGAATGAAGCGTTTTTTTGCTGGTGAACGGCACGATCTCAATTTGTTAGCGCTTTCTTTGGTGGTCTGGTTCCTGGGTATGGGGCTTTTTATGATCTTCCAACCCATTTATCTACAAGAATTGGGAGCGGACCCCATCCAAATAGGGTTCATCATCAGTCTCAGTATGGTGGTGATGGGTTTTATGCATATTCCGGCTGGTTTCATCAGTGACCGCGTTAGCCGCAAGACACTCATGATCTTAAGCTGGGCATTTGGCTGTCTGGCTGCTCTGCTGATGGCACTTGGCCGCAACCTAACCGTATTCGTGCTGGGCATGCTGCTCTACAGCATAACCGGTTCTGTGTTGACCCCGATGAATAGTTACATTTCCGACAGCAAAGGATCATGGTTTGACAACCAGGCTTATACCTTTATTTCTGCCTCATAAATGGTTGGTTATCTTTTTGGACCGATATTGGGGGGATTCCTGGCTGAGCGCGTGGGCCTCAGGCCACTTTACTTCATTGCTACGGTCATATTTGCGATTTCCACTATGATGATTCTGAAAATCAAAGACCTCCCAGTGCATACATCAGCAGGCAAGCCAGCCGCCAGAGACCTATTTAGGAATCGCAGCTTTGTGCTTGCTTGCTGATCTTCGCTACCAGTATTATGTGAGCATAGACCGCGTTGAAAACTTTATTTTTAGCTGGTTATAGATAGCTTATAATTGGCGGTGAAAGACGAATTTGCCCATACATCGCATGTCTTGAAGTCCAAATGTAGTGCACCTTACTACCCGAGTTAATGGAAAGATTGAACTTTGAAGGTTGGAAGGAGGTATCACTTGTAAAAAAAATTGCATGAGATTTTATTGTACAGAGTACAAACTAGAATCCAAAAATGCACGCATTGTGAGGAGTAATTAGATGAAGCGAAGAATATTTTTACCGTTTGTAATCACTCTACTGATTCTTAGTATGATTTTGAGTGCCTGCGCTCCAGCAGCCACTAAAGCTCCTGCAGCAGCGACCGAAGCTCCTGCTGTACCGACCGAAGCTCCTGCTGTACCGACCGAAGCCCCTGCTGTACCGACCAAAGCTGCGGAGTTGCAACCCTGGACAGCAAAATACAATCTAAGCGCCCCTGACTGTGCTTATGGTGGCGAGTTAAAATCCATCGAGGCTGTAGACCAGTACACCGTCAAGTTCACACTGTGCAACTCAGATCCGGCCTTCCTGTCAAAGGTGGCATTTCCGGCTTTTGGTATCCAGAGTGCGGATTACCTCGTAAAGACCGGCGGCACAGGTGATCTCCTGAGTACCCCGTTGGGATCTGGCCCGTATATGCTCAAGGAATGGGTGCGTGGCGACCACATAACGCTGGTACCGAATCCTAACTACTGGGGTCCTGCGCCCATGAACAAAGAATTGATCATCCGCTGGAATAAGGAAGCTGCTGCCCGACTGCTCGAGATTCAGGCTGGAACAGCTGACGCGATTGATACCCCCAGCCCGGATGACTTTGAAAAGATCATGGCTGACCCAACCTTGAACCTAATGCCCCGAAAAGGGCTGAATATTTTCTACTTGGGTATGAATACTGCAATGAAACCCTTCGACAATGAACTTGTGCGCCAGGCTGTTGCTATGGCGATTGACAAAAAGCGCATTGTCGATAATTATTACCCGAATGGCTCACTCCCCGCCGAGCAGTTCGTCCCACCATCGATGCTGCCTGGCTACGTTGAAGGCTACAAGTGGTACGACTACGACCCTGAAGGTGCCAAGAAACTGCTGGCCGAAGCTGGCTTCCCCGACGGGTTCGAAACAACCCTGGGTTATCGCGATGTTGTCCGTGTCTACCTACCACTGCCCGGGAAGGTTGCCCAGGAAATCCAGTCACAATTGGCTCAGGTTGGCATCAAAGTCACCATCGCTCCGATGGAGTCAGGTGCGTACTTGGCCTCTGTCGCGGCTGGTGAACAGTACCTGTTCATGAATGGTTGGGGAGCCGACTATCCGGACCCGAGCAACTTCTATGACTTCCACTTTACCGGGGCTTCCAAGAGCTTTGGAGATCCATTCCCAGACGTAGTTGATGCGATTCGTGCTGCTGCTTACAATTCAGATACTGCACAGCGCACCCAACTTTATGGTAAGGTTGCTGAGTTAATCAAGTTGCATGCACCGATGGTACCGATTGCGCATGGCACGAACGCCATTGTCTACAAAGCCTCGGTGTTGAATCCGGAAGCCAGCCCGCTTCAGGATGAACAATTCCAATATATGTCTGTACCTGGTCAAGATCAATTCGTCCAAATCCAGGCTGGTGAGCCAATCAGTATGTACTGCAGCGATGAGACCGATGGCGAAACCTTCCGGGCTTGCTTCCAAATCTTTGATTTCCTGTACTGGTATAAGCCTGGTACCACCGAGCTTGTTCCTTCTGCGGCGGAAAGCTACACAGTCAATGACGACTTGACTGAGTGGACCTTTAAACTACGCCAGAACAATAAGTTCAGCGATGGTACACCGATGGATTCCAATGATGTCGTCCAGACCTTTGTTGTTCAATGGGACGCCACTAATCCATTGCATGTAGGCAATACTGGCGTCTTTGAATACTTTGGCGGCTACTTTTCCAAGATGTTGAATGCTCCTGAGTAGCCAGGGATTGATCTTCTAACCGTATTAGTGATGGGGTGCTGCATTGCGCAGTACCCCATCACTACATAGACTCCTCAAAAGGACAACCCAACGCTATGTTAAGATTCCTGGTTCGAAGATTAATCTTATTAGTCCCAGTGTTGTTAGGGATATTAATCATCACCTTTGCCTTGGCACGCATGATCCCTGGTGACCCGTGCACGATAGCTCTCGGTGAACATGCTACCCAAGCGGTGTGTGATAAGTACCTTGACCGTATGGGACTCAACGATCCCCTTCCCACCCAATTCTTGCGCTACATGTCAAGCTTGGTTCGAGGCGACCTGGGCAATTCGATTCGTACCAATGAGACTGTCACCTCAATCGTTCTATTACGTATGCCGATGACAATCGAACTTACGATTTTCGCATTGCTTTTTGCCACCATCGTTGGTGTTCCGATGGGTATCTTAGCTGCCTTACGGCGCAACTCATTCGTAGATGTAGTGACCATGGCGCTTGCAAACGTGGGCGTTTCGATGCCGGTGTTCTTTTTGGGATTATTATTGGCATATCTTTTTGCGCTTGTGTTAAAGGGCACCCCATTCTGGCTGCCTCCTTCTGCCCGACTCACTTCGGGCTTAAGCACCGTTCCGTTGATGGAAACCTTTAATTTAACAAATCTGCGGGGATTCCCGCTGACGCTGGTCACCTTTTTCTCGAATATGGTCGTTTTTAACTCACTTATCTCTGGTAACTGGAAAGTCTTTGGAGACAGTCTGCGTCATTTGATCCTACCCTCCATCACCGTTGGGACGATCCCTCTGGCAATTATTGCCCGTATGACTCGTTCCAGCCTGGTGGATGTGTTGGGCCTGGACTACATCCGTACCTCTCGCGCCAAAGGATTGAAAGAGAGACTGGTAGTCTTCAGACACGCTTTTAGGAATGCTCTGCTTCCGATCACCACGATTGTTGGCTTACAATTGGGCAGCTTGCTGGGTGGCGCCATCCTGACTGAAACCATCTTCGGCCTTCCGGGCATGGGCACGGTCCTGGTAACATCGATCTTTGCCCGCGACTACCCGGTAATACAAGCATCTGTTGTGCTTATTGCCCTGATCTTTGTTGTGGTCAATCTGCTCGTGGATATTTCTTATGGTTATCTTGATCCACGGATCCGATTGCAATGAAAAAATGCAGAGAGGAGTTTTAGATGGGCATTGAAATTGAGGACGCCAAGATAGGCTCGAAGCAAGTTCCTAGCAATGTATGGCTCGAAGCACTGCACCATCTTTTAGAAAAACGCTCAGCCGTGGTTGGTTTATTTATTTTAGGCGCACTGACTATAGTTGCGCTGCTGGCACCGATCATTGCAACTTATGACCCAATTGAGATTTTGCGGGACGCTAAACGCAACACTCCACCCTGTATCCATTTATTAGGCTGTCCGGAGGATCAACCTGAGCATTACTTTGGCATTGACGGCAACAGTCGCGACTTCTTCAGCCGGGTTATTTATGGCGCGCGCCTCTCACTGTTAATTGGCATTGTAACAATCGCCTTCTCTAGTGTCGTGGGAACCTTGCTTGGGGCGGTTTCTGGTTTTGTTGGAGGCTGGACAGATAACATTATTATGCGCATTATGGATGTGATGCTAGCCTTCCCTTACCTACTGCTGGCCATAGCTGTTGTAGCGGTATTAGGACCAGGGTTGATTAATGCCTTGGTGTCAATCGCCATCGTCGAGATCCCAGCTTTTGCGCGCATAGCACGGTCCAGTGTTATATCTGTTAAAGAAATGGATTTTGTGACGGCGGACCGTGCGCTAGGCGTATCGCCTGTACGCACTTTGTTCCGCCGCATTTTACCCAACGCCTTGACACCATTAATCGTACAGGGTACGCTCGGCATTGGCACAGTGATTATTTCTGTTGCATCGCTATCCTTTCTGGGTTTAGGTGCTCAGCCGCCAACTGCGGAATGGGGTATCATGCTTTCCGAGGAGCGAAATAACATTTTTAATGCTCCCCACCTGCTGTTTATCCCGGGTTTTTTGATTACGTTGACGGTGTTGGCTTTTAACCTGTTAGGTGATGGATTGCGAGACGCGCTTGACCCGCGGCTAAATCGATAACCATAGCGATAAGATTTTCTTTGCACTTGATGGTTTTGAGTAAGCGCGATAATCGAGTTCTTTTGGGTGATGAATGGCTTTTTTAGAAAATAAATCAGGACCACGAGAAAAAAATAGATGAGCAACAATAATAACGAGGTTTTATTAGATATTCGCGATCTGCACACACACTTTTTCACTCAAGACGGCGTGGTAAAGGCTGTTGATGGGGTAAGTTTTCATGTCAACAAAGGCGAAGTGGTTGGATTGGTCGGAGAGTCAGGTTGCGGGAAAAGTGTCACGTCGTTTTCAATATTACGTCTGGTAGGATATCCGGGGAAAATAGTGTCTGGTGAGATATTGTTTGAGGGGCGCGATATCTTGAAGATGACGAACCAAGAAATTACTGGCCTGCGCGGTGATCGCATTTCAATGATCTTCCAACAGCCAACTTCCTGCCTTAATCCTGTGTTCGATGCGGGTTTTCAACTCGGTGAAGTTGGTGAAATCCATCAGGGATTGAAACGCAAGGCTGGCCGTGCGCTCGCTATCGAACTTTTACGCAAGGTTGGCATTCCAGACCCTGAGAGTCGGATTAATTCATACCCGCACGAGCTTTCAGGCGGGATGGCGCAGCGTGTGATGATAGCTATGGCATTAGCGAATTCTCCAGATCTACTCATCGCTGATGAACCTACCACGGCCCTGGATGTGACCATTCAGGCACAAATTCTGGACTTGATGCGCAACTTGCATGAAAACATGAACACCTCCATTATTCTGATTACCCACGACCTGGGTGTAGTGGCCGAAATGGCCCAGCGTGTGGCGACCATGTACGCTGGTCAGATTGTTGAGGAGGCCGAAACCCGAATGCTCTTTAAAGAACCTAAACACCCTTATACAATTGGGTTAATCAGATCTATCCCCGTTTTGGGGGTCGTCAAAGATGAGTTGGATGTGATTCCAGGTAACGTGCCCAATTTGATTAATTTGCCACCCGGCTGCCGGTTTGCACCCAGATGTCTGGCGAGAGTTGAACATCATCTGGATATTTGTCTCCATGAAGAGCCTAAATTGATACCTGTAGCTCCGAATCATTCGGTGCGCTGCTGGTTATTTTCATAGAAGAAGCGTATGTTAAACCAAACAAATCCCAATTCAGAGTATCTTATCGAAGCCCGTTCGCTTACCAAGAATTTCGCGGTCAAGGGCGGTATTTTTCATCGCACGGATGAGTGGGTCAAAGCTGTTGAAGACGTTTCTTTTTTCATCAAACGTGGCGAGACTCTGGGTTTGGTAGGAGAATCGGGCTGTGGTAAGACGACCATCGGACGCATGTTACTCAGGCTGATTGAGCCGACTGAAGGTAATATCATTTTTGAAGGAAATGATATTACGAAATTAAGCGAGCATGAGCTTAAGCCCTATCGCCGTGATATGCAGATCATCTTCCAAGATCCGTTCTCCTCACTCGATCCGCGCACATCCATCGGCGATAGTATTGGCGAGGGCTTGCGAGTGCATGGAGTCAAAAACTCCAAGGAAAGGCTGGAGAGGGTGCTTGAAATCATGCATACGGTTGGGCTTGAAGACTATCACGCCCGGCGATATCCCCATGAGTTTTCCGGTGGGCAGCGCCAGCGAGTTGGCATCGCTCGCGCCTTGATCTTGCGCCCCAAATTTATCGTCTGTGATGAGCCGGTTAGCGCACTTGATGTTTCGATTCAATCGCAGGTGCTCAACTTACTTCGAAGCCTGCAGCGCAAATTTGACCTGACCTATCTATTCATCGCGCATAATATGAGTGTGGTCGAACATATTAGTGATCGTGTAGCAGTCATGTATTTGGGAAAAATTGTCGAAGTAACCGACCGGGAAACTTTATACCGGGATCCCCAGCATCCCTACACCCGAGCGTTGATGTCTGCTATTCCGGTACCGTTTCCTGATGTGAAACGGGAGCGGATAATATTAACTGGTGATGTGCCTAGTCCACTCCACCCGCCATCTGGCTGTCGTTTCCATCCTCGCTGTCCCTTGGCTTTTGACCGCTGTTCGTTGGAGGAACCACGTCAGGTGGATATAGGCGATGGGCACTGGGTAGCTTGCTATTTGGCAAAAGGCTACCGTTAAAATTTTTGGACTAATTATTCTCTATTAAACACGCAAAATTAGGATATGAATGATTCTCACCAATCAAATGATTTTCGCGGGATGATTTCTATGGTGAAAGTTAGCGTGGTGCTTATTAATGAATCTTCGAATTCTATTATCCAGTCATAATTGGCAGATCAATTCCTGCGCGTAAGAATAGAGGAATTTCATTCAATGGAGCATCTACTGTGATTGTCTCTCCACCTGCAAATGATTCCTCATCCCAGACATTTTTCCAATCTGATCCAGCGGGAAGATAAACCGTTCGTTTTCTTCCCCCGGCTACCATCACCGGTGCCACCAGCAAATCGGGACCAAACATATATTCATCCTCAACTTCCCAGCAAGCTGGATCATTCGGGAATTCGTAGAAGAGCGTACGCATGACGGGTGTCCCCCGGTCATGGGCTGCCTGCATCAGGGTCTTAATATACGGTCTCAATCGTTCGCGCACGAACATGAACTTCTTGCAGATCTGGTAAACCTCTTCTCCATAGCTCCAAATTTCATTAGGCCCACCGCTGATCTTCTTTCCCCCGCCTTTATCACTTAACGGGGGACTATGCGGATCACGGAAGCCATGCATTCGGAAGACGGGGCAAAAGGTGCCATACTCAAACCAGCGGATAAATACCTCGCGAAAATCGGGATCAGCTGGATTGCCACCGTGAAAACCGCCAATATCGGTTGTCCACCAGGGGATGCCCGCCAGACCCATATTCAGCCCGGCCGCAAATTGGCTGCGCATTGCCCGGAAGGTCGTGTCGATGTCACCAGACCAGACCAAAGCACCGTATTTCTGGCTGCCAGCCCACGCGCTGCGCACCAAATTAATCACGTGTTCCTGGCCTTCCGATCGCATCCCCTCAAAAAATGCCCTTGCATACATTTGGGGATACACGTTTCCAATCTGCACAACGGGGCCAAGATGGTACCGGTAAATATCAAAATTATAATTTGAGTATTCAGGCTCAGCTTCGTCCAACCAGAAAATCTTGATTCCGTTCTTGTAGTAGTTCTGAAGAGCTTTGAACCAGACGAATTTGCGCGCATCCGGGTTAGTCGCATCAAAAAGGGCGGCGCCTGCCAGTACAAAGCGGTTGCCGCGGTCGGAACGGATTAGATATCCGTTTTCAACCATTTCCTTATAATTCTCACTGGTCTCCTCCACAGTTGGCCAGACCGAGACCATCAATTCCACACCGATAGTCTTCAACTCATCCACCATAGTCCTAGGGTTGGGCCAGAATTCGCTGTCAAACTTCCAATCGCCCTGGTTGGGCCAATGAAAATAATCTGCGACGATTACCGAGAGCGGCAAATCGCGCCGTTTATATTCATGCGCGATCTCGAGTAGTTCCGCCTGAGTCTGGTAACGTAATTTGCACTGCCAGAAACCCATTGCAAAATCTGGCATCATAGGAACCGTACCGGTTGCTTTTGCGTAGGACTCTTCAATTTCAGCGGGAGTATCGCCAGCCACAATCCAATAATCCATCATATTGGTTGTTTGAGCGAACCACTCGGTTACATTTTTACCAAAAAAGACTTTACCAATTGCGGGATTATGCCAGAGAAAGCCATATCCCAAATTCGAAACTGCGAATGGAACACTTGACTGAGAATTGCGGTGAGCTAGCTCGAGTGAACAGCCTTTGATATTCAGATAGGGTTGTTGGTACTGGCCCATACCGAAGAGTTTTTCGTTCTGGTTCGCCTCAAAGCGAACAGTAAGTTGGTAATCGCTCCCGGGAATAGGGTTGAACTCTCGAGCCTCTATATCTAATTCACTAAAAATAGTTTGAAGGTATCCAGGCTGCCTGTCCATACGCAGGTCGTAGTTAGTATCTTTCGTCTCGGTGAAGATTTCTCGACGATTTCGATGATATTCTTCCAGCAAAACCTCACCCTTTTTGTTCAGGAAAATGATTTTTCCTCTACTTGTGAGGTGGGCAGTGATTTTGCCATTAATTATGACTGCCTCATTTCCATCGATCGCGATTTGAACCGCTGAATTGACAGGGGGCAATAGAGCCCACTCTTCATCAGGGACAGGCATCCGCCTATCATTGGTTGCTCGAACCCGTAGGCTGTTTTCTCCCCACGCTTCGATCCATAGGATTTCTGAATCATACTCACGAATCAGCCGGTTCAATTCCTGTTTTAACATAACCAACCTCATTTGCGTAGACTATTAACAAAAAAGAGATCGTTTTAGCTTTGGATGAGATCTTAATAAATATTAGTAGAGTTGCGAGAATCTTTGTTGAATCTCTGCGACAGGTACTTTCGATCAAGATTATAGCAGGGTGCAAAAAACGGAACAAGGCTGACGCAGGCGTAAACGAAGTAGAAACCGAAGAACTTGCAGACATCCTCCAAACAATTCATCAATTGGGCATTACCATATTTCTCGTGGAACACGGCTATTATAGCCGGGCATGTTGCTGAATAAAGTGCCGAATTGCCTGCCGGGTCGGCGCCGGAGCCAGGCAGTACACCAAGCTAATCAATGCATATTAAAGCGAAAACGGCTGGGAAATTCCCATCCGTTTTTCCATATAGTGCAAGTATCTATTAGTTTACAAGCTCATCCCCAGCTTCAGAGCCTTCTTATTGATTTCGATCAGGGGCTTTTTAACATTTTCAGAAATGATTTTCTCCCAAGCGATATCTTCAAGCTGCATGTACTTGATGATTGCCCCCAGCAAAATCATGTTCATCACTTTGGGGTTCCCCAATTTTTGGGCTTCCGAGGTGGCATCCAATACAATTAGATGGCTGGTTTTCTTACGGATAAGCTCGGCTACGTTTTGAGGGTATTTGTCAGCACCGGTCAGCACGCCGATCGGGTTAATCCGGGCAGTGTTCAGAATGACGATACCTTCGCCATCATCCCGCAGGTAATCCAGGTTGCGCAGCACTTCCAGTTCCTCAAAACCGATCAGGATATCGCCCTTACCTTTTTCAACCACCGGAGAGTAAACCTTTTCTCCAAAGCGCACATGCGTGAGCACAGGCCCTTCGCGTTGCGACATACCGTGAACTTCGCTCATCTTGACGTCCAGCCCATGGCTCATTAAGCCCAAAGTGAGCAGCTTGCTCGCCAGGATGGTTCCCTGGCCGCCAACACCAGTTAGCAAAATATTTTTGGTGGTCATCTTAGACCTCCACTTTCATGATAGCCTGCACCGGGCAGACCTGCGAGCAAACGCTGCAGCCGACACATTTTTCGAGATCAATGGATGATTTTTTCTTTTCCACCTGGAAGACAATCGCCGGGCAGCCAGTCTTGGTGCATTTTTTACAACCTATGCAAATAGTCTCATCCACACGGTACTTTTCAGTAAAGGAGGCTGGGAATTCCGCCTTATCCGCCTGGGATTGCTTCTTGAGTGCGCACGGCCAGCGGGTGATGATGACCGATGAACTCTCGAGCCCCAGTGCCCAATCAAAAGCCTCTTTGACCTCAGTCAATTGGTTCGGGTTGACCACCCTGACGTCTTTGATACCACAAGCCTTCACCAGGGCTTCCAGATCGACCACCTCGGTTACCTCGCCCATAACCGTGAGCCCCGTGCCGGGGTTTTCCTGCTGCCCAGTCATGGCTGTAATACGGTTATCCAAAATACAGGTGACCATATTGCTGCGGTTATAGACCACATCAAGCAGCGAATTGATGCCGGTATGGAAGAAGGTGGAATCGCCAATTACGCCCACAACCCGCATCTGGTTGCCGGCTTTCTTGTTGAAGATTTGCTGGGCTCCATGCCCCATGCTGATGCTGGCACCCATACACAGGTTGGTATCCATGGCATTATATGGCGCACTAAAACCAAGCGTGTAACAACCAATGTCACCCGTAATCATCACATTTTTACGTTTACCAAGCTCGTAAAAGAAACCGCGGTGCGGGCAGCCGGCACAGAAAGTGGGCGGCCGGGGGATGAGCGCAGCCTGAACTTCTTCATCAGCCGTTTGAACAGAACCATAAACTGCCTGTCGAATCACTTCGGGGATCATCTCGCCATTACGTGGGAAGAGGTCCTTACCTTTGCAGGCAATGCCTAAAGCACGCACGTGCTCTTCCATGTAGGGGTCGTTTTCTTCTATGATGTACAGTTCTTCAACCTGGGAGGCAAATTCGCGGATGAGGCCATCCGGCAGGGGGTTTGAAAAACCAATCTTCAGATAAGAGGCGGCATCGCCAAAGACCTCCCGCGCATACATATAGCAATCGCCTGAGCAGATGACGCCCAGTTTCTTATCGCCATATTCCACCCGGTTCCAGCGGGTCTGATTGGAATAATCCAGCAGGCGCGCCATATTGTTTTGCAGCTTGACCTTCATGGGGCGGGAGTTGGCCGGTACGGTGATGGTGCGCTTGACATCCTTGGTATAGTCCTTCAAAGGGATTTCCTGCCGGTCTTTGAATTCCACAAGGCTCTTGGAATGACAGACTCGGGTGGTCATGCGGTAAAGCACGGGCACATCGTACTGCTCACTGATTTCGAAGGCCTCCACCAGCATGTCTTTGGCTTCTTCGCTGTCCGAAGGCTCGAACATCGGCATCATGGCCGCTTTGGCATAATTGCGGTTGTCCTGTTCGTTTTGGGAAGAGAACTGCCCCGGTTCGTCCGCCGTGACGATGACCGTTCCCGCGTTTACGCCGGTATAGGTAAAAGAAAAAAGCGGATCCGCGGCTACGTTCAAGCCCACATGCTTCATGGCGGCCAGGGAACGTGCACCGGCTAGCTGCGCCCCAACCACCGCCTCCAGGGCTACTTTTTCATTGGGTGCCCATTCGGAATGGATTTCTTTGTAAGTGGAGATATTTTCGAGGATTTCCGTGCTGGGTGTGCCCGGATAGGCTGAGGCAAAATGGACTCCTGCCTCATAAGCTCCGCGGGCGACCGCTTCGTTTCCGGTGAGTAAATGCTTCAAGCTGCCTCCAGAAAAATTACTGTTAGGTTACTTCTTAACTTGTTGATAGGTGACGCAGAGTGGTCATTCATGGTGAGAGCCCCTCACGTCTGCGGTAAATATAACATCAAGTTTCGGCTTTAAGCGCCCACACAACATATCGTCTGTGTCATGAAAATGCTCCAAACCCCGGGTGAAGCACTATAATATTTCGCATGGAAATTCTTGAACTTCCGCGCGCTGAGTACCCCAAAGCTTGCCTAATGCTTACCCGGGCATTCTTCAGCTATCCTGACCTGAGTTATTACTTTCCAGACCCGGGCAAAAGGCAGACCCAACTGAACTGGATGCTTCATACTGGGCTGGTTCAGACTGGCCGTGCTGGCAAGGTGTTCAAGACCGAAGACAATTTGGGCATCATGGCTTTGTTGCTACCAGATTCACGCAAACTCAATTTCTGGGATATCCTGGTGAGTGGCACGTTAAAAGCACCCTTCTTAATGAACCGCGGGAGTTTTAGTCGCATGCAATTTTGCGAAAAGTACGCCATCGACAACCATCACACCGTGATGGCTGGCAGGCCGCATTATTACATCTGGTATTTAGGGGTGGAACCCAACGCACAAGGCAAAGGGTTGGGGTCAGCACTCATCCATCACGTACAAACCCTGGCAAGCCAAGAGAATAAACCCATTTACTTGGAAACGCACAAGCCCACAACCGTAGCCTTTTATGAGCATCTGGGCTTTCAGTTGCTGGCCAAGAACGCGTTCCCTGGCCATCCCCTCAGTTTTTATAACATGCTTTGGGAGCCAAAAACGGCTTAGGAAAATCTGGGCAAGTGCATACCCATCAGACGGGTATTATCCGGTAGAACCACAAGATCCTCAAAACCGATGTGATGGTAAAACGCCTGGGCATTCAGGTTTTGCCCGTCCACACCAAAGTGAACCCCTTTTGAACCTAACGCTATCAGTGTTTCCAGCAATTTCTCGATTAATCGCCTCCCCAACCCACGTTTCTGAGCCCGTGGGAGCAGGTCGATATGCAGATGGGAGGGAAAGTCCTGCACAAAGGGTAACAAGGGCAAGGGCTCATGGATTAAGTGCAATAATTCCTGGTCGTTTTGCCCACATTGCTGGGCCAATGCCAATGGATAAGCTTGCTGGAATGGCGGCAGCCACTCCCGCAAAGCCCATTCTTGCATTGCTGCGGTATCCAGAGCTGCGAGGGTATAACCGCAAATGCCCAACTCATCCTCCACGACAAAGCAGGTCTTCGGGCTGAAAACCAGGTAGGGGTCTGTATAAATTGCCCATAGCAATTCGGAATATCGGTAAAGCGCCGTGCCATCCTTGCCTGCGTCAGCGGTTTTCAAACAGACGTCTCGCATGCCGGGTAGATCAGATGGTTCAGCAAGGCGGATGATGGTTTCAGTCAAGGGTCTATTGGCCAAAGGGTAAGGGTTTAATCAGGCCGGAGACCAAATCGCGCCGCACAACCTCGAAATAAGTTTGCTTGCCTTCACTGAGGTATTCGCGGTTGACGTTGATCAGGTCCAGTCCGACATCAGAAATCAGCGGCAAACTGCCATTGTTGAGCAGTTCCTCGACCGCTTGCCCAAGAGTCAATGTAATACCCGTGCTAGCGATGGTAGCCACCCAGCCTTCACCCTGGCCAATGCCAGACTGGCCTTCCACGCCAATCAGAAGTATGTTTTTGGAGCGTAAATAATCCACTAGGGCCTGGGAACTGACTTCCGGTTGGATAAAGACCGAGCGAACGCCTTCATCCACCAAGGCATCCGCGGCGGCCATCCATTCAGACTGGTTTTGTGGGTTGGAAATCTCCGCAAACTTTGGATAGAAAGTCACCGGTCCATTACGGCTGTTGCATAGGCCGCAATAGTACTGTTCGCCAACCTGGAAGCCTCCCTTGGTCTGGCTGCCCTCCACGGTGCCACTCTGGCTGATTACGCCGGCGCGGTAGTCAGGGATAATCAGGCCAAAGATGTAACCCGCCACAAAAGCATTTTCCGCGTGTGAGGAAGCCTTGGCAGGACCCTGAACCTTGAAACTATACACGTTCGCCGGGGGGTCGACAATTTCAGTATTCACAGCCATAAAAAGGGTCAACGGCGCCTTGGCGGCCTTATCGAGCACCTGGTCCGCAGGCGCGGAGGTAACTACCAGGCGGGTTTTGGGGCTGATGGCTTCAGAGGTTAGGCTGGAGGTGATGACCGTTGCCAGCTTATGCCTGTCAGCCACCGGTTTAAGTTGGTCAAGTAAGGTATTGGAACCATCCGGTGCCCATAGCAGCATTTGTTCCTGGTTGCCAGCCTGCCCCTGAGTGGTTATCGGTGTTTGGGTTTCAGTCGTTATGGGTGCCTCGGTTGAAACAATTTCAGTTGGCTGCCCGGAGGAGGCTTGAATTGTTTGGGCTACCGCTGTTTCAATGGACACTGAGCCCTGAGGAGCCGCAAAAGTGCCCTGGGCAGCCGCCATGGTCCGGGCGACGGCGGTAGCGGGGTCTGGAACGGTGTCAGTGCCCTGGCAAGCGCCAAGCATGAGAACAACAACTAGCAGGAGAGCAATAAGGTAGCGCGCAGATTTCATGCGGCAATTTTACCTCATGCCAGGTACTCCATATCCATGTGGTATATAATTTGCATCTTCTATTCAAAAGAACTGAGGGATGACCTATGCCTTTACCTGCCGACAACCCAGTACCTAACCAGGTGCAGAATTTTGAGAAACTACCTCCCCGTAAGATGAGCCTCGTCCTGCAAGACGCCAGCCCGGAGGAACTCAATTTCTTCACCAACCTGCTCGCAGAGCAGAACCAGATCAATCCGGGCTATTATCTGCTAGTTTCCGTCAGCCTGGCGGCAATCGTGTTGGGGCTGATCTTTAACTCTTATTTTCTGGCGATGTTAGCGGCACTGGTAGCTCCCCTGGCCCTGCCCTTCATTGGGGTAGCCGTGCATGCAGCCAAACCGTCGTTCAAATCCGTTTTGCTCATGCTTTTGCACCTGCTGATTACAGCCCTGCTGTATTACTTTAGCGGACGTTTTGCCGCCCTTCTTACCCGCGCTGCCCCAGATTCCTTGCCTTTGGCATTTCTGATTGAGAATCACTGGGTTTATTGGGTTGGCTCCGTGGCAGCAGCCGCCTTGACTGGCCTCTTTCAGATCCGTCAATCAGAAGTTCGCCGGCTCAGCTCAGCCTTGCTGACCGCCCTGGCTCTGCTACCACTCGCTTTGATAGGATGGCGCCACCAGGCTAATGGCCTCCAGATTGTGGATTTTCTCTTGCCCGGCATCCGCATTTTATTGGCACTCTACGCCCTCTGCATGGCCTTCTGGTTTTCGCACCTGCCTCCCCGCAAAACCAGCGGTTGGGGAAGTTTTTTGCTGATCACCTTTGGCTTGATTGCTCTTTTCGTCCTTTCCATCCAGCACACCAATCAACAGATTACCAATCTGGCCCTGAATCCTGACCTACCTACGTCCATTTCTGCCGTACCAACCGCCGCTCCCATTATCATCAATCGGCCAACTGAGGTCGTCTTCACCATCGTTCCCAGCAACACCCCTACGTTGCTCCCGACGCCCACGCAGACCCCTGAACCAACCTTTACGCCAACGCCATCTCCGGTCAGGGCTTATGTGGCTGCCTTTGATGGTATGTACGTGCGAACTGAACCCGGTCTTAGCTCGAGCTTCGTGACCAACCCCTATCTGACATATGGCACCGAGTTGACCTTGCTGAACGAAACTGTCACCGCAGATGACTATAAATGGGCCAAAGTCCAGTTGAAAGACGGCCAAATCGGGTGGACACTGGCAGACTTCCTGGAACCAATCGGTAATTAGGAAAGAATTAACTCAAGGTTGTTTACGGGCAGGCGTACCAGCGTTTCTTCATCTACGCGCAGCAGGGCTGCCCGCGCTAAAACACCGCTGGCGAAGCTTTCAGGTGTATTCGAAATTTCCTCGACTTTTGCCAGCAGACCTTGATAGGGTTTGCCTAAAAGGCGCACTTGCGAACCCACCTGGAGTTGTGGAAGTGTCTTAGCGACGAGTGGATGGCTTTCCTGGTCCCAAACCCGGAAAAGGACCGGCCTTTCTGTATGGCCCGAACGAGCTTTCGGCTCCAGGATGACGATCATACCCAGCATGTCCATCAACAAAGCGCGGCTGAGTTCATCGAGGGTAGCATCCCCTGCCCCCATCATCAGCATAACGCTCAAGGGCAGTTTATCCGTCAAAAGAGGCAGTTCTGGTGTTGCAGAAGCTAATACCAGGGCAGCCAGTTCCAAGCCTTTTACGCGTTCCCAAAGCTTGGCGCTTAACGGACCGTCCAGCCAAAGCACTGTACCTTTGAGGTCTTTGTCCAATCTGTGGGGTTGTTTGGCCAGTTCTTCCGGATCCAGCCGGGCAAATGGCCCGGAGCAGCGTTTGCCAAATAGCAGCTGGCCTTGCACAACCATGGATTGGTTGGCCAGCAAGGCGCCTTTGCCGGTCAGTATCTGGCTGATGATGCCATCATACGGGGCGCGCGCGATCATCTTCTTTTCTCCATAAGCCAGGGTCAGACGCCCATCACGCGCAAGGATTAAGGCCCCGTTTTCTGAAGCCCAGAAATAGCGCGATACAAATCCTTTTTTCAAAGCCACCACATCGCCTTCATTGAGCGCGTCGCCTTCATGGCGCTGCAAGACGTTGGCAATTTCTTCGGGCTTGATACCAAACTCATGCACCAGGTCAAAGAACTGGTAATGGTCCGGAAAGCTGGCCTCAGCAATGGGCTCTCCCGCTTTAACGGCTTGCCCAGTGCGCACCAGCACTTTGCCTTTGCAGGGCAGAGCTACCTCAAGCTCCACCGGATAATCCCTTGAAAGAAGCAGGGTATCCATTAGCCTCCAAGCTCCGAGAGCCAATTAGCCACTACGGCTGCGCGCGCCCGATTATCCTTGGGCATTTCCAGCGGCCTACCGCGGGCATCGATGATCAAGCCTGTTTTCAAATTGATGCGATTGAGCGTGCCGCCAACGCCGGGAGCACCCAATCCAAGATCGCTTTCTTCCTTAGGCAGGAGGTGCAATTTCTGATCAGTATTGGCTTCCACATCCAGATGCCGTAATTCCGATTTGAGGATGGAATAGGTTTCGAATTGAGCGCCAAACTTGTGTCGCAATTCCACGTCCAGCACACTCTGGCCCGCCTTCCGCGGGCTGGTGACTGTAACCACCGTGCCCAGGTTGCGGAAGAGACCGGAATCAATCACCTGGGCTCCCAGAAGCGCGTTTACTGGCGCCAAAGCCCCCAGGCCTGTGATGACGCTGTTCTCATCCAGCACATAAGTGGTGATGCCATGGAGTTCAAGACCGTCCATGACCGCCAGCAGCAATTGCGGGTCTTTGCCAAAAATGGCCAGCGAACTGCCGGTCAGAATGACCGGTTCAGGAATGTAACTTTCATCAAAGCAACCCCGTTCCCGCCAGACCCGGCAGCATTTGCGCAAGGCAATGCGGAACCAACTTTGTTCGATCAGCTGGTCTTCCACGGTGACGGGCACAAAACCTTTATGAGCCTGTTTGTTCATCAAATAAATCAGGTTGGCGTTTGTTTCGAGTAGTTGGCTGTTGAAAAGCCCGGGTTCATCCTGCACTGTGGCTGTGTAATCCCAGGGTTGGGGAAGCACAACTACTGGCTCTGAACCCTGGCTGGTCAAGGCACTCACCAAACCGGGCTCAATGCTTAGCAGCAGTACCGGCTTTTGGGTGGTGTTGATTCTTCCGAGAAAACTCAGCATTCGCCTTTGAGCAAGTAAGCTCGGGACGCTTTGAATTTTGAGATTCTCCTCCAGGCTTGGCAGGTCAGAAAATTCAGCCCGGCGAATGCGACGGAAGGCAGATAGCATGGCTTCCATGCCTGCTCCCAGATCCGTCTGATGGGAGGTTGGTGAAATATTGCCTCCCAGGTGAAAGTTGGGCTCCCGACCGTATTTTTTCTGAATCTCAGCCGTTAAGAGTGAATTGCCTACGTAAACGATCTGGGGTGGCACGGAACGATTGTGCGCTTTAAGCATCACGCCCAGGTTGTCAAGAGCTGCCAGCACCGGCCTGGTGCTGCCCTCCTCAAACCCACCAGCAACAATGAACAAGTCCGCATCTGTACGCAGCAAGCGTTCAAGTTGTTCTACAACGTTCAATCCATCCTGCAGGTCCACTTCATCTACAATTTGGGTGTAAAAAGGCGCGGCCAGAGCCCGGGTGGCGTCCAGTGAATAAACGCTTGAAACCCCGATTAAAACGGTGCGTATAGGCTTGCCCGCTGAAATGGTCAACCCATAAGCGGTGACCTGGCTCCCACCCGGTTGTACTTGGGTAATTGCACGTTGGACCGTTTCGTTCAGGCCTTCCTTGGCGAAGTAACTTTCAATAGCGTAACCGCGCAGTTCGAAACTGCCAGCCCGGTCATCAAACAGCCAGGCACGAATTTCAGTCGCTGCGATCTCAAGCCCGATGTAGTTCTGCATCAATAACCCAGCCATCTCATCAGTAAATTTTGGATCCAGGCGATACGGCCAATCAAAGCCAGCAATGCAGTGGCAAAAACGCCCGCAAAGATCGCCCCAAAAGTAATGCCGATGAATATACGGCCCACGCCAGAGGCATTTTCGGAGAGCGGCGCTAATTTGGCATTATTCTGCCCACGGCTAAAATGGTGGTCAAAATACAGTAAGACAGCAATCACACCCAGCAGCATGGCAGCCGCTTTTACCAAAGCCATCCAGTCTGGCAGGTTGTCTTTATAAAGCAATTCCGGGCTAAAGCGATTGACAATCGCCAGCATCTGGGGAGCCAGAGTTCCCCGAGCCAACCCGAAGATACTGACCGCGGCAATTAAGCCGATCAGGAATGCCAGAGGCAGACGTGCCAAGTGGTTGAACCGGCCAAGGAAAACCGTTAGCAGCAGGAGTGTGAACAGACAGACCGCCAGGCTTAGATAGAAAGCGTTTCCGCTTCCTAAGAGCAGCGGCTGCACCAGGTGCGGAATAAGCACTAATTGAATCAGCAAAGCGGCAGCATAGCCTGCGCCAACGCCAATCAGGAGGTGCATGGCTAATCTGAAAAATAAGTTGTCACCTGCCAGGTATGAAAACACCATGATGGTGAGCAGCAGCCCAAGAATCCCCGCGATCAAGTCAAGATTGATCAAATCTTGCCGTCCTCGCCAGGTTTCTTCTTGTAAGTATTCAGCAATCTTCCAAAAAAACTCAATACCAGAAATCCTGCCATAACGCCCATGCCAGCCTCAAAGGCGGGAGTGGCGGCAGCAGTTGGGTTGTTGGCCAGCAAAACCCCATCGGCACGATAAGGGGATGTACTCAGGCCGGCAATCTGGCTCGACTCGTAATATGGCTGCAACATCACCTGGGATGCCTGTGTACTGACCACCAGGCTTTGTTCCGGCTGCAGGAAGGAACCAACTTGCTCAAGCCAGGTTTTGGCAGACTCCGGGTTGTCAGTTACATAAACAATAAGATCGTTCTCTGTTAGCGCCACACTGTTGCTAATGAGACTTGTTTGGTTTTCAGGGGTGGAGCCTGCCGGTCGCAAACCTGCGGCGCTTGCCAGTGCGGCCAAACTGCCGCCAGGCAGAAAATTAAGCTCGGTCGTCAGGGGTAGAGCCGTTGCTTCGAGCAATTCCCGCCCCAACCAAAGCCCGTCCGGCCAGAGTGCAACCAAACTCAGCTGGACGTTTTGTGTTTTGAGCCTGGCCAAAACTGGTTGTAGGTTGCCGTGAACCTCGTCAGCGGTGGCCGGCTGGTAATCCAGGACCATCAGCACTTTTGCGCTCGTTTGAACAGAATCGAGTCGATTCCAGAAAGCCGTACCAGCAGTGTTAGCCAATGGCGCAGGGGCTGGACGTTTCAAGAAGAGCAAATAGAATGCCACCAGCATGGCCAGCAGGAATAGGATCCCAATCCAACGCCAGATGTCAGTTTTCCTTGGTTTCTCCTCAGTTCTCTTGTAACGGGGCAGCGATTCAGTGGTCACAATCTCTTTGAGAATCTCAGCCTGAGCCTCATGTTGACCGACACCCTGCTGTTCGGCGACTGCATCGGAGGCATCGGTTGGCTCGCCTACCGCTACGGCTAAGTTCTCACTCGCGCCAACGTTCGCTTCTGCGAAGTCCTCAACAGACCCAGCTCCCGCTAATTTTTGACCAGCTTTTTCGGCTGCGTTTTGGACATCTTCGGCTGCAGTTTCAGTTTCAGCGGCTGAGGCTTGAGCCAGCAGGTTGGGCTGGAGTATAGTTTTTTCGTCAAATTCACCGTTTTTCAACCGTTCCAGGTCCTCTTCGGACCATTCTTGCTTCCAGGCTTCCACCCCGGTGGGCTTCTGGACTGTGTTTTCATCCGGCTGAAGTTGCAGATCGCGCACACGCTTTAGCCACACGGGCATTTCATCCGCTTTTTCCACTGGCATGTCCACTTCTGAAGAGTCGCTGGTGGTTAGGCTGTCATGGATGCGGCCAACCCACGAATTAAAGGGTTGGTCGAGGCTTTCACGTCCAGGTAGTTTTTGGGCTGAATTCGGTTCACTTTCACGGTTGTAAAGCCCCTGGGCATCACCCTCGGTTTGGGCGCGCTGGCGCACATGTGCCAGCCAGGATGGAATCTCATTTGAGCCGCCAACCTCGTCAATGGGTGCAGGTTGCGGGTTGGAGGCACCAGGCATAAGGCTGCCGGCGTCCTCCGCGGGGGCCGCCATTTCGACATCCCCATCTTCCTCAGCCATGGCGCTCAGCATTTCAGATAAATCCTCATCGCTTGCCGCCAGGTCAGCAGCCTTGGGAATCAGGTCCAGGCTTTCCTTACAATAGATGCAGCGGGTGGCTTGAATCAGGTTTTCTTTTCCACAGTGCGGGCAAATGATGTAATCTTCAGCGCTCATCGAAAGGCCTCTCAACTCCAAATACAATCCGCAGGGCTACCATTAAAGCCCCAAGGGAAATACCAATCAATAGACCTCGAGCACCAACCAGCGGTAACTGGCTGAGGGTCAGAAGGGCTGCATCCAACTGCGGGTTGATGACCAGGCGGGAAGTGTTCATGCCAAGCAAAAGGAAGAACACAGCGCTCAGCCCAAAAGAAACAGTGAACGCATCAATCCCTTTGCGCTGGAACAGCTTGAGGGCGGCGCTGGCCATCACCAGGGCTGAAAGCCCAAGTAAACTGGACTGCAGCGGTCTTTGGATTGCAGCCACCCAGCGGTTGTAAGCCGGGTTCTGCACCCCAAAAACCAAGCCAGCAACCAGAGTAATGCTGAAGGCCAACACCAGAACCATATTGGGAGTGGATTCTGCAGGGTTTTGCCTAATCTTATTGACCTGACGGGTCACGAGATATGCCAATGCCACAAGGGCGCTTACAGCCATCAACAGGATGGCCAGATCCAGCACATAAGGCAGATAAGAACCGACCTGACCTTGCAAAAACAACGCTGCGAGGACAAAGAGAGCAGTGCTGATGGTGATGGCGACTGGAAGGGTGCGGCGCATCAAAACTCACCCATCACTTTCAGGATGGCTGCCGCAAGCAGGGCAATACTGATCAGAATCCGGAGGACATCCGCTGTTCTGAGTCCAGCCAGGGTGCTTTTTTCGGGTTTTGCGCTGGAAACGGTGGCAAAACTATCTTCCCCAAAGGCGGAGTGATCGGCATGCATCCATAAACTTGCCTGGGTGGTTGGGGCACTTGCGCCTACTACGCTTGTGTTCATGTTTATGCCCTGGTCCAGGGCCAATAAATGCTCTGGTGTAAAGCTGCCATACAAAAGCAAGCCGGAGGGTTTACTTTCGGGGACCATGGTCAGCAAACCTGCCAGGTTGGCCATTGGACCCAAAGCCTGCAGACTAGCCTGGTTTACATTGAAATACTCGGGCATCAAAGCATTGTGGTAAAGCCCACGGGAGACTTGCTGGCTGACAAGTGATAGAAGGCCATCGCCACTTTCTACCATGTTGGGTCGATCAGCAGTCAGTGAGCGGTTCACGATGACGCGCTGAAGACCTAAGCCCAGCAAACCGGTAATTTCCGGATTGGGTGAAAAACCCATACCTTGATTAAGTAGTACAGGTTTACCTTCTTCAGCCGAAGTTTGGAGTAAGGATTCAAGTGCTTCAGACGTGGATGGTAATCGAATGCTTGATTTTTTCGGAGTTCCAGAGAGCCAATAGAAGAGTGCCAAGCATACTGCTGAGGCCAGTACAATCAGCAAAGCAAGGAGGTCGTTGGTCGTAAGCAGCAGCATTTTCTTTTTCTTGGTTCAGCCCGTTAAGCATGGCGCAGGATTCTTTAAGTATAGCACGGCGCTTTTCTTCCTGCGCCGTTGGAGAGTTTCCAATGAGGCATTTCCATCCAGATTTCGCTAAAAATGGAAGAAAAAAGCCCTGGAAATTTCAGGGCTTTTAGGGGTTCAGAACAAGAAACTAAAGATGTACGGCCTGGCCAAAAACACCTTCAGCCGCCTCCATGACAGCCTCTCCCAATGTTGGGTGGGCGTGGATATTCTCAGCAATTGCATCAAAGTCAAGTCCATGGCTGACTGCCAGGGTCAGTTCAGGTAGCAATTCAGAGGCATCAGGTCCGACGATTGAGGCACCCAAAATCTTTTTTGTCTTGGTATCGGCAATCAGCTTCACATAACCGCTGTATTCATTCAAGCCCAGAGCTTTTCCATTCGCCTGGAAGGGAAATTTGGCAACCTTAAGTTCAAAACCTGCCTCACTGGCCTGGGTTTCCGTGTAGCCGAAGGACGCCACCTGGGGATTGGAATACACTGCCCGGGCAATCATACGGTAATCAATAGCAATGGTTGCTTCTCCTAAAATGGCTTTGGCGCAAAGTTTGCCCATCGCAGATGCCACATGGGCTAACAGCAGTTTCCCTGTCACATCCCCAATAGCCCAGATGCCTGCTGTGGTGGTACGCATGGCAGAGTCAATGGTCACGTAGCCGCGCTTATCCACTTCCACGCCTGCCTTTTCAAGGGCAAGCTCCGCCGTATTGGGCCTGAAGCCAATTGCCACCAGGGTCACTTGGGCCTCCAGAGTCTCTTCACCTTCGGCCCCTTCTAGCAAAACCTGGGTACCAGATTCGGTCTTAACCACACTTTTTACCTTGGTTCCGGCATGTACTTTGACCCCGCGCTTCTTGAAAGCTTTGGCCAATTCGTTGGCGGCTTCCAGGTCTTCATTGGGTAAGATGTGGGGTAACATCTCGACAATATCCACTTTGACCCCGTAACTGGACCAAATCATGGCAAATTCCACGCCAATGGCGCCCCCACCGATGATCACAGCCGATTCTGGCAATTTCTCAGCCAAAATAGCTTGTTTAAAGTCGAAAATCTTTTCGCCATCCGGTTCCCAACCCGGGATAACCATGGCATGTGAGCCAGTGGCAATCACGATATCGTCTGCTTCCAGGTCTTCGGTTTCGCCGCCAGGCATTTGGACAGTCAAAGTGTGCACACCACTGAAGGCGGCTTTGCCAAAAATGACTTCAATGCCATTCTTCTTCATCAAAAAGCTGACGCCCTTTGTCTGGCGCTGGCTGATCTGACGGCTGCGCTTGAAGGCCGCTTCGTAATCCGTCACCAGGTTGTCAAAACTGATGCCATAATCGTCGGCGTGTTCGCGCATGGTGTAGACCAGGTCAGCGTTGCGCAGCAAGGCTTTGCTGGGAATGCACCCCACGTTCAGACAAATGCCGCCCAAATACTCACGTTCCACCAGCGCAACTTTTTTTCCCGATTGGGCCATTTTTATGGCACAAACGTAGCCGCCTGGGCCACCGCCGATAACAATCGCATCAAATTTTTTCATTAGAATCTCCTGGCCTAAGCATATTTAAAGAATACGTCGAAGGCAAACTTTAACCTCGTACTAACTGAAAATGATTCAGGCTCTGATTAAAGCCCTTCGTTATCCACGAATTGATAAAAAGCTTTTTCGGCTGCCTGGTCTTTGTTTGAGATGGTACCCACCGGAGCGGTATAAGCCGTGAACTCTTCTTCACCATCCAGACCGAATAGTTGGTCGCAGCGCGGTCCATCAAAAGCAGCTACCGCGCAGGTACCCAGACCGAGCGCCGTGCAAGCCAGGTAAAGGTTCTGGTCAATATGGCCGGCATCAATCAAAGCCACTGAGTGCGCAAATACACCATACCGCCATTCGCAGCGGTAAGGCACAAAGGACCAATAAAAGATTACGCTGGCTTTGGAAGCCCAGGATTGACCTTCCAAAGACGCGGAAACAGCCTGATTACTATCCTCCTGCGTTCCAAGAAATTCCAGTTGGTGTTCAATAGCCAAATAGTGGTACTTTCCTGGCGCAAGTCCTTCCACGCTCTGCACCAAAAGGTAGGTTTCAAAACCGTGGCGCGCACCTCCCGAAGGCACGGTGCGCAGCGTGGCATATTTCTTACCACGGATGTCCTTCACCCCCTGGGTTGCCCAGAGCAGGAAGGAAAGCTGCAATAAAGTCAGTGTTTCACCGGTGTAAACCCGGGCGCTTTTGCGTTTGAGCAAGAGATCCAAAAGGTTCCCTTGTAATCCCAACGTCTCAAAATCGCGGGGAAGCACAATCACCGGCTGCCCTGGCCGCATTGGGACTTTCTGCAAGGGAGGCTGCGGCTTTTTGAGATCCTGATCGGATTCGAAATCCTGCAGTTCAGGTTTGAAATTGTGTTTCATGAATTCGCGGGCTTCCTGGATGATTTTGGCTTGCAGGTTCGGATCCAACATTGTTCTCCTTTGTGCTATTTGTATAAATTACTCTGCGCAACCTTGATATTGTATACGAAAGCAAAGGTGAATGCTTGATTTTTCGGGTAACTAAACAGCCTTTTGGAATTGGCGGATGTAGAGCGGAATTTCATCCTCATAGACAGGAAAGCTGGCCATACCAGCAAAAATCCGGGCAGCTGTGTAACCTGAAGCCTCCAGTTGGGCTAAGCGTTGCTTCTTCTCCTGGATGGTCCCAGGCAGGAGCAAGGCCGCCAGGCAGGCCACCAGGGCAGCCTCCATAAGATGGAGGGTGCCTTCCAGGGTCACCTCCCGCGCCTGCCCCTTGAGCGCCAGGGCTGAAAGATCAATGACTGCGGCAGGACTACTGCGCCAGCTCAGTTCAAGCAGTTGCATGCGGTGGGGCTGGAGAGCAGCATGCAGGTAAGTCATCAAGATGGCTTCATTGGAAGGTTCATCCAACTCCAGATAAAAGTCTTTGCCCTTGCTGATAAAGGTCAGTCCCACGATTTGCAGTGGGTTGGGAACCAGGGTCAGGCTTTGGATGATTGGATTGCCTTTTGAAAAGTGCTGGATGAGAGCCTCTGCCGATTCGGCAGTTTGAAGGAATCTAATCTGGCCAGTTTGATAAGCAAAGGCAAGTGCGGCCTGGATTGGCCTTGTCTCTGGATTTTCGTTGAGCATCGCCAGCATCGCGGGTAACTCAGCTAACCAAGCCCGGTTTTTTGAGTTGACCCATTCCCGGTTGATGTTCGCTCTTTCCGCGGCCTGCCAAAAAGCTTCCAGATCGATGGATTCATAGGGTTGTTGCGTAAAAAGGGCAGCCTGAGCCAGGCAGCGCGCCAGCGCGTAATCCAGGCCGTAAGGACGAGAAACTGGCATTGCCCGGCGGAAATAAGCTGTAAGGGAATAAGGCCAAACCTGACCGCGAATCAGTTGGATGAGCCGCTGCTGATCCTGACTGCCCTCTGGCAGCTGCAAACCACTGGCAACCAAGCCTAAACTGGCAAGTTCGAGAGATTGACTGCGTTGGACTTGGATGATGCCTGGCACAGGAGTATTTTAATGCCCTAATAGAGCTTGATATGGTTCAGCAAAAAGCGCAGGGGTACCGCCGGTATGCCAGAAGAGGATTTTTTCCTCAGGTGTGAAGTAGCCTTTGCGGATGAGGTCCAGCATGCCCGCAGCCGCCCGGCCCGTGTAAACCGGGTCAAGCAGAATGCCATCCCGGCTGGCAAAAAGCTTGATGGTTTCAATTTCCGCAGGCTGAAGCTTGCCATAACCGGATTGGCAATAATCTTCGTTGAGCAGGATATCAGCAGTTTTCCGCCTGATATCGAGGCCGAGCAGACTGGCAGTTTCATTGGCCAAATTGGCGATGGTAGCCCTGAAATTGAGGTTGAGGTTATCGATGCCAATACCGAGCACTTTTGCCTTCAGACCGTAAAGTCTGGCGCCCAGTGCCATCCCGGCATGTGTACCGCCAGAGGAGGAGGCAAAAAGTATCCAATCGGGGTCAAAGCCCTGATCCTTGAGCTCATGCATGGCTTCCAGATACCCAATCGCGCCAATGGCGCTGGAACCACCATACGGGATGAGATAAGGTCGTTTGCCTGCCTTCTGAGCTTCTGCAAAGGCCTTTTGCAGTTCCGGGTCGCGGTCTGCGCGTTTGACAAAGATAGTATTGGCGCCGCTCAAATAGTCCAGCAACAGGTTTCCCTGGCGCTCAGCGGGTTCATCCCCGGCCAGCACCAGCATGCATTCCAGCCCCGCTTTAGCGGCCGCCGCAGCCACCTGCCGGCAGTGGTTGGATTGTACTGCCCCAGTGCTCATCAGGGTTTTGCAGCCGTGTTTAAGCGCGTCTGCCACCAGGTATTCCAGTTTGCGGGTTTTGTTGCCGCCAATGCCAAGCCCAGTCAGGTCATCGCGCTTGATAAAAATTTGGGCGTTGTTTAAGTAGTGTGTAAGCCCAGGCAAGGGCTCAATGGGCGTAGGTAAGTGGGCGAGTGGGTAACGGTCAATCATTAGTGGCCTTCTTTCGGTTCTGAGCTTTGCCATAGCGACGAGTAAGATCAAGTAACTTGGGTAGGAATTCAGTATAAGCTTTGTAAACCCAGGGTCTGGCTACAAAGTCCCAGGCACCGATATGGCGGACAGTTGTGCCATTAAAACCTTCTTTGAACCGGTAGACCCCCCAAAGTGGGTCCTGTTCGTTAAAATTGTCTGGTGCTCCCCAGAAATCATAAGTGTGGCAGCCCAGGCTTTTAGCCAACTTGATGGCTTCCCATTGCAACAGGTAATTGGGCATCAATTCGCGCTGAACTTCCAGCGACATGCCAAACATGTAGCGGGCTACACCGGCAAAATGGAAAATCATCACGGCGGCAATGGGTTTGCCCTCAATTTCTGCTATCAATCCGTGTGCCATGCCGGCTTGCATGAACTGCCCCCAAAGCTCAGAATAGTAAGCCTCATGCCGCACAACAAAACCATCCCTCACCCCGGTAGCCGCGTACATGCTGTAAAGCATGGACAGGTCAGACAGCCGCACCTGGCGCACATTTACCCCTTTGCGTTCGGCTAAGTGGATGTTGTAGCGGGTCTTTTGTTTCATGGCAGCAAGCAGGGTTTCTTCGTCCTTTTTAAGGTCGATGAAAACGCTGTTGCGGAATTGGATTTGATCTTGCGAAAAGCGCCAATTCCTGGTTTTGAGCATGGCCTCCACAGCCAATCCCGATGCGTTTGGCTGTTCACTTTCGGTATCAGGTATGCCCGTCCCCGACAACACATCCGGGTCAACTTTCAGGAAAATGGCTTTCTGCTTTTTGGCATAGGTTTCCAAGTCCTGTAAAACGGTTGAGACTAATTCCTGGTCTGCCCAATTCAAGGTTGGGCCTTTGGGGCAGTAAAGCACATTAATGTTGATACCTGGCAGGATCTTGATTTGTCTTGAAAGCAGCAGGGCGGTGGCGTTCATCTGGCCGCTGGCAGAATCCCAAACCATGGCTTGCGTTGACCAACCATTGCGTTTTTTGGAAAGGCCCCATTCCCAAGTCTGCAGCAGGTGCGCTTCCCCCATCTGGCTGATCAGGGCATCCCAATCCCCGGGTGCTTCGACCTTAATCTCCCGCATGGCTGCCCCCCTTGCGGCGCCTGCGGTACGCCTGGTAAAGCCGATACAGCAGAGGCTTGTAGACCTTGACGTAAGCTGGCAGGCTGCGCACAACGCGGCCATTGAAGCCGCGTTTGAAACGATAAACGCCCCACAGCCCATCTGTGCTCGTCATGAAAGTTCCTTCAAGCGTCGCTTCATCCTCATCCGGGATACCCCACAGGTCATACACAGTAGCGCCCCGAGCTTTGGCATAGCGCATAGCCTCCCACTGCAGCAAGTAGGCCGGCATCAGGTTGCGGTAGGCATCATCTGAAGCTCCGTAGAAATACCAGGCCCGCTGCCCATTGATAAACATCATCAGGTAAGCCAGCGCCTTGGTATCAAGCCGTGCCTCGAAAAGGGCAACATGCTCACCCTGGGCGAAATAATCAAAAGCTTTCTGATAGTAGTCTTGTGAATGCACAAAAAATCCATCCCGTTCTGCCGTTATCTGGCTGACGCGATGGAAATTTTCAAGGTCATTGCTGAGTCGGACAGTCACGCCCTTCTTCTCGGCCAGGCGGATGTTATAGCGCGTTTTCTGCTTCATGGCAGCCAGAATTTCTTCTTCTGACTGGGTAAGGTCAATTAAGCTGGTACGGCGGGGTTGGATAGTATCGGGTTCAACTTTAAAGTCTTCAAGCCAGGCAGCCTTAGGTAAGTTTGCCGACCCCTCGAAAGCATCTGGTTCGACTTGCAGGAAAATGGCGTGCTGCTCGTGACAGAGCTGGTCAATTTCTGGCCAAAGCTCCTGCCAATCGTTACCCAACGGTCCTTTTGGGATGTAAGCAATACTGAAGTTGAGTGGAAGTTGTCGAAAAAGAACTTGCGCTCCCGCTTTTTCGTTGGCAACCCGAAAAGTCTTCCAACCAAATTGAGCTTTTAATTTCCCCCAACTGGCAAGTTGCAGGATGTGGGCTTGCGGAAAGCGCTGAAGGGCTTCCTCCCACTCCGTTTCGGACAAAATGGTCAACTTGCTTACCGTCCTTTGAACCCAAAGACCGCGCCAACGGTGCGCAGCATAATCAGGAAATCCATGGCCAGGTTGCAGTGTTGAATGTAGTAGAGGTCGTATTCCAGCTTGATAGCGGTCTCGTCCACAGTCTCGGCATAAGCCTGGTGGATCTGCGCCCAGCCGGTCAAGCCTGGTTTGACAAGGAAACGCGCCCGATAGAATGGAACACCCTTTTGGAACTCAACCACCAATTCACTGCGCTCAGATCTTGGCCCAACCACGCTCATCTCACCTTTGAGAACATTCAGCACTTGCGGAAGCTCGTCCAGGTGCGATTTGCGCATGAACTTACCTACCTGGGTGATGCGCGGGTCGTTCATCTGGGTGACCAGGGCTTCCTTTTCCATGTCTTTGTTGTTCTTCATAGTGCGGAATTTCAGCATGGTGTAGGCATTGCCGGATTTGCCAATGCGCTCCTGGCGAAAGATAATTGGAAACCCTGAATCGAGGAAAATCACTAGCGCAATCAGTGGGTAAAACAACAAGAGAAAGACCAGACCGATCAAAGCAAGGAGCAAATCCAACAAGCGTTTGAAGATACGGTAAAAACCGCTGCTGGGGGAACGGTCAAGAAATTCGCGGATCACCCAATCCGACTCCAACAAACTGATCGGTACACGGTTTGTAAGGTTTTCGTAGGCCTCTTCCATGGTTGATAGCCCCATGCCACTTTCCTGGGCAGCCAGCAAAGTTTGGAACATGCCGTGGTTCATTTTGTTCGAAATAGCTAGGATCAGGTCAGTGATATTCTGATCCGTCACTACCTGGTTCAGAGATTCGTGATTGCCGATAACAGGATAACCATATATCTGGTGTCCCAATTTCGTCGGGTCATCATCGATCAGACCAATCAGGTTGAACGGCGGAGGGCTTTGTTTGGAGATTTCAAAAGCCAATGTGGTTCCAGCCCGGCCAGCTCCCACAATCAGTACTCTTTTTTGCCTGGAGACAACCGAGAATACCTGGATGAAAAAGATGCGCCAGAGGAGGGTAATCAGCGCCACCGCGACCACAAATGCGGCCATGCCCACGCGCGGAAGTGATTCGGGGGTCGAGGCAAAGTAGACAATCAAGTACGCCAGGCCCGCCAACACAGTTGCCAGGCCAATCCCTTTAAACGTCTCGCGGTAGCTGCTCGCCTTGCGCAGATCATAGACTTCCACCAGAAATAGAATCCAGAGCAATGGCAGTAAATAAAACCAACTGGGAACTCGGGTTCTGATAAATTCCAGATTAAAAACCGAGCCCGGATCTACCCGCGACCAGATATAGACGGCGACAAAGAGCGCCAGAAAACCTGCAAAAATATCACCCAACACCAGCAGAAAGCGTTGTTCTGAGGGTACCAGGCGCAAATTATTGGTGACTGAATTTGAATGCATTACGGTATTGTCTCCGGTTAACGATCAATGCTTCCTGAATAATCCATAGAGAAAGCCAGTTCCCCAGGCAAAGTGCATGCTCAGGGTTGCGGCTGCAACCAGGGGGACCATGATTATAACTTTCTTTTGGATAGCAATCTGTATGCCAATTCCAAGTAGAACTATTAAGTACAGGCCAGCAGCAAGCAGAGACAAGGGCCATAACCCTTTTATTGCGAGCGATAGAACCAAAAGAACGGCAAGGCCACTCACCAACAGGGGCGGTAAAGCTTGCCTCAGTTTCAGGCTGCCGGGGTAGCGCTTGAGCATCTGCGCTTTCCAATAGCCGTAGCGCCAGTACTGCCTGGCCAGACCTGGCAGGTCGGCTCGGGCAAAATAGACGCTGCGGATCTGCGGGTCAAGGTAAATCCGTCCGCCCTGTTGTGCCAGCCGGGTGTTGAGTTCGTAATCTTCATTCGTCAGCAAGCTCTCATCGTACCCCCCCAGGGCCTGCAAAGTGCTGCGTTTCCAGGCCCCAAAGGGCACGGTCTCCACGTATGCAGCCTGGTCTGTAAAGCGATATTTGGCACCCCCAACGGCCAATGGGTGTGCCGCGGAGGATGCAATCGCTTTCGCGATCGGGGTGTCATTTTGAGAGGCAACATCCCAAACCCCGCCGATATTTTCAGCCAGATTATTCTTCAAGCCCTGCACGCTGCGCTCTACATAATTCTGGCTTGGGATGGAATGCGCGTCCAGGCGGATGACATATTCTCCAGTAGAAGCTTCGATTGCCCGGTTGAGAGCAGCTGGAATGGTCCGCTGTCGGTTATCTACTACCTTGATCTGCAGGCTAGGGTGTTGGGTTTGGTATTCCGCAATCCGCTGCCGCGTGGCATCTTGCGACATGCCATCAGCTACAATCACTTCCATCTGTTCGCGTGGATAGCCCTGGTTGTAGAGCGCATCCAGCAGCAAAGTGATGGTCTCAGCTTCATTCCGGCAAGGAATGATTACAGAAACAACTGGGTTCATGAGCTGGTTTCAGGCCTGGTCTTTACAAATCCTGGCAATGCTTTCAATTTCTACAAGCCCACCCTTGGGTAAACCGGCGGCTTCAATGGCCGAACGGGCGGGAAAGTTTGATGTGAAAAACTCGGCATAGATGGCGTTCATGGTCGCAAAATCGCCCATGGACTTTAGGAAAACCGTTGTTTTCAGCACGCAATCAAAGCAGGAGCCAGCTGCCTCAAGTACGGCTGACATATTTTTTAGGGCCTGTCGCGTTTGGGCTTCAAAGCCGTCAGCCAGTTGACCGGTTTCGGGGATAATCCCGAGTTGTCCAGAGGTAAAAACGAGGTCTTCAGTGGTCGTGGCCACAGAGTAGGGACCGATGGCTTTGGGGGCTTTGTCAGTCTGGATGGTCTTTTTGGTTTGGCAGCAAGCACACATATTCACCTCGGTGGAGTAAGATGAATTCATTATATCATTGAGGCAAATTCCTCATTGAAAACCGGATTGGGAGTGAATTTTTTAGAGAATCAGGGTCAAACTTCCCACTGGCCAATTTCTTTCCAGCAATGGTCAAGGTGTTCCGCTAAGGTGTCCTTCAACTTGCCGCGAATGCTGTTTCTGACTGCCCACATCACCGGTACGCCCCCGATTTCATTCAAGCGTTTTCCGATGTCCCGAGCCTCGCGATGATGGCATTGCATATCAAAAGGGCCCCCTGGCACCAAACTGAGAAAATCATCCTTGCGGCCGATGGTAATCAGTTTTTCAATCATCGTCCGCACCTCTGTCTTGCGGTGTGCATCCAGCGCATTGATGACAGGGTCCCCAAAAAGCAGTGTTAATAGGTTCATAAGGTGATCTCCTGATTTAATTTTACTATGCAAGGCGGTGAATTGTGTTCCAGAAATGCTAAGATGCCACTCCATGGGAGTTATTTTAACGAATTATTAATATGATTATTGGATTATGTTTCGTAGTTTTTGAGAACTATGCTATAATGTGTCCGGGCGTTTCGGAATGGAAAACCTTTCCAAAACGCGTTTTATGTTAATTGATGCTTGACTGAACAAAATAAGTCATGAAATTAAAAGGGAAATCATATGCCAAGTGCTTATCTCACCCGTGAGGGATTCGAAAAACTTCAGCAAGAACTGAAATACCTTCGCAATGAAAAACGCGATGAAGTTGCTCTGCGTCTTAAGGACGCCATGGAAGATGGCGAACTGATTGAAAACGCGGAATACGAAGATGCCAAAAATGAACAGGCCTTTACTGAAGGCCGTATCAAAGATCTTGAGCTGCTTCTTGCCAGCCCGCGCATCATCGATCAGGACGAAGAAAACGAGCACGGCGCCATTGAAGTCGGATCCAAAGTTACCATCAGGGAAGACAAACGGGAACCCGAGACTTATATGATTGTTGGCCCTGCTGAATCAGATCCCAAACAAAACCGCATCTCCAACGAGTCCCCCCTTGGCCGCGCTCTGATGAAGCACCATCTCGGCGAAAAAGTAAAAGTAGAAGCACCCGGTGGAACTTTTGTGATTGAGGTCTTGAAAGTAGAGTAAGACAAAAGACAAACATACCCCACCTTTGCAGGTGGGGTTTTTTTAAAAGAGGAAACATGTTACTGGATACCTTTTCTGAACTCGAACGAAACCGTTACGAAAAAATACTGGAAATGCGGGCTCAAGGCGTTGAACCTTACCCTACCCGCAGCCGCAAAGATACTGAAGCCGCTGCTGCCATCGCGCGCTTTGAAGAAGCCGAAAAAGCCGCGGACAACACGCCCATCCAGGTAACCCTTGGGGGCAGAATTCGTGCCATCCGCAACATGGGCAAGCTAAGCTTTGCGCATATCGAGGATAAGTCAGGCAAAGTGCAGCTCTTCTTCCGCGTGGACGAATTGGGTCAGGAAAAACTGGATTTTTTCGCCAACCACTTCGACCTCGGCGATTTTGTTGAAGCCTCAGGCAGCATGTTCCGCACCAAACGCGGTGAAGCAACCCTACAAGTGAGCGACTTCTGGATGGTGGCTAAAGCCCTGCTGCCGCTACCTGCCGATAAGGATGAACTGGTGGACGGGAAGGTGGTGCGTCACTCGCAGCTATCAGACCCTGAAACCCGCTACCGCAACCGCTATGTGGATTTAGCCGTCAACCCTGAAGTCAGAAATATTTTTAGGGTCCGGGCGGCCGTGATCAAGTCCATCCGCAATTTTTTGGATAACTTGGGCTTTCTGGAAGTTGAAACTCCCATGCTGCAGCCCATTTATGGTGGGGCTGCGGCCAGACCCTTCCTCACCTTCCACAACCAGTTGCACCAGCAGCTTTACCTGCGCATCAGTTTTGAGTTGTATCTCAAACGCCTCATCGTGGGCGGTTTCGACCGTGTCTACGAAATCGGCCGCGACTTCCGCAATGAGGGTGTCTCATTCAAACACAACCCCGAGTTTACCCAAATGGAACTCTACATGGCCTACGGCGACTACCACGCCGTGATGGAGCTGACCGAGCAAATGGTCAGCCAGGTAGCCCTGGAGGTGCTTGGCACCCAGGTCGTCCAGTTTGACGGGCACGAAATTAATCTCACCCCGCCTTGGAAGCGAGTCCAAATCCGCCAGGGTTTAATGGATTTAGCTGGAATCGATATCCAGGCCTACCCCACAGCGGAAGCCCTTGGTGAAGTACTTAAAGAAAAGAAAATCAACTTCAAACCCGGCATCCCCCGCGGCAAGATGATTGGTCTCTTGATGGAGGAGTACCTCGAGCCTGCCTGCATCCAACCCACTTTTCTCTATGACTACCCCAGGGATATCTCCCCTCTGGCAAAAAACTTACCAGAAGATCCTGACACCGTGGAACGTTTCGAGGCTTTCATTGGCGGTGTCGAATTAGGTAATGCCTTTACGGAGCTCAATGATCCCCTGGAGCAGGAAAAACGTTTCAGCGAGATGGGCCGTGAATACGGTGAAGGTGAAGAAGAACGCCACCCGATGGACGAGGATTATTTGCGGGCAATGGCCTACGGTATGCCCCCGATGGGTGGTTTTGGCATGGGCGTCGACCGTCTGATTATGTTCCTGACCAATAATCATAATATCCGCGAGGTTATCCTCTTCCCACATCTTCGCGAAACCTTGGACGAGAACAAAGACGATTCAACTAAACAAGTGTAGAATGCATCTGGAGCGATCCAATTTATTGTATCCAAAGCCGCTCCAATCAGCGGCTTTTTTCATCTCGATGGCTTGAAACTTGCATCAAAACGCTTATGGCCGAAGTTGAGTTGATTGAAAAAGCCCTCAAAGGGGATCTGCAGGCCTTCAATGACCTGGTATTGACCTACCAGGAGATGGCCTTTAACCTTGCCTACCGCATGCTGGGGAGCACAGCCGCTGCCGCGGATGCCACCCAGGAAGCGGTCATTTCCATGTACCGCAAATTAGATTCTTACCGTGGAGGCTCTTTTAAAAGCTGGTTTCTTCGGATCGTCAGCAATGAATGCCTGGATGAACTGCGGCGCCAGAAACGCCGTCCCAGTATCTCGATCGACCAGGAAAATGAAGATGGGGAAATTATGGAATCCGCAAGCTGGATGAAAGACGACAGCTTGCCCTATGAGGACCAGATCAGCAACGCGGAGCTCGAAAAAGCGCTCACGCACTGCCTGGACGGTCTGGAAGAAAAGTTCAAAACTGTCATTGTTCTGGTGGACGTCTCAGGGGAAGATTATGAGACTGTAGCCGGCACCATCAGGGTGCCAATTGGTACCATCAAGAGCAGGTTAGCCCGTGCCCGGCAAAAAATGCAAGATTGTCTGCAGGGCTATGGGGAACTTTTACCAGAAAAATTCCGTCTAAGCAGTGATGAAGTCGATGATTAAGCAAGCCAATCTCTCCCATGAAGATATGGAGCTATTAAGCGCGTATCTTGACGGCGCTCTCCAGGTAAAGGAGGTAGCGCGGTTTGAGTTCAGGCTGCAAGAATCCGCCGACCTGCGGCAAGCTTTGGAGGTCCATCGGCAACTGCAATGGAATCTGAGGCACCTGCCCAGGCCCAAGCTGCCTCACAACTTCATACTTACGCGTGCAGAAGCCCAGGCAGTTAAGAGGCAAAAGGCCTGGATACCGATCTTTAGCACAGCCTCCCTGGTATCGTTTCTTCTTATGGCGGTGATGTTCGTTTTGCCGCTCTTCAGCCCAGCTGCCAGCCCTGCACCTCAGAATCTGGCCATGGAACCCTCTTTGAGTGCCCCAGCAACCCCTGCCACAGATGAGTCTTTAAAAGCTCAAGTGGTCCCAGAAACATCCCCACTCCCTGAAACTACTCCAACGGAAATGGTGCCAGCACCTATGGCGGCCACTTCCCCTTCCAGCGCAGAGTCCGTTTATATTTTCTTCTATAGTAGCCAGGTGATGGGCAAAGGTGGGGGCGGTGGTGGAGACGCTTCACTTGCCAGTGGCGGTAGTGGAGGCGGCGGCGTTGATGCATACTCAAATCCAGTCGCACAACCAGCGGGGAACTCTGGCACCTTTGGCAATGCTCCTTATGGCATTGTTATTCCGGTTGAGCCGATTTTTGGTAAGCACCCTGGCACCATCAGAGGTCAGGATTATGACCTACAGAAAGCTCTGGCTGCCACACCCAGCCTGCCTCCACTCATTTTGGGCATGGATCTCAAAAACGGTGGACAGACAATCTCAACCGAACCCGCGCTCTCAACTTTCACCGAACCGACGGCCACTGCCTCCACGCAGGAAGCCACCCAAAGCCTCTCCGCTCCAGCAGAAGTCCCTCTGCGCAGCCCTGAACCAGGCTTAGGCGCTGAAACCCCAACCGCTAATCAAGCACAAACCCGCGCAGCGCAATCGAGCAACCTTGTCAACATTTTCAAGATCGCTGCCGGAACCCTGGCACTGCTCTTTGCGGGCCTGGCTTTGTCCTTCAAAAATCGCTAAATCAAGCTCCACAATTCCTGCTGTTCCTCCACTCTTGTAAATGAAAAACCGGATAGTTGTGCCTGATACCTGTCTTTCAAGCTGCCAGGGTCAATTTATCTTTGGTTATTGACTTTATAACGGAAATCCTTAATCGAGCCCAATATCCCCCTTAATTAATTGAGGCTCACCCTAAGGTGAGCCTCGTGTGTTTGAAATCAACTTTGCTTAAGGCCGACAGCTTTGCGCAATTCGTCGGTTTTGTTGGTCTTTTCCCAGCTTAAATCCAGGTCATCCCGCCCAAAGTGGCCATAGGCGGCCAGTTGACGGTAGATCGGGCGCAGCAGGTCCAAATCGTGGATGATGGCTCGCGGGCGCAGGTCAAAGACCTTGGCAATCGCTTCGGCGATCTGTTCATCCTCAACCATACCCGTGCCAAAGGTCTCCACGTTGATGGAAAGCGGTTGGGCAACGCCGATGGCGTAAGATACCTGCACTTCACAGCGTGTTGCCAACCCGGCAGCCACCACATTTTTAGCCACCCAACGCGCGGCGTAAGCCGCTGAACGGTCCACCTTGGTCGGGTCTTTACCCGAGAAAGCGCCGCCGCCATGCCGGCCCATGCCGCCATAGGTATCCACGATAATTTTGCGGCCAGTCAGACCGGCATCGCCCATGGGTCCGCCGATGACAAAGCGCCCGGTCGGGTTCACGTAAACCTTCAGGTCTGCATCCACCAGCTCTTTGGGCAGAACTGGGTCAATTACAAACTTGCGTACGCCTTCCTCAATCTGCTCGTGGGTCAATTCCTTGCCCTGGAATGTTTCGGAGTGCTGGGTTGAAATAAGCACGGTATGGATGCGCGCGGGTTTGCCGTAATGGTATTCAACGGTCACCTGGCTCTTGCCATCTGGGTACATCCAGGGCAAAATGCCGGCTTTGCGTACTTCCGCCATTTTGCGGGTCAGTTTGTGAGCCAGGAAAATCGGCATGGGCATCAACTCAGGGGTCTCATCGCAGGCAAAACCAAACATCATGCCCTGATCGCCAGCGCCGCCAGCCTGAATGTAAGCTTCATCGTACTTAATATTTTTAACCTTACCGCCGCGGTCAACACCCATGGAGATGTCCGTGCTTTGGTTTGCCAGTGCAGTCTGCACAGCACAGGTATTGCCGTCAAAACCTTTTTTGCCGCGGTCATAACCAATCTCGTTGACCACCGAACGCACGATTTTATCTATATCCACGTAGCCTTCGGTGGTTACTTCGCCGAAGACAATGACGAAACCGGTCTTGCTGGCAGTTTCGCAGGCAATGCGGCTGGTCGGATCCTGGCGGATTAGTTCATCCACGATGGCATCACTGATTTGGTCGCACATTTTGTCGGGATGGCCCTCGGTCACCGATTCAGACGTGAATAGGTGCTTGGGCGATTTCATGAAAGTTGTTGTCATTTATGCTCCTTTGTAATAAAAATGCCCCTGTTGCGAGGGGCATCCGTTTAGGAATAGCTGCTCCTCTCATCTTCCAGATTTCTGCCGGAATTGGCACCATGCTTGCGCTGGTTGCCGAGGTTTCAAAGGGCCGGTCCCTCCACCTCTCTGGATAAGAGTGCCACGTGGGCTTTAGGTTATTTCGCTATAATATATCACTTTTCTCTGATATTTCAAGCCCTCCCGCAATAATCTGCAACTTGCGATCGTGCCGGGCTCTATATTTTCAGTGATCAGAAAAAAATGGACAGAAAATAACCGGGATGAGTTATCGGCTTTCCAGGCTCTTCTTTCGTAGCCAGCCCCGCACGGGCTGCACAATCTTGCGGATCCAATACTTGGCCACAATAGGCGAAAAAGCTTTGCCCCCATCCCTATAATGCACTTTGAGCATCTCAGGCCAGCAGCGGTCATCCGCCGCGATGGATTTGGAATCCCCATGCAGCCTGAAGGCCGCCCAGGGCTCCGTGTCAACATACTGCAGCGGTCCAAGCCCGGCCAGCCGCGTCCAAAGGTCGTAATCCATGGCAAAGAAAAAGCTGGCGTCCAGCGGACCAACCTGTTTCCAGTCCTCGGCCAAAAAAAACGAAGCTTGCTGGGGAATATGCACATAACCACTGCGCAGCTTGGCCAAATCCGTCTGCGCGGCCGGAAAACGACTAATAAAATTCCCTTGCCCGTTCACGAGGTCACAATTGCCATAAACCATTACCGCCTCAGGGTAGCGTTGCAGCGCCTCCACCACCTTGCTCACCGTGCCGGGGTACAGGAGGTCATCCGAATTCAGCCAGGCCAATACTTCGCCATTGGCGTGGGCAAAACCCTGGTTGATAGCATCGGTTTGGCCGGCATCTTTTTGGGATTGCCAGTAGCTCAGCTTGGAGGCGTATTTTTCGATAATGGCCTTTGAGCCGTCCGTAGACCCGCCGTCAATAACAATATATTCAATGCGTGGATAGTCCTGGCTTAGCACGGACTGGATGGTCTGCTCCAGGTATTGGGCCTGGTTGAAGGAGAGTGTGATGATGCTGACGAGCGGTTCTGGGCTAAGCGCCATGATTGTCCTTGTGTTTTTTGCCGTAAAGGCGTTTCCTAAGCGCGTCATATCCTGCGCGGAAATTCTTAATTCCCAGGCTGCCGGCAATGGCCAACGACCAGTGCTTCCAATGCTTCAAAGCCATCCAGGGGTCCAGCTTGAAGCTCTGTTGGTAGAGTTTGCGCGCCTTATTTGGGGAACCGGCATCCACCAGGTAAAACGCATTCAGGCGGTAAGCCCCTGCCCAAATTTTGCGGTGGTAACGCGCGTTTTGGGGGTAGAAGCGCTCATCGCTGCCAATCCATTTGGCCAGACGGAAAGCTTCAGGGCCAAACTTTTCGGCATCGGCCACGTTCTTAGCCTTGCCGTGGATCCTGGCCTGCGCCCAAACCTGCCCTTGCGCATAGACCGGGTCAGCCAAAGTTGCCATGCGCAGCCAGAGGTGATGGTCGAGCAGGTAATGGTAGTTGAGGTCAAGGCGGCCAACTTTTTCAAGCAACTGGCAGTTCATAAATACCCCGGGTTGGCCAATAATATTGAATTGCATCAGGTCGGCCAGTTTCCATCGGCCGTAACGCATCAAGTTGAAGCTTTTCCCGGCCTCATCAATAGACTCGACATCGCTGTAGACAAAAGCGGCATCCGGATGCTTCTCAAATAACGCGACCGCATTGCGCACAGCCCCCGGCAGGTAGCGGTCATCTGAGTTGAGCCAGGCTACAATCTCGCCTTTACTGCGCTCAAAACCCTTGTTGATGCCATCGGCCTGGCCCTTGTCCTTCTCGGAAACCCAGCCTGTCAGGCGATCACTGTATCTCTTGATCAGCTCAAGGCTGCCATCTTTGGACTTGCCATCAATCACCCAATACTCGAGGTTGGGGTAATCCTGCTCCAAAACGGAGCGCATGGCCTCCTCCAGGAACAGAGCCTGGTTGAAGGAAGGCGTGATGATGCTCACCAAGGGGTTTGCTTGCATGCGGCTAATTATAGAGGTGTTCCATTTTTCATTTTTTCAGATGTGACAGGCCTTCAACCAATAGGTGCACAATTGCCATAATAGCGATCCTAATACAATGCCTTATTCATCGAGATAGCGCGTATCGTCAATGGCTTTCTCGTCCGATTTTTCGCTCTGGCTTTGGTTGGGCTTTTCACCGCTGGCAACCCGATATTTTTCGGCCTCAGCTTCTTCCGCGGCTGCCAATTCAGCAGGCGTCGCCCGCTTTGAGCTGATCCACTTACCGCAGTTTGGGCACCTTTCCAGGCGCGAGAAACCCAAATTTACACCCAAAAGTGAACGTGGGAAGGGGTGTCCGCATTTCGGGCAAACCGCCCCGCCATAAAGGCCGTTGTAATTTTGCTTTTGGCCAGGGTGCGCGCGATTAGTGCGGCCCGCTACCAGCGAACTGATAAGAGCCGCGCCAATGATCAGCCCGAACAGCGGAATCAGTATCTTGAAAACGCTTTGTGAGGCTCCCTCTGGGGAGAGGAATTGGAGTTGCACGGTGCGTGCTTGCACTTCGCTCTGGCCAAGCAGCTTCACTGTTGCCCCAAGCTGATGCTCGCCTGGTAAAAAATCGTCCGTGTTGAAGTCCAGTTTGAAGGGGCTCGCGGCTACCGTCCCCATGGCTTGCCCATCCAGCGTATAGACCACCTGTTTCACTTGCTCCAGGGGTCCTTTCAATTTGATCTGGAAGTAACCCTGGATGTCGTTGCCAAAGCCGCCGTAACCGAAATTTCGCTGCAAGCTGATACTGAAGGCCGATTCGGTCTGGGCAAAGACTGCATTCAGGCTGAGCAAGCTCAACAGCATGGTCAATATAAAAAGGATGAGGACTCTCTTTTTCATTTCCATTTGGTCAATATATTTTCACGATCAAAAACACGAATTCCCAGGTAAAACAAGCCCATCGCCAGCAGCAGGCAGATCGCAGTGGTAGTGAGCATAAACTCCAGGCTGATCACCACTTTGCCGATCATCTGCCCTACAAAAAGCAGCATTACCGGCAACACTAAAACGCTTGAAATCTGTTCCGCCGCGCGGGGGTCATTCACTTGGGAGGAGACAAAAATGGCAAAGATCACCGAAATTATGGCCAGAACCGTACCCAGCGCGAGGATGCCAACCAACCAAATGGGGTTAAACACATAGGCTTGCACTGCAGGGCTGATCTTCAGGATAAATGTGCCCACTATGAAGATGCCATAGGATAACCAGGTGGCCGCAATGGCGGGCAGCGCGGCTGAGAGAGCCTTCCCGACTAATAGCTCAATGGTGGTAATGGGCGTCGCCAATAAAGGCTCCAGGCTGCGGGTGGTTTTCTCGCCCACGATACTGTAGGCGGCGACCATGGCGGGAAGGATCATGGGCAGCAGCATAAAAAAGACCATAAACTGGCTCAGTACGGTAATCTGCAGGCATTCAATCCCGCTTAAGCCCGGGCAGAGCGCCATGGCTCCTGCTGGAAGGCTGCTTTCGACGGCTGAGCCGGAAATACTGGTTGTTCCCATGGTGCCTAACATGACCAACGGGATGCCAGTAAAGAGCAAGGGCATGAGGATGAAACTCATCAGCACCATGCGATTCTTAAAGATTTCTGCCCATTCTTTTTCAATGAGTGTGCGAATGTGGTTCATGCGTTTTCTCCTTTCGGAGTGTGCAGCGTCTCAAGGTAAATCTGCTCCAACGAGTGGCGTACTTCCCCCACAAACTGCAGGTCAGCGCCCAGTTCCACCAATTTGCGGATCAAGGCAGGGTTCTGTTTTTCTGGGTCTTCCAGGGAGATAACCAGTTTGTTCTCGAGCGTCTCCACTTTCCGCACCCCCTCAATAGCTGTCAGCATCACCGCCCACTCCGGGTTGACTGACCCGAGGTGAAAGACAACGGTGCGTCCAAAAAGCTGTGAGCGCAGCGCGGCAGGGGTGTCGATGGCGATAAGTTTTTGCTTGAAAATACCGACAATGTCGCACAGTTTATCGGCCTCATCCAGGTTGTGGGTGGTCATAAAGATGGTGCGGCCTTCTGTTTTGAGCTCTTCGATGAAATCCCGGATGGTTTTGGCCGCTTCGGGGTCCAGGCCTGTGGTAGGTTCATCCAGGAAGAGCGTTTGCGGCTCGTGGATCAAGGCCCGGGCAATGGCCAGTTTCTGGCGCATGCCCTTGCTAAAGCTGCCAACGGGGTCGTGGCGTCGCTCCCAAAGCCCCAGCATGTTCAGGTATTTACCCACGGCGGCCGGTACATCTGGCACATCATAGAGTTTGGCGAAAATGCTAAGGTTCATTTCCGCCGAGAGGCGTTCGTACATGCCTGGCGATTCCGTCAGTATGCCGACGCTGCGTCGGATCTGGGTATCCTCCCGTCCGAGCTCGTAGCCGTTGACTTTAGCGGTACCCCTGGTCGGGCGGATGAGGGCGGTCAGCATACGCACCGTGGTGGTTTTGCCCGCCCCGTTGGGTCCCAAAAAGCCAAATACTTGCCCCTGGGGGATTTCGAGACTCAGGTTTTCCACCGCAGCGAAATCTTCTTTATGTTTTGGACCAATCTTGAAGACCTTGGTCAGGCCATTGCAGACAATCATAAATACCTCTGTTTTTGAGTTCCAGTTGAGTATATTCCAAATTGCTGCCAAATCCCCATGATTCTATAGAGTCTATCCTCCATGTTTGCCTTGCGAGCCTTAATGGTCGGATTTTTGTTTTTGTCTTATCCATTAATTCAGATTTAATTTTTCTCCTTCTGTTCACGTTTTCGCCGTACGGCGGGATTGCCCTCCTTTCTAGAATGTGAGTGATCAAGTCACAGACAGAGAGGAAAGGTGATTTGGTTTGGGTATAACCCATTTTCTCCACCCACATAGCGGGTGTTTTTTTGTTTCGCTAGTTTCACGAGCTCAACCGTCTAAAGGCGTAGAAATACAAATCGGAGTGGCCATGGCCACTCCGGTTTGTTGCTGTGTGTCAGTATTAGTTTACTTGGAGATCAACGGCAGGTATAGTACAGCCTTAAGTGTGAGGGTTACGATGACAGGGTCATGGTCTGATGACCGATAAGCATCGGGGGCGTATATCGCGTCCTGCGCAGCAGCCTTGAAACTAGTGTCGTAATCGATCAGGCTCGGCTCGTCCGCGTTGATGTGCCAGAAGTTGACATCCACAATATCCTGTGCCATTTGCTGGTTTGCCAGGGCATGGTCAAGGTAACCTATCTGTCCGTCAAACACATAGCCATAAGCCTCGTCGCCGCGTTTCTCGAAGATCATATCTTTGAAATCATCAGCAGTACCAGCGGTATCATCCGCGCCCAGTTTGATCATGTCGATTGGGTCTTCTTTATCATAGGAATTCAAGTCGCCAATGATCAAGGTTTTTTGGACTCCCGGGAAGTAACTAGGGTTGGCCAGCCAGTCCACCAAGGCTTGGGCGGCTGCCTTGCGGGTCAGGTTGCAGTTGCCTGCTCCATCGCCAGTATCAGGGTCTCCAACTGCATTGCAGTCGGAACCTTTAGATTTCAAATGGTTGACGGCTACCACAAATTGGGCCCCGGTCTTGTTGTCTTTGAAGCCTTGCGCCAGGGCGGGGCGATTTACGGTGTCTATAAAGCGCGCGTCCACGGTCGTGGTGAGCAGCTGGTAAGCACCTACAGGAGTTACGGAGGCCGGTTTGTAAAGGATGGCCTGTTTGATGGCATCCCCGCCGATCGCACCGGTCTGGATATAGGCGTAAGTGCTTGGTGCGGTTGCTGCATTTAGGCCTTGAACCAAGTCAGCGACCGCGTCTCCACCACCGGGATGTTCGTTCTCAATTTCCATCAAGCCGAAGATATCCGCGTCAATCTCCGTCAGCGCAGCCAAGATCTTGGCTTTCTGCCGGTCGAACTCTCCGGCGTCATCCGCGCCGCGGCAATCCTGCCCTCCAAGGGGACCGCAGAGGTCGGTTGGTTGGTCCTTATCTTCAGTTGGATCATTATCCAGGGTCACAAAGTAGTTGAGCACATTGAAGCTGGCCACTTTCAGTTCAGCCCCGGTGATCTCAGGTGCGGTTAGTCGTGGGTTCGCCTTGGTATGGGTCCCACCAACCGTTGGTTGCACGCGGTAAAGACCCTGGTAAAAGTCCAGGATGCCCGTGACGTCCTTCACTGTGTCACCACCGCGGAAAAGGTTGCTCAAATCAAATGTCAATCCATTAGGACCAATCGCCGGGTCAGGGTTCTGGCTCGTCCGGCCATCGTCCAGTGTAATCCGGTCCAATAGGTAAGCCGCAGCTGCTGCCTGTGCTGGTGCGCCAGGTTCAACCAATGCTGTCGGGGTCATGCGCCGTTGTGAGGTGAGCACAATTTCTCCATAACGGCCAAAATTATAGTATTCTGAAATGATTAGGTCTTGTGGGAATGTCACCAGCATGCCCTCATACTTCTCAAAGTCCGAGACCGCGCTGACTGGTAAGGTCACAGAGGTTGGCACGATAGGATTGCCAGTGGGACAAATAATTACGTTCGAAGCTTCTGGGGAAGTCGGTGTGAGTTCCGTTAGTGTGTCACCACCGGTTGGTGTAGCATACTCACTGACTGACCCCTTTACTCGCACACTATCGCCCACGTTTACCGCAACCGAAGTGTTATAAACAAAAATGCCATCTGATGTCGCTAGGACGTCGTCACCATTGGGATCCTGGATGTAGTAGCCCTTTTTGCCGCCCACCTGGAAATCACCCACCACTACACCTTCCGTAGTGACTGAGGTGCCAACAATAGGTGAAGCAGCCCCAGACCCTTGGATTTCGTAGATGTGGGTGATAGGGTCACCGCAACTTTCAGTAATTAAACCGATGTTCGTCCAGTCTTGGGAGAATGGAAGCGCCTGTGCTGTGGAATCAGCGCTTACAACAGTCAGCCCTTTGCCGGCTACGCCGAGGGTACCAAAGGCCAACAACACGGCCATCAGCACTTGAAAAATTCTCTTAAAACGTTTCATGGAAGTACCTCCGAAGGGTTAGGGTGAGGGGAAGAAAAGTACTTAATCAGTGTATCACCAACGTGTATTTTGGTGGGTTATTTTATATAAATACCGTCACAATTCCCGGGATGATCTCCGCTGGACGCGAACGGCAGAAGCCCTCGGAAGCCCTCCAGGAAACCGGTTTTCTCAGATAAGGTAGGCTAGGAAGCGCTCAGGAACTGCGCGCAGGTTTTGGCAGATGGACTGAAAAGAACTGGAGTGGAAAAAAACACTCCAATTCTGTGTTCATATTCCTAGGGGTATGACCAGAAATGTGCTAACAATCCATGGCCAGGTTTGTGGCCTCAGGCTTGCCCAGGGTTCCCAACAACCAAGACGTCCATCCAGCTCCAAATGACATGAACCCAAGGGGGGAAGGTGGCGTTTTTCCCAGTTTTCTATTTTGACATGCACAGATTTGTGGCGGGCGTGTTGCCGTCAGGCGCTGGGATACTCTTCTTCCCAGGTCTTGATTTGGGCATGCAAGGATTCGTGCACGCCGTGGCCTACCACCTGTTCTTTCCAGGTCTCAAAGTTCTCAAACAGACACTTCCCCAATAAAAAACGTCGGATTGGCGCAGCACATACCAATCCGTCATACGAAAATTACTCCAGCAACCCGGGGATGGGCAGTTGCAAGGCCAACAGCGTGAAGCTCTGGCGGTGTTGCGGGCAGGGGCCAAAGCGCTCGATGGCTTCTCGGTGCGCCAGGGTGCCATAGCCCTTGTTCTGGCTGAAGCCGTAGCCCGGGTAAATCTCGTCCAACGTGCGCATTTCCTCATCCCTGGCAACCTTGGCCAGCACCGAAGCACAAGCAATACTCAGGCTGCGTTGGTCGCCTTTGACAATCGGGGTCTGGAACATGGGCAGCTGCGGGATGGAGAAGAAATCCAAGAGCAAATGCTCAGGGGTCTGGCCCAGGTTCTCAATGGCGCGCATAAACACAAACTGACCGGCCAGACTGATGCCTTTCAGGTCTATTTCTTCAGCTTCCACCCGACCCAAAGCCCAATACAGCGCGGTGTTTTTGATAGCCTCCACCAGGGCTTCGCGCCTTTTAGGGGTAAGCTGTTTGGAATCGCGCACGCCATCCAGCACCTCCAGCAAATCGGGGCGATCCGAAGGCAAAATGACCGCCGCGGCAATCAAAGGCCCGGCCAATGCCCCGCGTCCGGCCTCATCCAGCCCGGCTACAAAGCGGGTGTTTTTTTGCCACAATTTATTCTCAAACTCGAGGTTCGGTTTATCGGGGATTTCGCTGAGATCGTAGCGTTTACGCACGATACGCCCCAGCCTTGCGCTTGCGCCGGATGCGCAAGAGGTCGCTTGCCATTCTAAAAGCTTCCTTAAAGACGTTCATACGGCTCCCAGCAGAATAGGTCCAATCAATGGGTACTTCTACAATTTTAAACCCATTTTCCCGGGCGATGGCCAGCAATTCCACATCAAAACTCCAACCCTTTTCGGTCTGGAGGGGAAAGATCAGCGCCGCTGCCTCAGCCGTGAAGCACTTGAACCCGCATTGCGAGTCCTGGATGCCGGGCAATACCAATACTTGTACCAACAGGTTGAAGACCCGTCCCACAAAATGGCGGAACCCGGGCTCGGCAATTCGTCGGGCTCCTTTGGCTTCGCGCGAGGCAATAGCCACTTCCGCGCCTTCCAGCTGGGGTGGCAGAAAGCGGCTCACTTGGGCAATGGGCATGGAAAGGTCGGCATCCGCCATGAAGCGCCAGGCGCCTCTGGCTTGCAGCATACCGTGCTGGATGGCATTGCCTTTGCCAGGCTCGGTCAACTCCAGCAGGCGCAATTCTGGCATGGCGGGCATGGCCTGGCGCACGATGGCCGCAGTGGCATCCGAGCTGGCGTTTTCAACCACCAGAACTTCCGCCTCAAAGGGCAGGCTGGTGACATACTTGTGGACTTCCTGGAGGGTTTTAGGCAAACGGGCAGCTTCGTTGTGGGCGGGAATAATAATGGAGAGCTTGGGATTGCTCATGCTGCTCGGTTCCTTTTTTTAAAAATGAAGTCGGGGTGGGCGGACTCGAACCGTCGACCTCTGCGTCCCAAACGCAGCGCGCTAGCCGACTGCGCTACACCCCGGCGGAAGATTAGTATACCTGTTAGTCCGGTTTTTCTCAAGAACTTGGTGCTAACTTGGTGCTAATTGCTGTCGTTTGGCTTGAGAATAATGTATGGTGAGCCTCTGACTCATCAGACAGTTTCATCTTGTCATCCTGAACCTCACTTGTGAAGGATCTACTAGGTCAGATTCACCAGGCAAGGATTCTTCGCTACAGAAGGAACAACAAGATTAAGACTCTCGGCACAGAGATTTAGGTGGGTTTTTGACCCACCGAGAACAGGCAGTTGAGCTTTGGTTTTTTGATCCATGGTTGGGGCAGAGGCAGGCGCAGCGCCTCGCCCAGATCTTAGAGTGTTTTATTGTCATTCTGAGCGCAGCGAAGAATCTTCACTTAGCAGATAACTACTAGTAGATCCTTCGGCTCGGCCTCAGGATGACAAGATTAAGACGGGTGGGGCAGTCCTTCGGGCTGGCCTATACCCCTATAAAAAGGAACCGGGACGATTTTCATCGTTCCCTTCAGAAAAGATAGGCCGGAACGCAAAAAAACTTGTCTCCCCTGCACTGATAGAACAATGCAATCCAGACCAGCCTGAGGCATAAAAAAAACAAGCCTCTTTTTCAGAGGCTTGTTGGATTACACAATTTACTTTCAGTCGATCTTGACCAGGACCGCGCGCACCAGGCGCCGGGAGGCGTAGGTTTCTGTGCTTGCGTTATAGTCCTCGCAGGTCATCAGAGTGACCCAGGTGTCATTCTTCTTCACGAAAGGAGATTTCAGGTCGTTTGGCTCAATCAGGAAGTTGTTGATCACGAGGTAGGTGTAAACGTGTCCGAAGGCCTCAATTTGAATCTCGTCGGGGTAGCGCAAATCCTTCAGATTATGGAAGGGGCCGGCTTCATTATAGGCATTCCAGACGTGGGCGGTGATGACAGAGTTGCCTTTGAGCGTTGGGAATGCTGAACCCTCCATATGGCCCGCCTGCTCATCCGAAAGCCAGGAAACATCCCAGGCGCCGTTCACCTGAGGAACGTTAACAACTTCAAGTTTCAATCCAAGACGGACCACGTTGAGTGTCACGTCACCAGTTCGTGCGGCAACGGATTGGCGCTGACCGCTAGTAAAACTGACCTTACCCATTGGGAAGCCTGAATTTGGCAAGACCGCAGGGGTCTTTGTAGCTGTCGGGGCAGGGGTCTTTGTAGCTGTCGGGGCAGGGGTCTTTGTAGGTGTTGGGCTGGGCGTAGGCGTACGTGTAGATGTTGCGGTAGGCCTATAGTTCTGCGTTGGCAGAATTTGCCCCTCGCATTCCGGAATAGTAATCGTGTTGGTATCCAGCGTCACAGCACCAACTTGCGCCAGGGCTCGTCCGTCTAAGGTTGCGCCAGTAGTCATTGTAATGGATATATGAGCAAGAATATTACCTTGGAATTCTGTGGCGGTGCCCAGCGTTGCAGAGCTGCCAACCTGCCAGTATGCATTGCAAATTTGATTGGCTTTTGTTACACCAGTAGCTCCACTATTAATTACAACCACAGACGAGCCGCTGGCTGTGGTAAGCGTACTCCCAATCTTAAAAATAAAGACGGCGTTTGGGTCTCCCTCAGCGTCGAGCGTTAGCTGCTTTGTTAACTGTGCTGATGTGCTAAAACAATAGACACCATGCTTGAGTGTTTTTCCACCCAGGTCCTGACCGGTCAAATATTCGGTGCAAGGTTGTGCACTAAGCGCGTTAAATGCCGTGGTGACATCAATTTGGGCTTGCTGCGCAAGCGCATCTGGTCCGTGGATTGTGCCTGGAGCATTCACAATTCCTGGCGGAAAACCCGTGACTGATGAACCAGGCGAGACGCCCAAATCGCCGTTGATAATGGACGAGCCAGTATTGGTCACGGTCGAGGCGCCCAGCACTGCAAAGCTCCCGGCCCAACCAAGAGTTGGCGCAGTGGCTGCAATTACCGTGATTGCACTTAAGGCAAGAATTGCTGAACCAATTACCATAATTAGTAAGATGGCAATCACTTTCGGCCGGAATAAAGTCAGTTTTTTCATAATTTCTTCCAATCCACAAGATGGAGTGCGACGACTCATTTTATCATAAATTTTAGTATTGACAAACCTACAATCGATCATCAGGGCATTTCCCGGTGTAGGATTGTCAAACATATTGGACAGTCTGGTTTAAGAATTGAACAGGTGATAAGAACTTAAGTGGTCTCATCGGGATATGGTTAGTGCGCTGGTTATGCCTTCTTAGTTGTTGCTTGAAATCCTCAAAAGAATAAAACCTTGCATGATTGTATAAACGTTTCTGGTCCTCCTTGTGACTTCTTTCTACCTTGCCATTATGCCTGGGGGTATAAGGCTTGATCAACT
>Ga0209538_1000085_pt1 | contig 50658 bp, 47 predicted proteins | sample BarGraNGADG00211_2_FD_184492 | JGI IMG/M metagenome (GOLD analysis project Ga0209538, IMG submission 184492) | Arctic peat soil microbial communities from Barrow, Alaska - Barrow Graham LP Ref core NGADG0004-211 (SPAdes) (version 2) | ecosystem: Environmental > Terrestrial > Soil > Wetlands >... | reverse complement strand
GTTATTGCAGAGCCTACTACAGCCATTTTTCCAGCATTATTATATAAGAAAGCTATAATAATTATTAGAATATTCAAAGGCTTTCAATTCGATTTTGACTATGAAAAGGAAGGCATTGCTATAAATTGTGATACTTATGAAAGTTTAAGACTAGTATTGAGTTCACAAAATACTGAATCGATTCATTTATCTAACTATAATTTGTTTCTAAATAATTATTGTAATTATAAGGATAAGATAAAATCAACAGAATATATTGCAAAGATTATATCTCTTTCATAATATTTTTATACTTAAAATCATCAAAATGAAAAAAAATCATCTTATTAAATCTTTTGTGAATAAACACAATGAATTATAATAGTTTTTAATGTAACTATTTTCTTAATATAACAACAAATTTCATATCCCTTTTATAAATTTTTTTTAAATAAATTTATGAATATATTAGTAGCAAATTGGACATGGTATCCAAGCGGAGGCGACTGGACTTATATTGAAAGTATCTGTAAATTATATGAATCAAAAGGACATAATATCATACCATTTTCTTTGAATAATGAGAAGAATTTTGTTACTAATTATGATAAATATTTTTTGGATGAAATAAATTATAAAATTTTTTATAATAAAATAAATTTAACGAAGGGTATAAAATCGGCAATTAAATCCATTTATTCTTTTGAAGCAAAAGAAAAGTTAAAATTACTGCTAAGTGATAATAAAGTAGACATAGCTCAATTAAACAATATATCTAATTATCAAACACCGAGTATTATTCCAGTTCTTAAGGATTTTAAAATCCCAATTGTTTGGAGAATATTGGATTATAGATTAATATGCCCAAATTCTACTTTTTTATCAAAGGATAAAATTTGTGAAAACTGCTATAACCATAAATATTATAATTGTATTTTAAAAAAATGCAAGAAGAATTCTCTATTAGCTAGTGCCCTTTTAGCCATTGAAAGTTACGCATATTACGTCATGCCCTTATATAAAGATGTTGATATGTTTCTTTTTCAAAGCGAATTTACAAGAGATATGTTTGTGAAATATGGTTTTGACATAAAAAAAACTCAAATTATCGAGAACCCATATGATTGCACAAATGTTCAACCTAAATATGAAGGGGAAAATTATATTCTTTATTTTGGAAGAATTTCTAAAGAAAAAGGTATTCTAACACTTATTAAGGCGATGAAAGAAATACCTAATGTTAATTTGAAAGTAGTCGGAGATGGTCCTGAATATGATTATTATTTAAATTATATTGTCGAAAATTCAATTAAAAATATTAGTTTTCTTGGCCCAAAATGGAATGAAGAACTTAAACCAATTATTGAGGATTGTGAATTTGTGATCGTTCCTTCTGAGTGGTATGAACCAAGTCCATATGTTGTTCTTCAGTCATTTTCATATGGAAAACCTGTTGTTTGTGCTAACATGGGGGGCTTGAATGATTTAATTGTCAATAATACAAATGGACTTATTTTCAAAGCTGGAGATGAATTTAATCTTTCTAAAACAATTATTAATCTTTTAAAAGATAAACAATTAATTTCAAAAATGGGCAAAAACGCTAGAATTATTTTGGAAAATAAATATAGTCCTGAAAAATATTATGATAACACTATGCAAGTTTTTACAAATCTTATTAATAAATCTAAGGTATGAATATTTTAGTTATTGGAGGTAATGGCTTTATTGGTTCGCATCTAATTGATCACTTGCTTGTAAAAGGGCACAATGTAAGAGTATATGATATTTCTTTTGAACGTTATAGAAAACCATTATTAAATGTTGATTACAGAATCTCATCTTTAGAAAATATACCTGATTTATATGAAGCATTATTAAGTATCGATATTGTTTTTCATTTAGCAAGTGCATCTGTTCCAAGTACCTCAAACATTGATACTATTTCAGATATAAATAAGAATTTAATACCAACTTTAAATATTTTAAATTTGTCAGTAAGATTGGGTATTAAAAGGATTATTTATTTTTCTTCTGGAGGAGCTGTTTATGGAAATCCTCTGACAAAATTAATCACTGAAGATCATCCATTAAATCCCATATCATCTTATGGAATTGTTAAAGTGACAATCGAAAGTTACTTATCTTTATATCAAAAGATGTATGGATTAGAATCGCTTATTCTTAGACCTTCAAATCCTTATGGCCCAAGACAAGGACATTTTATTGCTCAAGGAGTAATTTCAACATTTCTAAGAAAAATACAGAAGAATGAAAGTGTAACAGTGTTTGGAGATGGTAATTCAACAAAAGACTATATTTACATTAAAGACTTAATTGATTTGAGTTATGAATTAAGTTTTAGTTCTGAAGTAGGAGTCTTTAATTTAGGTAGTGGATTAGGAACTTCTATTAATGATATCATTGACAAAATAAAAGCAATCACAAAAAAAAATATTGTAGTTAATAATACTGAGAATCAAAAATATGATGTAACTCATTTTGTCTTAGATAATTCCAAATCTATTAATATCTTGGGAACTTATCCATTTACAACATTGGATGATGGTGTGTCAAAAACCTGGGATTGGTTAAAATTAAATGAATAATATGAATATAATAAATAAATTAATTAAACTAGCAGGAAAAGAAAATTATACTATTGACAAAAGTTTGACTAAATATGAAATATTTATCATATTATTGTCTAAGGGCTACTGTTTATTAAGAGGTTTTTATTTGAAATTTTCATTAAAAAAATCCAAAGGTTTAGTATTTGTTGGCAGAGGATGTAAAATAAAATTTCGAAATAAAATTTCGTTAGGAAGAACAATCACAATTGGTGATAATGTTGAGATAAATGCACTTTCAAAAAATGGGATAATTATTGGTAACAATGTCTCAATTTTAAGAAATACTATTATTGAATGTACTGGAGTTATTCGTGAATTAGGAGAGGGCTTAATTATTGGCGATAATGTTGGTATTGCACAAAATTGTTTCATTCAGGTTAGAGGAAAAGTTGTAATAGGAAACGACGTAATATTTGGTCCAAATGTTTCAATTTTCTCTGAGAATCATAATTTTGACAATCCTGACTTACCAATATCAGTACAGGGAGAAACAAGAAAAGGAGTAACAATTGAAGATGGTGTTTGGTTGGGTACACAAGTTGTAATACTTGATGGTGTTAAGATTGGAAAAAATAGTATTGTTGCAGCTGGTAGCATTGTAAATAAAGATGTTGCACCTTATACAATTGTTGGTGGCGTGCCGGCAAAGCTAATTAAAGATAGAAATAAAATATTACAATAATAAATAACTTATGAAAAAAAAAATTTACATTGCCGGTTGTGGCGGTATGTTAGGTGAAGCTTTTTACAGCCAGTTTAAAGACGAATACGAAATTAAATGTACTGATAAAGATGTTAATACCTCGTGGCTGTCATTTCTCGATTTTAGAGATTTTGATGCTTATAAAAAAGATGTGGAGGCTTTTGCACCTGATTATTTATTCCATTTGGGTGCTTATACCGATTTGGAATTTTGTGAACAAAATGCCGATGAAACTTACCGTACCAATACCATGTCAGTTGAAAATGCAGTTTACATAGCTAATTCGTTAGATATTCCATTATTGTATATCAGTACAGCAGGTATATTCGATGGTCAAAAGGAACTTTATGATGATTGGGATATGCCAAATCCACTTGGTGTTTATGCCCGTTCCAAATACATGGGAGAACGATTTGTATGTGAAAATGCTAAACGGTTTCTGATATGTCGTGCCGGTTGGATGATGGGTGCCGGACCAAACAAAGATAAAAAGTTTATTCAGAAAATAATGAAACAACTCAAAGAAGGTAAAAAAGAGCTATTCGTGGTGAATGATAAAGATGGCACACCCACTTATACTCACGATTTTGCAAAAAATGTAAAAATACTTTTGCAAAAAGAATATTGGGGCTTATATAATATGGTTTGTAGTGGTGTCACCAGTCGATTGGAAGTAACACAAGAATTAATAAGTATTTTGGGTCTGGAAGATAAAGTTAAAATTAAGCCCGTTTTTTCGGATCATTTTAAGAAAGAGTATTTTGCAGACAGACCCCCATGCGAAAGACTTATAAACACAAAACTTGACATTCGTAATTTGAATGTTATGAGAGATTGGAAAATTGCATTAAAAGAATATCTTGAAGATTATTACGAAGGGTATTTGAACTAATTCATGGTTAAAAAGAAGATTAAGGTTTACATTGTTGGAACTCACGGTGTACCTGCAAAATATGGAGGTTTTGAAACATTAGCTGATTTCTTATGTCAAAATTTAAGTTCTGATTTTGATATAACTGTTTATTGTAATGCCCATAAATATCCAGTTCGGGAGAAAGAGTATCATGGGGCTAAACTAAAATACCTGAAACTTGGAGCTAACGGTTTTAGGGGCATTTTCTATGATCTACTAACTTATTGTGATGCATTATTTAGAGCAGATGTTATCCTTTATTTAAGCCCTGTTGGCTCAGGATTTATGACTCCTTTGAAATATCTAACCGGAAAAAAAGTAATTGTCAATCACGGTGGTTTAAATGAATGGGAACGGGAAAAACTGAATGGTTTACAGAAACACTGGGCAAAATTCAATCATCGCATAGCAGCTAAATTTGCAGATATAAATATAGCAGATAATAGTTTATACCAGGAAAGTTTAAAAGATAATTTTAATGCTGAATCACTAATCATTCGTTATGGTGGCGATCATGTAAAAGAAATAGCACCTGATGATTCTCGTTTTAGTAAAAAATATCCATTTGTCAAAAATGAACGCTATGCAGTAAGTGTTTCAAGAGCACAATTGGATAATAATATTCACATTGTACTAGAAGCTTTTGAATCATTTTCAGATTTTAAAATTGTTTTAGTTTCCAATTGGAGTATTTCTGACTATGGAAAAAATCTAAAAGAAAAATACAATAAGCATCCGAACATGATTCTATTGGATGCTATTTACGATAAAGATGAATTGGATTATATTAGAGGTAATGGATATATTTATATTCACTCACATTCCAGATGTGGTACCGCACCATCACTTGTTGAAGCTATGAATTTAGGAAATGCTATAATTTCTTACGATGTTCCAACTAACAGGGAAACGACACATAATAAAGCTTATTTCTTTACAGATTCAAACTCATTATTAAATCAATTGAACAATTTAAATGATGTTGAAATAGAGAAAAATAAGAAAACTATGAAACAAATAGCTTCTAAAGCATATACATGGAAAATCATTGCAAGTCAATATAAAGAAATCATAGAATTACTTTGACAAATTAAGGTTTGAACAAACCGATAGTAAAGGCACAATAATTATGGAATTTAAATTATTCAATTTAGGTATCTTATTTTATTGTGTTTTTTTTGTTTGAGCATATTATTATACGCTGAATTATTCAGCTTTAACCAACAGATAAAATGAAATTAACTCCCGAAGACAAATTAATCCTTTCGTGTATAAAGATTCATCCTAGCTCAACAGAATTGGATCAGATCAATAACCTGATTCCGCTTGTTCAGGGTTGGGAGTATCTGATTACAACTGTTATAGACAGAGGGGAATTGGTCCGTTGCTCTATAAAAGAATATGATATAAGTTCGTGGATTGTTATCGTATGAGTAAATATTTATATCTTTGCTGTTCAAATAATCAAACAATAATATTATGCAAACTTTAGTGTTAAAAAGCGATTCTGCCTCAAATATAAAACTTATTGCAGAAATTGCAAAAAAAATGGGTATAAAGGCTAAAATACTCACTGACAAAGAAAAAGAAGATATTGGTATGTTGAACGCAATAATGAAAGGAAAAACTGGTCAATATATTGATAACGAAGATTTTGTTAAAATGTTGAAAAAATGAAACGAACATGACAAAATTTAATCTATTTTGACCCTCAGGGGCACCCTATAGTTATCGGGATAAATTTTGTTTTGTGAGTTCCATGCGACAACTATCTAAAAAATAAAAATGAACGAATGAAACTTCTGATTGACAAGTCTTTTGAAAAAGATATCACTAAATTATCTGATAAGAAAATACTAAATTCAATTGCAGATTGTATTGCCGAAATTCAATTGAAAAGTAAACTTTCGGAATTGTCAAATTGTAAGAAACTTAAAGGGAGTAAAAATAGTTATCGGATCAGGATGGGTGATTATCGCATCGGTTTTATTTTTGAAAATAACACTATTGAATTGATTCGCTTTTTACATAGGAGTAAAATTTATAATTTTTTCCCGGATTAATTGTTCCCGCAAAGCGGAAGAATCTACCCACTACTATCTACCAACTACCCACTACCAACTACCTACTACCCACTACCTACTACCCACTATCCTACCAACTACTAACTACCAAATACCAACTAATCACTACTATGGAATTAAAAGCTGAAGATCGACTTATTCTTTCCTGCGTAAAAATACAACCTGGTGCTACAGAATTGGATCAGCTCAATAAGCTGATTCCGCTTGTTCAGGATTGGGAATATCTGACGAAGAATATTATCAACAGGGGGATAGGACCCTTATTGTATAAAAAACTTCCACTTCTTACCAATAGTTCGTTCATACCCGAACGAGTCAAAACCAAACTCCAACAAGCCTATTACAAGACTATAGGGCGTGGTACCGTTTTACAGGAACATTTCCGGAAAGTGGGAGAAGCTTTTGCAGCGCAGTGTATCGCTGTTATTGCATTAAAAGGAATTTATTTGTCGGAGTGGCTGTATCAGGATATCGGATTACGACAGTTTAGTGATATCGATTTATTGGTGAAAGAAGAGGATGGTTTAAAATGTTTGTCCATTCTACAGGAGTTGGGATTCAGACCTTTTGATAGTGGGGAAACTGAATTTGTAAAGTCGAAGGTTGAAATTATACATTACACACCCATGATTCTTAATGGGATATCCATAGAGATTCATATAAAACTTCATCGCAATAAAGAAAAATATGATTTAAAGGTGGATGAATTATGGAAAAATGCTATCCCTGCCACTATTAATAATACTCCTGTTTATGCTTTAAACAACTATGATTTATTGATTCATCTGTGTTTGCATTTAAATAAACATTTTCGGGGAGGACATGTGCAGTTTACCTGTTTTAATGATATAACGAATTTGTTAGATAAATATTCTGGTGGAATAGATTGGATTAAGTTCATTGAAACTTGCAGAAACTATAACTGTGAAGCGGAAGTATTCAGGTATATTGTATTAGTTAATAAATATATGAATGCCCCGGTTCCTACAGAAATTATTCAACAATATGACTCATTATTGACACCGAATGATGAAAAACTCTTTTTTGAATACTTAGCTGGAAAATTTGTTCCTTTTAGTGCTGTTCCACAACATTTTGGAAATCTTGGAAAGATAAGTTCATTATCGGATAAGTTTAAGTATGTTTGGGATATTCTATTTCCTTCCAAAGCTTTTATGATTCAGACATACAAAATCAAACGGTCCTCCCGTGTGCTTTTATATTATCCGTACCGGTATTATATTGGAGTAAGGGGGGTGGTGAATTATTTGTTTAGAAAGTAGCCGGTAGTTTATAGTTAATAAGTGATGCACTTCCCAAACTTCAAACCATTTAATGTTTTTGTGTTGGAATATATGAGTACAACGGATCAAAGCGGTCCCTGACATGATTTGGATGGTGTTATTTATGGTGGAGCAGATTCTTATTTTCGTAATTATGGGTGGACTTATCATAAGATGACAATTGGAAATCCCTGGCTTACTTCACCTAAATATAATACGGATGGTTCGGAATATGTTTCAAATAACCTGGTCAGGCTTTATTATTTTTCGGGGAAAGGTGAATATAAATCCGTTAATTATAAGTTGACCTTAGCTTATTCAGAAAATTACGGGTTAAATACCCTAACATTTGACAATTGTAAAAGGCAGTTATCCTATCAATTGGAAACTTCCACTCCACTTAATTTTCTTAATAATGCAAAGATAAGTTTAGCAATCTCGGGTGATAACAGAACTCAATATGGTCACAACTTAGCTTTAATTTTTGGTATTTCTTATTCGGGAATTTTAGGATATTAGATGTAAATTTGGAATAAAAATACAAATAATTCTACTTTTGTACTACAAATATAATAATTAATACTATATTTGTATCGTATTTATTTTTAAATACTCCTAAGCCGTCAACTAATTGGCTACGGAATTCAATTCTTAGATTTTTTCCCTTTGTTGTAAAAAAATAACTTAACCACTTATGACTAAAAGAGAAACCACTCTATCACTGTTGATGATTGGTATACAAGTTGTTATTACCATCTTTTTGTTTTTATCCATCGAAAATTTTTTTCCACTAAAACTTTATAATTTTGAATTAGAAATCGCTTTCTTTATTCAAATTGTTTTGATTTGGAGTTTTCTATTCTATAAATTACGACTTGGATTTATATTCAGATCAAACAATTTTTTCAGCATGATTCGGGGTTATCTGATTACAGTTTGCTTTGGCAGTTCGCTGTTCTATCTGGAAATTTTATTTTTACCCGGGATGCGACGCTATTCGTTGGGATATATGACAATATTTGCAATTATCGATTTAGTTGCACTTATCATTTTTAAATTGTTATTTTACTTCCTCATGAAATTTTTCAGAAGGAAAGGGTACAACAGCCGGCATATAATAATCGTTGCTGATTCAAATGTCGTACCATTTGTGGATGCCTTTATTAATGCCAGGGACTGGGGATACCTTTTATCTGCCATAATTTCTCCGGATACAGAATTAGAAGGGAAATTCAAAAAAACACATATTATTAATAATCAAGAGGCGATAAATGACTTTATTACTCAAAATTCGATTGATGATATTTTCTATTGTTTACCTATTGATGATAAAAGGTATGATCTTGAACAACTTATTGAGGATTCACATGAAATAGGCGTTTCTGTACACATTATACAGCCTGATTTTTTACAAAACATGAAGGGAAAAATTAAAATAAAAGGAGGATTTGATAATAGTTTTGTTTCCTATAGTGCGGCACCTCATCATTATATAAGCTTAAAAATTAAAGATGTTTTCGATTTATTCTTTAGCATTTTCGTTTTAATCGTAATCTCTCCCGTACTAATTTTAATAGCGTTGTTAATAAAACTGGAAGATGGTGGTCCAGTGTTATTTAAGCAGGAACGAATAGGATTAAATGGTCGTAGGTTTACTTGTTATAAATTTAGGTCGATGGTAATGAATGCAGAAGAGTTAATTACTGATCTGCTGGATATGAATGAATCGGATGGACCAACGTTTAAAATAGAAAATGATCCGAGAATCACTAAAATAGGACGGATCCTTCGCAAAACATCCTTAGATGAATTGCCCCAATTTTACAATGTTATCAAAGGTGAAATGGCAGTAGTGGGGCCCCGTCCACCCCTTTTGCGGGAGGTGCAGCAATATGAAAGATCACAGCTTCGTCGGTTAAGTATGAAGCCCGGCATTACCTGTAAATGGCAGGTTTGGGGACGAAATAAGGTGTCGTTTAAAGAATGGATGCGTATGGATTTAGATTACATTGATCACTGGTCACTGGCATTAGATATAAAAATAATGTTTGCAACCATAGGTGTAATCTTAAAAGCGAATGGACAATAAACACTTACTAATTAACCAATCAACCAATCAACCAAATACGAATTATACTTTAATAAAAGATTTGTAAGAAAATGAGCAAGCAGGTTAGCTGTTTGCTTATTTTTTTTAAAATAAACATGTTTTTTATTCTTTCTAACACAATAATTGGACTTATTCTAACGTTAAACTAACTTGGTATCTTTAGCTTATTTTAGAATTAGCTACTTTTATTATTAGCTGCCTTTTCAAAGGATTTTGTATCTTTGCAAGCCGTTTTAAGATTTTACTAATTTTATTAAAGTATTTCTCTTGAAAAAAATATCAATATACTTTTCAATGATCTGTTAATTGAGTATTTAAGTTGTCTTCGAAGGATATAAAATTAACAAACAGTTATTAAACAAAACATGCTACTTCTAAATTTTAGGTTATTTTGATGCAAGATTGTTCAAGTCCGATTATTGAATTTAAAGATTATCCTTTGTAATTCTAAGACTACAAATAATATATTTCGGGGCATAACATCTTGAATTATTTTAAAAATGTCATTTATCTGCCAAAATTTTAGATCTCTGCTCATAGAATTAATGATTTAAATGGACAGTGTCAGGATATAATTATCAGAATAAAGTATTAAGAACCGGAATAAAGGTATAACTCATCATAATATAATAAAAATTGTAATAGGATAAATTGTGTATTACCAATCTAAATTTAAAATTCATTATTAAAGAAATTGAAACAAAAAATATATAAATATGAATAAATTAAAACTTATTTTACTTTCTTTATTTGTAGTATCCGGTTTGTTTGCTCAGGATTTAAGTAAACTGACTCCGGAACAATTGGCAATGTATAAAAAATACATGGCCGGAAAAAATGCAACAACATCTACGCCTGCTATTACTCCTAAAGAGAATGTAACTATAAGGACAGTGGATGAAAATGATTCTTTGATGACGACCCCGAAACTGAAACCGGAAGTTACACCGGCTCCAAAACTGACTTTATTCGGATCTTACCTGTTTAATACTCAAAATCTAACCTTTGAGCCCAAATTAAACATACCCACACCTCCCAACTATATTTTAGGTACTTACGATGAACTGATTATCGATATTTCAGGATTATATGAAGCTAATTATAAACTTAAAGTTTCCCCCGAAGGAATTGTGAGAATACCTAATGTGGGTTCTGTTAATGTGGCAGGACTCACCATGGAGAATGCCACAAGAATAATAAAAAACCGGGTTGCTAAGGTATATATGGGTGTTCCATCGGGAGAAACAAGAGTAAACGTAAGTCTTGGTAATATTCGAAGTATCCGGATTACTGTTGTCGGAGAAGCTGTACGGCCCGGAACTTACACACTACCTTCTTTGGCGACGGCATTTAATGCATTGTATTCGTGTGGCGGACCGAATGACATCGGTACGATGCGTGATATTAAAGTAATTCGTGCCGGTAAAGTTATTGCAAAATTAGATGTCTATCAATTCTTGGTTGATGGTTTATTGTTAGATAACATTGCTTTACAAGATGAAGATATCCTGAAAATTGATCCATATAAAATACGTGTTTCATTTAGTGGAGCTGTCAAACATACGGGAATTTTTGAAGAAGTACAAGACGAAACTTTAAAGGACTTAATTCGTTATGCCGGTGGTTTTTCCGATAATGCCGACAGATCTAAAATTACCGTTTTCAGGTATACTGAAAAAGGGAAGACTGTGGTAGATGTTTTGGAAAATGAATTATCTTCTTTTCAATTGAAGTCGGGCGATTCATGCAATGTAACCCATACATATAATAAATTTGATAACCGTGTTGATATTAAAGGATCAGTTTATCGTCCCGGAGCTTACGCCCTGGAACCGGGTCTGACGGTAAAAAAATTGATTGCAAAAGCCGATGGAATTAAGGAAGATGCCTATTTGAATATGGCATATATTACAAGGAAAAAAGAAAATCAGATCCCCGAAATAATCGGTTTCAATTTGGGGGAAGTATTGAAAGGCAATGCACCGGATGTTTTGTTGCAAAAAGATGATTCAGTTGCAATTCGTAGTTTATTCGATTATCGGGAAGGACAAAAAGTGTTTATTTCTGGTGAAGTAAAATCACCGGGTACATATCCTTTAATTGAAAATATAACGTTGAAAGACCTGATCTTCAAAGCAAGAGGATTTACTGAAATGGCATCAACAGATTCAGTAGAACTTATTAGACCAATCAAAAACCAGGACAGTTTACTTTTATACAATATAAAGTCAATAGTCATGAAATTTGCAATAGATAAAAATCTGAATTTCAAACCCGGTTCAGGTGATAAATTACTTGAAAACGGAGATCAGGTTATTGTTCGTACTATTTCAGGTTATGAAGGTATTCGTATGGTACGAGTCGAAGGTGAAATATTACATCCGGGCAGTTATAATATTACAAATAAAGCGGAACGAATTTCCGATGTTGTTAAGCGATCAGGTGGATTTACCCATTATGCCTATCCAGTAGGGGCATTTCTAATTCGGTCTGAAAGTACAAATGTGATAGAACAAAAGTTAAATAAAATAATGATAGAGAATTCCAAGAATCAATTGCAGACTCAAGCCAAATCACTGGATGCAAATTTGCTTAAAGCGGCCGGTGCAACTACAGTAGAAGGTTATACTGCCATGGATTCAATTCAGAAAAAACTCTCCGGCTCCAGTGTTGTAGATAAGATATTTAAAACCGAAGGGGTCGTTGGTTTAAATCTGAAAGAGATTATGCAAAATCCTGGGGGTAAATATGATTTAAAACTGGAAGAAGGGGATATTATTTATGTTCCAAGAGAACTTCAGACTGTCCGTGTATTAGGTCAGGTATTATTTCCAACAATCGTGCGCTATGATGACACAATGTCTTTAAAAGATTATATAAGTAATTCGGGTGGTTTTTCAATCAATGCGAATAGAAGTAAAGTATTTGTTCTTTATGCCAATGGAGCTGCAAAAAGTACAAATTCATTCTTTGGATTCAAATTTTATCCAAGAATAGAACCGGGTGCTCGGATTGTGGTGCCTGAAAACCCAATAGAAATTAAAAACAAGTTGACAACTGCTGAAACAGTAGCTATTTTGACTTCTATTACTTCTGTTGTTGCACTTGTATATTCAATATTAATAAAACCTTGAACATGAACGAAACTAATAAAGATAAGATTAAAAAAACTGATGAAGTTTCTTTGATTGAAATAGTAGATAATATTAAAAAATATTGGAGTTATTTATGGAGTAAATGGCTTATTATTTTGATATTTGGTTTGACTGGAGGTGCACTGGGTCTAGTTGCATCGTTGTTGACAAAGCCTACATATACGGCACATCTTTCTTTTGCTTTAGTTGAAAAAAGTACAGGTGGTGGACTAGCGGATTTAGCATCATCATTTGGATTTGGAGGTTTGTCAGGTGGAAATAACGGAGCGTTTAGTGGTGATAATTTATTGGAAATCATTCAATCACGTTATGCCCTTGAGCAAACATTGCTAACCCCGGTAAACTATAAAGGGGAGAAAAAAAATCTCGTGGAAGTGTATATTCAATTTAATAAGTTTCGTGAAAAATGGATAAAAAACAAAAAAAATAAAGAATTACGTAATTTAACTTATCCTGTTGGACAAAAACGGGAAGTATTCTCCCGAATGCAGGATAGTGTCCTTTATGCAATTTATGATGGTATTATTAAATCTAAATCACTTTCAGTAGTCCGAAAGAACAAGAAAAACAGTGTTGTTAATGTCGATTTTACCAACAAAGATGAGCTCTTTTCAAAACTCTTTGTTGAAACGTTAATGGATCAAACCTATCGGTTTTACAAAGAAACAAAGACTTCGCAAAGCAGAGCTAATGTAGTAATGATGCAACATACAGCCGATTCTATTAAAGGTTTATATGAAGCTGCCTTGTATAAAGGAGCCGGTTTTTCACAGGTAAATGTAAATCAGGCTTTGCAGTTTGCAGCAGTACCTCGTATAAAACAAGAAAATAATGCGCAGTTGTACGGAACAGTTTATGCAGAAGTTTTGAAAAATCTTGAAACACTAAAACTTGATATGGCAAGAGAAACGCCAATCGTTCAAATGATAGATACGCCTCGATTTCCTTTATTAAAGGATAAGTTAGGAAAAGTAAAAGGGATTTTCATGGGAGGAATATTGGGAGGATTTTTGATTGTTGGGTATTTATTGGGAAGTTTATATGTTAGAAAATTATTGAAAGAGGATTAAAGTAAATTGATTTGAGAGCAAATAGGTTTGTTCATAAATGTTGGGTAGGGTTATCAGTAAAAGAGATATTGCTATTTACGAATCAACAACTTACCCTGGCTGTACCGAGGAGGATTGTGTGCCAGTAATTGAAAAAGTGTCCGGTTTGCAGTTTAATGTCGATTTCTTTGCCGGTTATAGTCCCGAACGTATCAACCCCGGTGATAAAATAAATACCCTTACAAAAATCATGAAAGTAACTTCGGGTTCAACACCTGAGATTACTGATCGTGTTGATGGTTTGTATGCTTACATCATCACAGCCGGAACTCACAAAGCTCCGAGTCTGAAGGTGGCAGAAGCGTCTAAAATTATTGAAAATGCGCAGCGTGATGTAAATATTTCATTTGTAAACGAATTGGTCCTGATTTTCGATAAAGTAGGCATTCTATGTTTCTGTTTTTTATTATATATCAAGATTTCTTTAAAAATATCTTATCCTAAATAACGACTATATAATTTGTAAATTTTAATGCTGGATAATTCTTTAATTACCAAGCGTATAGCTAAAAATTCCACTTTGCTGTATATCAGAATGATGGTTGTTATGATCATCAACCTGTATACTGTACGTCTTGTATTGAATGCTCTTGGTGCTGAAGATTATGGTATCAACAATGTTGTCGCAGGTGTGATTACTCTGCTTATGAGTGTCAGTAGTGTACTTTCAACTGCTACACAAAGGTATTATTCATACTCTATTGGCGAAAACAATTTAGAACGGCTTCGGAATATATTCTCGACCAGTATCAACATATATGTACTTTTATCTCTTATAGTAATCATATTGGGGGAGACAGTTGGTTTGTGGTTTGTTAATACACATCTAGTAATACCAGTTGAAAGAATGAACGCTGCAAACTGGATATATCAGTTCTCGATATTTTCTTTCATTTTTACTTTCATACAGGTTCCATATTCTGCTGCAACCATTGCTCATGAAGATATGGGTATCTTTGCCAAAATCAGTATCGCTGAGTGTGTGTTAAAATTGATATCGGTACTTTTGATTTTCGTCATTCCACTGGATAGGTTAATCATTTATGGAGCTACTTTATTCTTAATATCTACATTGGTCATGATATCCTATATAAAGGTCGGCTATAGTAAATATGCTGAGTGTCGCTATCAAAAGCCAACGGAAAAAACGCTATTCAAAGAATTGCTTTCTTTTTCAGGATGGTCTTTATTTGGTTCGGTCGCCGGAGTTGGAATGTCTCAAGTTAATACCATATTGGTCAATATTTTTTTTGGACCTTTGGTCAATGCTGCAAGAGCGATATCTTTTCAGTTTAACATGGCCTTGAGCTCATTCAGCGGTAGCTTTCTAATGGCAATTAGACCACCGATGATAAAATCTTATGCTGAAGAGTCATATTTATATCTGAATAAGATTTTCAACTTGAGTAACAAGTTTATATACTACTGCTTGTTGATGGTTTGTCTTCCACTTATGTTTGAGATGAACACAGTTTTGATTTTATGGCTGAAAACAACAGACCCTCAAACAGTTTTATTTTCCAGGCTTATTTTGGTATATTCTTTGATAATGTCTTTGAATAACCCTATATCTATCATTATTCAAGCTACAGGTCACGTCAAGGAATACCACGTACCAGTAGAAACCTTTACTCTTTTGTGTGTTCCTGCAACATACATTCTATTTAAATTGGGATATCCGGCTTATTCTACTTACATTGTGATGATAATTGCCGCTGTTGCATCTCATGTCGTCAGATTAATCTGCCTTAAAAAGTATTATAAACCATTCAGTTATTCAGAATACATAAAGTCATTCCTTCTTCCTGCCTTCGTCATAACAATTGTTACGTATCTGATTGTTTTACAAATACATAGTAGCAATATGAATACATCATTTCGTATATTTGCAGTCGTTTTCTTTTCTGTAATATGTGTGGCTACATTTGCGTTATTGTTTGGCTTGTCCAAAATTGAAAAAGACATTCTGAAACAATTAATTACCAACTTGAAACGAAAATAGAGTATTATCACTATGGAATCACTGATGAGTAATATAGTTCTTGTTCTTTTTGTTACTACTTGGATTGTGACTTTTATGTTATATCAACAAAAAAAACGACATTTCGATGCAGGAAGTGTAATCCTCTGTACATACCTTCTCTATTCAATCATGTCATTGATCCTATTTAATATTGATACTCCTTTTGACACTTTTGAAAATATCCGGTTATACCCTTTTATTTACCTGTATTTAATGCTTATGTTAGCATTTTCGCCAATCTTAAAATATGATGCGTATAAAATAAGTGAAATTCAAAAGCCAACTACTTTATTTTTGAATATAACCTGCATTATTTTCATTGTAGCCTCGTTAGTACAATTGCCAACTATTATTTCAGATTTTACTATCAATATAATAAAATTAATAACGATATCTTCTGGTGGGCATGATTTATACAATGAGGCTATGTCTAATAGTTTTTCAACTGGTGCTGGCAATATTACAAATTTGCCTTCCATTATTTCAGGTTCATATGGAAATTTTGGGATTCTTCTGTTTTTCTATTATCTAACACTGAATAAGCCTAATAAATTAATATTAATTGGTTTATTAATATCTAGCATAATAAATATATTCATAAATATATCGCTGGGTCAAAGAGGTCCTATCATTGAAGTACTACTTTCACTAATTATAACTTATTTTGCTCTAAAAAAGTTTTTCCAACCAAAAATTAATAAATTAATCAAAATTATTGGCATTTCTCTGGTAATTGCAACATCGTTGCCATTAATTTATTTAACTAATAGCCGTTTTGGAGACAGTGACGGAGGTTCTTTATCTTCATTCTATTACTATGCGGGTCAAGAGAATTTGTATTTTAATAATTACGGTTTAGATAATGGAGGCATCAGATACGGTGACAGAACATTTCCACTTTTTAAACGTATGTTAGGATTTGAAAATATTCCTATCAATTTTTGGGAAAGAAGAGAAAAGTATCCGAACTTAAAGATAAATGATGAAGTGTTTTATACATTTGTCGGAGATTTCACTTTTGATTTCAGCCCTTTTGTAGCACCCTTAATTTTTCTCATTTTCACATTGTTTGTTCTCAAGAAAACGAGAATTCGAGATGGTATAATACAATTTCATCAACTAATTCTGTTACATTTTGTGATGTGTTTATGTATGCTTGGAGGATTGAAATTATATCCATTTTCTGATGTTGGGGGCAATTTACAACTTATAGTATATTTCATTGCCTATACTGTTTTTAGATTGGATTATGCTGGTATTCTAAAACGAAGAGAAGCAAGTTTGATATAATTTATTTGAATTTTTTCATTTTTTTAACATGAGTAGTTTAATTAAATAGAGTGTTTTTTTTAATGTGGTTTAAAAGTTTGTGTATATGTCTTAAATGTATTATCTTAATAAGTTATTTTAATGAATAAACTATCAGATTACCCCCTGTTTACGGTAATTATTCCACAAAAAGACCGAGGTGAATACTTGATTCATACCTTGAGAACTTGCATGATACAAGATTATCCAAATTTCGAGATAATAGTTTCTGACGATTGTAGCGAAGATAATTCAGTAGAAGTTGTTCGTGAATTAATGAATAAGGATTCCAGAATCAAATTGTTTGCACATGACCATCATTTGGGAATGAGAGATAACTTTGAATTTGCTCTTAATCAGGTCCGACCCGGATATGTTATGGCCCTGGGAGGAGACGACGGTCTCGTCCCTGGATGTATCTGGAGGATGTTTGAGATTTTATCTGAAACAAACAGAGAATTATTAACCTGGCCACTTGCTGGATTTATTTATTCTGATCACAAAGGAGGCAAGAATATATTTTATATTAAAAGAAAGAAAAATTATGGTGTGAAATTTCTTAAATCAGAGGATTTCTTGAATAAGATAGCTAAGACTTTTTTATATCAGATTAATGAATGCCCGATGTTTTACATGAAGGGTGTTGCTTCAACTGCTCTTGTTGATAGGGTAAAATCAAGAACAAAAGATAACAGCTTTTATAATTGTCCTACGCCTGATGGATTCTCCGGTGTAGTATTGGCAGGAGAAGTTGAAGATTTTGCTTTCACTCATGAACCCCTATCTATAGTGGGTATTACAAATAAATCTCAAGGGGGAAACTATCATAGGACTGACAAGAAATCCAGAGAAGAAGCTCAACAATTCTTTAATGATAACATCAGAAAAACGATGCATGTTGAACTTGCTTCTCAACAATATTCACCTTTGGAAACTTTGATGACAGCAGATTTTCTATTAACCGCACGAGATTTACCCGGGTGGCCAGGTAAGTTTGCACCAATATCTTTTGAAGCACTAATACGTGCTTCTTTTAAATTAATTGAAAAGAATCCATTTGAAAATGAGGTTTTGGTTAGAGAATTGAACATTCTCAAGGAGATTGCCAAACAACACGGTTTATTGGATTTATTTAATCAGTTGTTGGTGACAACAAAGAGAAAAGTCGTAAGAATGGAAGATGTTTATGGGTTTGTTATTACACATTCGATAAGATTTGAGGGAACAGAATTAGGGATTAATAACATTTTCGATGCTTCTCTCGCTACGAATTTCGTTTATAATTTTTACAATAAAATATCCTTTAAAGAGATCATTGCCTTAATTAGAAATACTTGTAGAATACTTATTAGAATCAGGAAATATAAGGAAGAGAATCTTCCAAATATCAATTAATTATTAATTCGCTATATGTCATTATTTAAAGACAAAATCCTGTTGATAACAGGTGGTACAGGTTCATTTGGGAATGCAGTGTTGAACCGCTTTCTGCACACTGATATTGGTGAAATCCGTATTTTTTCCCGTGATGAAAAGAAACAGGACGACATGCGTCACGAGTTTCAGGCTAAGATGCCGGAGTTTGCTGAAAAGATTAAATTCTATATCGGCGATGTTAGGGATTTAGCAAGTGTGAAGAATGCTATGCACGGTGTGGATTACATCTTCAATGCGGCTGCTTTGAAGCAGGTGCCTTCTTGTGAGTTTTTTCCTTTAGAGGCATTGAAAACCAACATTTTGGGTACGGATAATGTGCTTACTGCGGCCATCGAGGAGGGTGTCAAGACTGTAATTTGCCTTTCTACTGACAAAGCAGCTTATCCTGTCAATGCTATGGGCACTTCCAAAGCAATGATGGAGAAAGTCATCGTGGCGAAATCACGTAACGTAAGTCCTGATAAAACGAAGATTTGCTGTACCCGTTATGGTAATGTGATGTGTTCTCGTGGCTCTGTTATTCCTTTATGGATTGATCAGATAAGAAATGGTCAACCTATTACTTTGACCGAACCTTCAATGACTCGTTTCATTATGTCTCTTGACGAAGCGGTTGACCTTGTACTCTTCGCTTTTGATAACGGAACAAGTGGAGATATCCTCGTACAAAAGGCTCCGGCTTGTACAATTCAGACTCAAGCAGAGGCTGTTTGCGAGCTCTTTGGAGGCAATAAAGATAATATAAAGGTAATCGGTATCCGCCATGGCGAAAAGATGTATGAGACCTTATTAACTAACGAGGAATGTGCTCATACTATCGATATGGGTAACTTCTTTAGAGTTCCTAGTGATAAACGTGGTTTGAATTATGCTAAGTACTTTGTCGACGGAGACACTGAGCGCAATCTATTAACAGAATTCAATAGTAATAACACGGAACTTTTAGGTCTTGAGCAGGTAAAAAATAAATTACTTTCTCTTGAATATATACAAGAAGAACTTAAGAAAATAAAGGTTAAGTAATATGAAGTTTTTTATATTAGGCTGCAATGGTATGGCAGGTCATACCATCTCATTGTATTTGAAAGAGCAAGGACATGTAGTATTTGGTTTTGATAGATCAAAATCACAATATATTGACAGTGTTGCCGGTGATGCCCATGATACTGAATTCTTGAGAAAGCTTATTGCTGAAAGTAAATATGATACTGTGATTAACTGCATCGGTATCCTCAATCAGTTTGCTGAGGAAAATAAGGCATTAGCTACTTTCTTAAACTCCTACTTTCCTCACTTTTTAACAGAAGCTACTGCCGGGACCGATACACAAGTGATTCATATGAGTACTGACTGTGTGTTTTCCGGCAAACGTGGCGGATACACCGAGGATGATTTTCGTGATGGTGAAACATTCTATGATAGGTCAAAGGCTCTTGGAGAACTTGAGGATGATAAGAATATTACATTACGAAACTCTATCGTAGGTCCTGATATCAATTCCATGGGTATTGGACTTCTTAACTGGTTTATGCATCAAAGTGGCGAAATCAATGGTTACACCAAAACTATGTGGACAGGACAGACGACTCTCCAGCTTGCAAAGACAATGGAAACGGCTGCTAAGGAAAAAGCACATGGGTTGTATAACACTGTTCCAGATCATTCTATTTCAAAGTACGATTTGCTTGGACTCTTCAATCATTACCTTAGAGGTGATTCTTTGAAGATTAATCCGGTTGAAGGCGTTAATGCAGACAAATCGCTCAAGCGTACCAGATATGAGTTCAGCTATTTAATACCCGACTACGAAACTATGGTAGCTGAACTGGCTGAGTGGATAAAGAAACATAAGGATATGTATCCTCATTATAATCTTTAGAATTGAGCAATATGAAGAAACTGAAACTGATGACAATTGTCGGAACTCGTCCTGAAATCATCAAGATGTCGGCCATTATCAAGAAGTGTGACAAATACTTTGATCACATCCTCGTACATACAGGTCAGAATTATGACTATACACTGAACGAAGTCTTCTTTAAAGACCTAGACTTGCGTGAACCTGCCTACTTCCTTGGAGTAGTAGGTGAGAACCTTGGACAGACTATGGGCAATGTGATTGCCAAGTCATACGAGTTGATGATGGAGGTTAAACCTGATGCTATCATTGTATTAGGTGATACCAATTCCTGTTTGTGTGTAATCTCAGCTAAACGATTGAAGATTCCTGTTTTCCATATGGAAGCAGGTAATCGTTGTAAAGATGAGAATTTACCGGAAGAAGTTATACGCCGAATTGTGGATGTTACCAGTGATATTAATCTTTGTTATTCCGAACACGCTCGTCGGTATATCCTTGATTCGGGAAATAAACCAGAATATACCTTTGTAGTCGGTTCGCCTATGGCAGAAGTGCTGGAAGGATGTTTACAGCAAATTAATGAAAGTAAAGTGTTGGAAGAGCTTGGACTAGAAGCAGGCAAATATATTCTACTTTCAGCTCATCGTGAAGAAAATATTGATATCGAATCCAATTTCTTCTCGCTAATGAATGCTATAAATACGATGGCAGTGACATACGATATGCCAATTCTCTATAGCTGTCACCCTCGTTCCAAAAAAAATATCGAGAAAAGAGGATTCAAATTTGATAAGCGTGTTATTCAACATCAACCTCTTGGATTTTTCGATTACAACAAACTACAACAGAATGCTTTCTGTGTAGTTTCTGATAGTGGTACACTTGCTGAAGAAAGTGCCTTTTTTCACTTTCCGGCAGTATCTGTTAGAACTTCTACCGAACGTCCAGAAGCGATGGACAAAGGTGTATTTATAATCGGTTCCATTACATCAGATCAGGTAATTCAAGCAGTAGAGATGGCTGTTGAGATGCTTAAAAATGGAGATGATGCTTGTGATGTTCCAACTTATGTAGATAAAAATGTATCAACTAAAGTAGTTAAGCTTATTCAGAGCTATACTGGCATCGTAAATAGAATGATTTGGAGAAAGTAAAAATTTGATGAAGACTATAATGCTCGTAATCGAAAATCGTGCCAAAACAATCAAGATGTTTTCACTGGTTAAGGGATTCCAGAAATATCCAGAATAATTCAAGACTGTTGTCTTTGTTACAGGTCTGCCCCATGAAATGTTTGACCAAGTACTTATGAAATTCGAAATAGTACCCGACTTTGACTTGAATTTCAAAAAGCAATGTCAAGACTTGTATAATGTAACAGCAAGAGTCCTTGTCGTTATACTTTTTAGGTAGTCATACCTTAGTGTAAATTTATAAGTTTTTTTATATTAAATTGAAGAAAACATGAAAGCAGTATTTATGGGATTGGGTTACATTGGACTACCAACAGCGGCTGTTGCTGCTAGTAAAGGGATTCAGGTTATAGGAGTTGATGTAAATCCTTCAGTTGTCGAAACGATTAATCAGGGTAAAATTCACATAGTTGAGCCAGACTTGGATAAGGTTGTAAAAGCAGTTGTTGAAAAAGGTCAATTAAGAGCTTCACATAAACCCGAAGGAGCCGATGCTTTTTTTATAGTTGTTCCAACGCCTTTTAAACAAAATCACCGTGCTGATATAACCTATGTAGAATCAGCAACACGTATGGTGATTCCCTATTTAAAAGAAGGAAATTTATTTGTTATTGAGTCAACATCGCCTGTAATGACGACAGAAAAAATGGCTGATGTGATTTTTAAAGAACGCCCAGAACTTAAAGATAAAATTTATATTGCTTATTGTCCTGAACGAGTATTGCCAGGAAATGTACTCTATGAATTAGAACACAACGATCGGGTAATTGGGGGAATAAATCCAGAATCATCCGATAAGGCCATTGAATTTTACTCTCGATTTGTAAAAGGAAAATTACATATAACCAATGCTCGTACAGCTGAAATGTGCAAACTGACTGAAAATTCATCACGTGATTCACAAATTGCTTTTGCAAATGAATTATCTATGATTTGTGATAAAGCAGGTATAAATGTTTGGGAGTTGATAGAATTAGCGAACAAACATCCAAGAGTCAATATACTTCAACCCGGTTGTGGCGTTGGAGGTCATTGTATTGCTGTGGATCCTTGGTTTATTGTATCGGATTTTCCAGAACAAGCTCATTTAATAAAACGTGCCCGTGAGACGAATGATTATAAAGCTGATTGGTGTGCAAATCGGGTTATTGAGGTTTGCATTGAATTTGCAGAAAAAAAAGGTTATGAGCCAATTATAGCCTGTATGGGATTAGCGTTTAAACCAGATATTGACGATTTAAGAGAATCGCCTGCTAAATATATTTCATCCCGTATCATTTCTGAGGCTAGAGCAGATGTTTTAATTGTCGAACCCAATGTAGAAAATCATAAAAGCTTTAACTTGTTTAATTATCAAGAAGCATATAATAAAGCTGACATTGTGGTATGGCTTGTTAGACATAAAGAATTTTTAGCTATGCCCGTTTCAAAAGATAAATTGGAGTTGGACTTTTGTGGAGTTAGAAAATAGAAAATATGAAAAAAATAATGTTAGTTTTTGGAACTCGCCCCGAAGCTATAAAAATGGCACCATTGGTTAAAGAGTTTCAAAAATATCCTGAACAATTTCAAACCATTGTCTGTGTGACAGGGCAACATCGCGAAATGCTGGATCAAGTGTTATATTTGTTTGAAATTGAACCTGACTATGATTTGAATATCATGCAACAAGGTCAGGATTTATATGATGTTACAGCCCGCGTTTTGATTGGAATGCGTGATATCCTGAAAGAAAATCATCCCGATGTTGTTTTGGTTCACGGAGATACTACAACTTCAACGGCTTCTGCTTTGGCAGCTTTTTATCAGCAAATTCCGGTTGGACATGTTGAGGCCGGTTTACGTACACATAATATTTATAGTCCATGGCCTGAAGAAATGAATCGATTGATTACCAGCCGAATTGCATCTTATAATTTTGCACCAACTCAATTGAGCAAACAAAATCTGATTGATGAAGGTGTTGCTGAAAACAAAATTCTTGTTACCGGAAATACGGTTATTGATGCACTTTATATGGTGATTGCAAAAATAAAAAGCAATGTCGAAATGGCTTCTAAATTGAATTCTTCATTGAAAAAGTCGGGTTACGATGTAGAAAGATTGAATGGTAAAAAAAAACTGGTTTTAATTACCGGACATCGTCGCGAAAACTTTGGAGATGGATTTATTAGTATGTGTTCTGCCATAAAAGCATTGGCAGAAAAATATCCAAAGGTAGATTTTGTATATCCAATGCATCTTAACCCGAATGTTCGTAAACCGATTCGTGAAGTATTCGGAGATGAAAATGCGAGTTCAAATATGTTTTTTATAGAACCATTAGAGTATCTTCCTTTTGTTTTTCTGATGGAAAAAAGCGATGTAGTATTAACCGATAGTGGTGGTATTCAAGAGGAAGCTCCCGGATTAGGAAAACCTGTATTAGTTATGCGTGACACAACAGAGCGTCCGGAAGCATTAGAAGCCGGAACAGTAAAACTGGTGGGAACTGATTTCAATAAAATTGTTACAGAAGTTTCTGCATTGCTTGATGATCAAGCGTATTACGAAAAAATGAGTAAAGCACAAAACCCTTATGGGGATGGAAAAGCTTCAGAAAGAATCGTGAATTTTAAATTTAACTAAAATGATAAAAGTTTGTCACTTAACGAGTGTCCATTCAAGATTTGATGCGCGGATATTTAGTAAAGAATGTAAGAGTTTAGTAGAAGCTAATTATGATGTCTCGTTAATCGTTGCTGATGGTAAAGGTGATGAAAGTGTCGATAATATAAAAATTTATGATGTTGGGTCAGAACTGGGTCGTATTAATAGAATAACGAAAACAACAAAAAAAATAAGAAAACTTGCTGTTAAATTAAATTGTGAAATTTACCATTTTCATGACCCAGAATTACTTTTTGTTGGATTAAGATTAAAGATTCTTGGCAAAAAAGTGATTTTTGATATGCATGAAAATGTTCCTGCTGATATTGAAGAGAAAGAATATATTCATCCATTTTTGAGGAAAATATTCTCTTTTTGGTATAGAAAACTTGAAATTTATGCTGTAAAAAAGTTTGATGCAATTGTATCAACAAGAGAAAGTATAAATCAAAGGTTAGAGTCATTTAATTTGAATATTGAATTGATAACTAATTATCCGATTATTGAAGAAAATATAGCAAAAGAATTATATCAAATTCCAACTATTTGTTTTGCAGGTGCTGTAGTTCCTAACTGGCAACATAAAGAAATTATCAATGCTATTGTTAACATTGATAATGTCAGATATTTATTGGCTGGACCAGCAGATGAGGATTATTTAGAGGAACTAAAATTATTAAATGGTTGGGGTAAAGTTGAATATCAAGGGAAAATTCCCTTTGAGGATGTTAATAATATGTATAAACAGGGGACCATTGGTGTTGCATTATATATTTACTGCAAGAATATGGATGGAAAAATCGGTAATTTAGCTAATACAAAATTATTTGAATATATGAATTGGAAAATTCCAATTATTTGTACTGATTTCTCACTTTGGAAAAAAATTGTTGTTGAAGAAGAACAATGTGGTATTTGTGTAGATCCGTACGATACAAACGCCATTGCAACTGCAATCAAATATCTAAATGACAACCCTTTAATTGCAAAAAAAATGGGTGAAAATGGACGAAAAGCTGTGTTGAAAACTTACAATTGGAAAACTCAGGAGGTAATATTGTTGAAATTATATGATAAAATAATTAAATGTTAATCATTTATGGAAGTTGCTAAAGTAATATCCTTACCAAAAATCATTGATCAACGTGGTAATCTTTCATTTATTGAAGAGTGGAACCATGTTCCTTTTAAAATTGAAAGGACCTATTGGATTTATGATGTTCCCGGTGGTGAAAAAAGAGGCGGACATGCTTATAGAAACAATCAAGAATTTATTGTAGCTTTGTCAGGAAGTTTTGATGTCATTTTGGATAATGGTAATAAGCGAGAAGTTTTTTCATTGAATCGTTCGCACTATGGATTATATATTCCTCAAGGAGTTTGGAGACAGATGGAAAACTTCTCTACAAATTCTTTAGCACTCATCTTAGCATCAACGAAATATGATGTAAATGATTATATTCGTGATTATGTAGAATTTAAGAAATCGGTGAAGTGAGAAAAACTACAGTATATGATTGTTCAGTTTTAGAAATTGACAAACATCATCACGAAAAAGGAAACATAAGTGTTATAGAAAATAAAGTAACAGTTCCTTTTGATGTAAAAAGGGTGTATTATCTCTATGACGTACCTGGTGGAGAATCAAGAGGTGGTCATGCTCATAAAGACTTATGTCAACTAATTGTTGCTGCAAGTGGCAGTTTCAATGTAACCCTTGATGATGGAAACGTAAAAAGAACTTTAACATTAAATCGTCCCTATCAAGGTTTATTAGTGGTTCCGGGCATTTGGCGTGAATTAGATGACTTTTCTTCAGGTTCCGTTTGTTTGGTGTTAGCATCAAACGTATATAATGAACATGACTATATAAGAGATTATGAAGAGTTTAAAAAAATTAAAATACAAATATGATACACCCATTAGCTGATGTTCAAACAACTTTAATTGGTACAAATACACGTATCTGGCAATTTGTGGTAATACTTAAGGATGCGCAAATAGGTGAAAATTGTAATATTTGTAGTCATTGTTTTATTGAAAATAAGGTTGTTATTGGAAACAACGTGACAGTTAAATTTGGGGTTTGTTTATGGGACGGAATAACCTTGGAAGACAACGTACAAATTGGACCTAATGTTACTTTTACAAATGATAAATATCCAAGAGCAAAACAGCCCTTTGTATTGCAACGCACAATGATTAAAAGAAATGCTTCGATTGGTGCAGGTTCAGTCATTCTTGGAGGTATTACCATAGGTAAAAATGCACTGATAGGAGCTGGAAGTGTAGTTACAAAGGACATTCCGGACAATGAATTATGGTTTGGAAATCCTGCAAAATTTATAAGAAAATTAGTATAATGATTAAGTTTTTAGATTTAGAAAAGATAACCCAAAAGTATTCGGTTGAAATACATAATGCTGTTGAAAGAGTAGTCGATTCCGGTTGGTATTTACAAGGAATTGAAAATAAGACTTTTGAATTGAACTACGCAAACTATATCGGTACAGATTATTGTATCGGAGTTGCAAATGGATTGGATGCTTTGCGTTTAATCCTTCGAGCTTATATTGAACTTGGGATTATGAATGAAGGAGACGAGATTATTGTGCCAGCAAATACATATATAGCTTCAATTCTTGCAATTACCGACAACAAATTAGTTCCTGTTTTAGTTGAACCTTCATTTGAAACATTAGAAATAGATGATACAAAGATTGAGTCTGCTATCACTCCAAAAACGAAAGGAATAATGATTGTTCACCTTTATGGACAATGTGCTTATACTGAAAATATAACTGAAATCTGCAAAAAATACAACCTAAAATTAATTGAGGATAATGCACAAGCTCACGGTTGTAAGTTTGATAACAAGAAAACAGGCAGTTTAGGCGATGCAGCAGGACACAGTTTCTATCCGGGGAAAAATCTTGGTGCTTTTGGAGATGCTGGTGCAGTAACAACAAATGATTTTTCGTTAGCTGAAATGGTACGTACATTAGCTAACTATGGTTCAAAAACTAAATACGTGTTTGAATATCAAGGATTAAATAGCCGTTTGGATGAAATTCAGGCTGCAGTATTGGATGTGAAATTAAAACATTTAGATGAAGATACAGCTATTCGAAAAAAAAATGCCAAATACTATATCGAAAATATAAAACATCCTGAAATTAAACTTCCTAAAGTAAAAGAATGGAATGCTCATGTTTTCCATATATTTGCAATTTTTACTCCTCGTAGAGATGAATTACAAAAATACTTAATCAAAAATGGAATTCAGACATTAATTCACTATCCAATACCTCCGCACAAACAAAAGTGTTATGCAGAATGGAATCATTTAATGTTACCAATAACAGAACAAATTCATAACGAGGAATTAAGTTTACCAATTAGCTCGGTGATGACAAAAGAAGAAATAATATGTGTTGTAAATGCTATTGAAAAATGGAAAATAACAGAATGAAAATTTGGTTTGTAAATTATTATTCAATGCCTCCACATAAACAGGAATGTTACAAGGAGTGGAATGGTAGGAGTCTGCCAATTACAGAGCAGATTGCAGAACAAGAGTTAAGCTTGCCCATTGGGCCAGCTATTTCAATAGATGAAGTAAAACTGGTTATTGAGTTGATAAATAAGTTCTAGTCATGCCGAAAAAAAATATTTGGTTTGTCAATAAGGAGGCAGCACCTTCGACTGAATTTGCTACTCACATGCGTACTATGCGTCAAGCTCAGTTTTTTCAGGAGAAAGGATATAGTGTCAAGGTGTTCTGTTCTTCTGTAGTACACAATTCAAATGTTGAACACAGGTTTGAAGGAAAAATTAAGGAAGAAATGCATGATGGCATACCAATGGTTTTTGTTAAATGTCCAAAATATGGAAAAAGTTCATTGAAAAGAGTGTTGGCATTTTTTATATTCTCTGTCAATCTTTTCAAGGCAAAATCGTTAGGAAAACCTGATATTATAATTCACGAATCAAAAACACCTTTTGACATATTGGTATATTGGTTCGCCAAGAAGTATAAAGCTAGATATATTGTTGATATTGAAGACCTGTGGCCGTTTGAGTTAGAACATTTTGGTTTTTTTTCAAAGGGAAATCCATTATTGAAGATGCTGTATAGAATGGAACGTTGGCTATATGCACATTGTGAACATGTTGTTGTTTCTCAGGAAGGCTGTCATGAGTACATCAAGGAACACAAATGGGATATTGAGCATTGTGGACCAATCGATCTGAACCGAATCCATTATGTAAATAATGGGACTAGCCTAGCGGAGTTCGATGATAATAAGGCCAAATATGTTTTAGATGACGCTGATTTGAAAGACAGTTCATTCAAGTTAATTTATCTTGGAAGCATTCGATTGGCAAATAATCTTGATAGATTGATTGATGCTGCAAAACTTCTGCTACCATATAAAGACATAAAAATACTAATATATGGTAATGGTACAGAACGTGAATCTTTAGAAGTAAGGTGTAGGAAGGAAAAGGTGGAAAATGTTTTCTTCAAAGATAAATGGATTGAATTGCAATATGTGCCATTTGTATTATCAAGGGCCAATGTCAATCTTCTAAACTATGCACCAAACTGGGCTCCTTATGGTGGCTCAATGAATAAAATGGTGATGGCTTTTGCAAGCGGGAAACCTATTATATGTAATGCTGGAATGCCCTATTCTGAAATACAAAGACATAATATTGGAATTGATAAGGCATTTATTAATGACCAAGAGTATGCAAATGCAATTCTGAGTATATATTATATGAATCAACAAGGATATAATGAGATGTGTTATAGGGTAAGAGAAGTTGCTAAAAGATATGATGCACCGTACTTGTGCGAACAGTTTGCTAATTATTGCAGCATACCAATTTGAGAAAAGTAGCTTTAGATTTGAGTTGCATGCCCTTCTTGGCCTTGATGACGAAGTACGAACTGAGCCCTGTGATACTGTAAAGCCGTTCATCATCGACATATCCACGGTCGATGGAGTTGCTAACTTAGCGCGGACACAGAGTTAAGCATAAAAGTTTAATTTTGTTCAATGAGAAAAGAGCGAACACATTATGACAGAGCGTTCAAAGATAATGCAGTCAAGTTGAGTTTTGAACGTACGAACATCACCGAGTTTGCACGTGAGGGGTCTCGACCCACTATTGATCCGTCGGTGGCGTAAAAGAGTAAAAATTCACCATAAAATTGACCCAAAAACTGTCAGATATTGGGTAGACATAAAATGCAATTTTAAACTATCATTACACTAGTGTAATATTATTCGTAATGAATCACCCGGGGCAAGCCCCGAGGAATTCTCTTGATTTAATAAATAAATTTAGATAATGTATCCATGAAAATAAATTTTTCACCTCCTTACATCGATGATTCAGTTATCAACGAAGTAGTTGATTCTTTAAAATCCGAGGGGATCACAACCTGTCCAAAAATGAAAGCATTAGAAGCATAAATCAAAAATTCAACTTCTGCAAAGGAAGTTTTATGTGTAAATTTATAGACTTCGGATGCTATTATGATATTGAAGTGGTTAGGAATTAAAGCGATGATTTATGTGAATATGCTGAATTGCTTTCAATTGCTGTATTTGTTAATAAACAAGGTAAAGGTATTGGTAAGAAATTATTATTAGAACTCGAGAAAGAGTTGAAATTAAAAAATTTTTCTAAATTGTCACTTACTACTGATTTTTACAATAATATTAAAGTTATTGAGTTTAATAATGGATTAGGTTATAATATTTACTATGATTTTATTGCATATCCAAATTGAAAAATGTACAGAATGATAAAAGATTTAAAAGAACAAATATGAAAATAAGCTTTTCTCCTCCCTATATAGATGATGCAGTCATCAATGAAGTTGTAGAAACATTAAAATCAGGGTGGATTACAACCGGCCCTAAAGTGAAAGCATTGGAAGCAGAAATTAAAAGTTTTACTTCTGCTAAGGAAGTTTTGTGTGTAAATTCATGGACTTCGGGTGCTATAATGATGTTGAGGTGGTTAGGAGTAAAAGCTGATGATGAAGTAATTGTTCCTGCATACACTTACGCTGCAACAGCTTTGGCTGTAATGCATGCCGGTGCTAAACCTGTGATGGTTGATTCGTGTGAAGATTTTAATATCTCGGTTGAAGCAATTCGTAAAGCCATTACACCTAAGACAAAAGCTATTATTCCTGTTGATATTGCAGGATTTCCCTGCGAACATGATGCTATTATGTCACTTGTTGCAGATAAAGAAGTGTTGAATCTATTTCAACCATCCTCTCCAGTACAGCAAAAATTAGGTCGAATTCTTGTATTAAATGATGCCGCTCATTCTTTGGGAGCATTCTACAGTGGAAGTCTGAGCACTGGTACCGAAGCAGATGTGACTATCTTTTCGCTTCATGCTGTTAAAAATATTACTACAGCCGAAGGTGGGGCTATTTGTTTAAATTTACCGGAACCGTTCGATAATAGTTCATTATATGCAGAATTAAGACAACTGAGTCTTAATGGGCAAACGAAAGATGCATTTTCAAAAAGTAAAGCGGGTGGATGGCGTTATGATATTGTTGATTTTGGTATGAAAATTAATATGCCGGATGTGAATGCTGCCATCGGTTTAGCCCAACTACGTCAATATCCGGCATTACTCTCAGAACGTAAAAGGATTTTTAACGAATACAATGATAAATTAGGTAAATGTGATTGGGCTATTCTGCCTCCTTCAAAAGAAAATGGTAAAGAGAGTTCATATCATCTTTATGCGTTGAGAATTAAGGATGTTACGGAACAACAACGTGATGAAATTTTAGATGAAATTGCAAAACAAGAAGTGGCGATTAATGTTCATTTTATCCCCCTGCCTAAGTTAAGCTTTTTTAAAAATATGGGTTATAAAATTGAAAATTATCCACAAGCATATAAAAATTATTCGTGTGAAATATCTTTGCCCATTTATCCTCAGTTAACAAATGAAGAGGTTGATTTCGTTATTGAAACAGTAAAAAATGCATATACAAAAGTAGTTCAAAAAAAATGATAAGACTTTTTGATATTGTATTTTCTATTATTGGAATTATTCTTTTATTGCCCTTGTTTTTAATAATTTATCTATTAATAGTTATTGAAAGCAAAGGAGGTGGATTTTATTTACAAAATAGAGTGGGTAGGAATGATGTTGAATTTAGATTGATCAAATTTCGTTCAATGCGTATTGGATCAGATAAAAAAGGGCTTATTACAGTGGGAGGATATGATCCCAGAATGACCCGAATTGGAATTATTATTCGTCATTTAAAATTAGATGAACTACCTCAACTTTTCAATGTTTTTAAAGGTGATATGAGTTTAGTAGGTCCTCGTCCTGAAGTAAAAAAATATGTTGATTTATATACAGAAGGACAACGCAAAGTTTTAAGTGTTCGGCCTGGAATTACTGATTATGCATCAATTGAATATGTTGATGAAAATATAATTCTTGGTAGAGTTAAAGATCCAGAGTCGGTATATATAGAACAAATTATACCGGATAAAATTAGACTTAATATGAAATATATTGAGAACCAGAATTTAAAAGAATATTTTCATATTATTTTTTTGACATTTTGGCATATAATAAAAAAATGATTTAAATTCATTGATACATTTGTTTTTGTAAACTTAAATAATAAGTTCCAATATGAACAATCCTGTTCGACTCTCAAAATCATTACTATATTTCCTGCTTTCATTCATGTTTTTGAGTTGCAACACTCCTGCCGATTCTCCCTATATACCTATCACTTTCAGCAAAATAACATCCATGCCGGGCACAGGACGTGCATCTGCAGTGGCTTTTGTAATTAATGGAAAGGGATACGTGGCTTTAGGTAGAACTGCAGTCCGAAATGGAGTGCTTAAAGATTGTTGGCAATATGATCCCAATAAAGGTGATAGCTGCTGGAAGCGAAAAGCAGATTTTCCGGGCAGTGCCAGAGTGAAAGCTACTGCGGCTGTAGTAAATGGTAAAGCTTATGTAGGACTTGGGTTTAACATAGCATTGGGCGTTTACAATACTGACGCTTGTCTGAAAGATTTTTGGATGTATGATCCACTTACCGATACTTGGCAACAAAAAGCCAATTTTCCAAGTAATTATACTGATGCTTGCGGTTGTTTTGTTGTAAACAATGAGATTTATGTCACATCAGGTATGGATGGAGTCGGATTTGAAAATGAAGTATGGAAATATATTTCGATTGAGGGTCAACCGGGTACATGGGTGAGATTGAATGATTTCTCCGGACGGGCTCGTGCCGGTGGAATTGCAATTACTGATGGCGAGCATATCTATTTTGGCACAGGATACTTGACATTTAATGCAAATGACTGGTGGGAGTATTTACCTGCATCGGACTCGTGGTCTCAGCGGAAAAATATGCCCGATAATGGTCGTGAAAATTCTGTCTCACTTACCATCAACAATCGTTTTTTTATATCAACCGGAAGACATTTTGGTGGAAATATGACAGGTGGAGAAGTGAAATCGGATATTTTGGAATATGACGTGGTACGAAATGTTTGGTACGAAAGAGGAAATATCCCGGCATCAGGACGAGAAAATGCAATTGCATTCACCCTGAATGGAAAAGGATATATTGGTTTTGGCGAAAATGACACACAAATATTGAATGATTTCTGGAGTTTTGAACCCTGATTTAAATTTACAATTTATGCAGTTACAATTTACAATTAGGAGAGTCGGCTTTATATTTAAAAGAATAATTATTCCTTTGATTATAATAATGTTGCCTTTTGGGGTTCATGCTCAAAACGACACAATTAAGTATGATGTAGGTATGTTGGGAGCAGCTTCCACCGGAACTTATTCTCCCTTTTGGCTACAAAGTAAATCATACGGAAAAATAGCTTCATCTCCATATAGCGCTGATTTACTTCTTGGATTTTCGAAAGATTATAATCAAAGCCAAAAACTTTTTGACTACGGTTTTAAAGCGAATTTTCTGGTTCAAACTTTTAATAATCAAACTAACACGTATTTTCACGAATACTATGCAAAAGCACGTTTTCTGGTTTTCGATTTAACTGTTGGAGCACGTGAAGATCATTTGGGAAACCAAGATTCAACTTTATCATGCGGAGGTTTTCTATTTTCACAAAATTCGCGTCCAATGCCTAAAATTACCATTGGCATTGAACGTTTCACACCTATACCATTTACAAATGGATTCGTGGAAATCAAAGGTGCACTTACTCATGGCTGGTTTACCGACAATATTTATGATCAAAATGTTTTGCTTCATCACAAATATGCCTATTTAAAATTGGGTGGTAAGCTTCCGGTTCATATTCAATATGGTTTAGATCATGTAGCGCAATGGGGTGGAAATATTCCGGGTTGGGGAGCGCAACCCGTAAGTTTACACGATTATGTAGATATATTTTTTGGTCGTTCCGGCGGATCAGATGCTAATAGATCTGATCAAATAAATGCGTTGGGAAATCATATTATTTCACAAAGTATGAAGTTGGATGTAGATATTTCGGACTTTAAAATTAGTGGATACTGGCAAAATCTGTCGGAAGACGGACCGATCAGGATGATTTGGAACACAATGAATCTACCTGATGGACTCTGGGGCATATCCATAAGAAATAAGCACTTTCCGTTTATTAAAGGCATTGTATATGAATGCCTTAATACGACTGATCAATCGGGACCGTATCATGATAAAGACGGTATCATATTTGGCGGGGGTGATAACTATTTTAACGGCCAATATCAAACAGGGTGGAGTTACTATTCAAGAACTATCGGAACACCTTTTATTACATCTCCACTGTTAAATAAAAATGGTGAAATCAATATTACAAATAATCGGGTTCAGGTTCATCATTTTGGTATAGAAGGCGATGTGTCGGATTATCGATACAAGTTTTTGTCTTCCTTCAGTAAAAACTATGGCACTTATAGTAGTCCTTACCCGGAAATGATACAAAATACATCGATATTATTGGAAGTAAACAAACAATTTCCAAAATTATTAAACATAAACATTGGGTGTAAAATAGGAGCAGACTTTGGAAAATTATACGGAAATTCGGTAGGTTTACAGATTTCAATTATAAAAACAGGTAATTTGTTTCATTATTAAAAGCAAGAAATAATTATGCTAAATAAAAATCTTTCCGTCGTGTAGCACGAAAGCTCCGGCGGAAAGAGTTTTATTTGATAGGAAGATTTTAAATTGCAATTTTGGTAATCAGATTATCTGCTTTCAGAATATATACCTGATTTCGGGGCAAATCTGTTAATTTAATAGTTGTACTTTCGGGCACTATCGTTTTAATAGTTTGACCTAAAAGATTATAGATAGTCAAAATTGTATTAACTGTTGGTAAATAAACTGTTATATCTCCGTTTGACTCAACAGTCACTACCAGTTTGGTTTTAAATGGATAACCCAATGTAATTACTGAAATAGTGTTTGAAAAATCAGTAATATTTTCATAATGAATGCTTTTGTCACTTGCACGGACTTTATAAAAATATTCTGTTTTTGGGATCAAATTGGTTAATGTATCCGTATTTGATGTTACCCAATTCTCACGTTGAATGTAATTAATTGTTTGAGAGAAACCGGCTGATACGTCATCAAAAGTTATATCTCCTATCCCTTTAAAATAGGTAAATTTGAATCTGTTATATTCTTTCGTCTCAGGAAAAGAATAGGTTTTATTTTTTTCATAAAGTGTAGTTGTTACAGCAATACTATCGACATTTTCCCAAACATGCTGATCATTTTGAGCTTGAACTAAGAATCCTCCATTATTTCCTCCCATGGATCGAATAAAAAATGAAAGTTTGGTAACCGGAAGCAAATATTGTTCTGTTTGAACATATTCTCCAGTGTTTTGAAATTGTAAAGAAGGAGGATTTGCACCACTGTAAACAGTTGAACTGGAAATTGTTGATGCTGTTATTGTCCAACCATTCGGAGCGATAATACCTTTATCAAATTCTTCTGTAATAGTTGATTCACCAGCAGAAACATTATATACAGTTACATAATAGCCGGTTGCATCAGAAACAGAATTCCAATTTGCAATAAAACTTGTAAAAGTATTTTCAGTTGCAGCAGTTGCTACTGGTGGTACAACATAAACTGCACGAGTCGAAGAACCCGATAACTGAGCATCCGCATAATCGCCACTTGTAGTAGAAGCAACAAAAGTGTCGTTGTGAACACTGTTATATGATGGAATAGTAGGATTGTATCGGATTTGAATATTAGTATTTGTAACTACTGAGTCAAGGGGTGTCAATGTTATACTTTTCCCCCAGGCAGTATTTGGATCAGTGTCTTTCTTCATTTCAAAGTGGGTTCCGGTTTTAAAAGCAATATTGATCGGTGATGACAGTTTAGTTCCACTTACAGTCACAGTTTGAATTGCAGAAGGTGTTCCCTGAACTGTAGAAAACGCCTGTAAATTTTGAACTAAGACGATGTTAGTACCGAAATGGAAAAAGATCTGGCCATTGATTTCTCGAATATTTAAAAGTGGTTTTTTAATATTCACACCACTTCTTAGTATTGGATTATAGGTTGTTACTTTACTGGTTCCCGGAAATGGATCACCGGCCAAAGTATTATCGATTGTGGTTGTTTCAGATAAAGCTATTCCATCTGCTTCTATTATGTCAACTCCCATAGCATTAGGATCATTGTTTGGGCTGTTATCTGCCCATGTGGCTTGGTCATAGAAAACATGTGTTATTAACATGCCGTGTCCGGGAAGATAAGTATCCCAACCGCTCTTTTGTCGGTTTTCCAGCATGAAAAATTCAACTGGTGAGGGGTTCGCTCCATTCAAATTATGATTTCCATTTTGAGAAATTAAATAGGCTTTATTACTTGAAAGTAGTGAAGCCAAACTATAATCATCTGAAACTTTTAATTCGGTTGGAACTAACCAGTTTAAGAAGAAACGTTCGTAGGATGAATATCCGCATGGTGTACGTCCACCATTCAGATAGGGTCCATAATCCATAATGTCCCATAACGACAAAGTATGATGCGTTGCGGCATTAGTTGCATAAAAGTCGGGTAATCCCAGTACATGACCGAATTCGTGACAAAAAGTGCCAATGCCACACATATTTGTACCGGTATAACCTTTTAGTTCAGAGGTACAAGCATAATCATAAACCGACACACCGTTAAATTTAGTCGAATAATCCGCTAAAGTCCATCTGTGAGGCCAAACAGTATTTTTATTGATATTTGTGGAAGAATTGTCTTCAGCTTCATTAAAACCGGCGTAATAGATAAATACATTGTCAACAATGCCATCTTTATCCGTATCATATTGTGAAAAATCAACTCCGGCAGCCGAAGCTAATGTACAAGCATCAATCACCATTTGACGGGGATTTACGTCCATTCCACTTGCATCGTTTGTCCCGTAAGTTGCTTCAGTATTTGATAAAGGAACTGGTCCAACGACATCAAACTGAGGAATAAAATTTCCATTTGAACTATCGTGAAAATAATCTTTAGCTGAACCGGTACCTCCGTTTGTTGAATATCCGGCTTGATTTAACAGGTTCGTAAAAGCAAGTTGTGGATTTGGAGTAACAAACTCTCTGTCAGAAAAATTAACCAGTATAACCAATGATCTGGGAGAACCTGTTAATGGGTAACTTTTTTGTGGAACAGAGCCCGAAACAAGTCTTTTAGAACGTAAAACTTTAGCTTTTTTACTAAGTTTACTAATAACTGGATTTGGTTGAATACTTTGAATAAATTTTTTCTCAATTGCCGATCGTTTTTCAATTTCAGTTGCTCTTACTGAAGTACTAACAAGATTTCCATCAGAATCAAACTGAGCATAACATAAAATTCCTGCATCGTCCGGTTTTAAAGGGTATCCATCCAAAGTGGATTTGTAGTGGAAAAACTCATCACCTCGTAGACGAACGGTTATTTCTGTGCCATCTGCTTGTTTAATTTTTATCGGATATGGATAGGCAGGTACTGCAGTAATATTTAATGTTTGTGTCAATAACCCTATAAGAATCACCAATCCAATTAATCTTTTTTTCATGTGCATATTTGTTAAGCTTGCAAAGATAGAAAAAAAACCTATGTTGTAATGTAAATGAACGTTTCAATGAATAAAAACGTCTAAATAGGAATAAATTCAAATGTTTTTTAAATGTTGGCATTTGTCTTTTGGAAATGAAATATATCGAAAAAGCGGGATTTTTTTAGTTGAAATATTTGCAAATTATCAAAATCGCACTATCTTTGCACTGCAATTGCGAAAATAGCTCAGTTGGTAGAGCACGACCTTGCCAAGGTCGGGGTCGCGGGTCCGAGTCCCGTTTTTCGCTCCAGTAACAGCGAAAAAAAATATTTGGGACGAAACGTTTATCCCGATTTATTGTGAATTTTTTTTTTGCTCAATGTATGAATAGCGAAACGAGTGAGTTTCGCTTTTTTTCTCTTTATTGAAACAATTTATTAATTGCCCAAATGGTGGAATTGGTAGACACGCTAGTTTCAGGGACTAGTGGTCGTAAGGCTGTGCAGGTTCGAGTCCTGTTTTGGGCACTTTTTCAATTAGTCAATTTTCAATACTTCAATTTCCAATGAAATCAGGTTTTATTTAATTGGAAAATTGGGACTTATTTAATTGAAAATTAAAATGCGCAGATGGTGAAATTGGTAGACACGCTACTTTGAGGGGGTAGTGCCGGTTACGGTGTGTGAGTTCGAGTCTCATTCTGCGCACCAAAGTAAAAAGAGTTTCTTCCGAATGAGGGAGAAGCTCTTTTTTAATTAATATTCAACAACATTTTTCAAATACGCATCGCTCGTCTTCAGTTTCAAATTCAACGGTAACATGCTGAATTCCATTCTCCTGCAGGAGAAGACGGATATTTGCTTTGAGTTCAGCTAAAAGATTCATTTCGAGCGGCTTGATTAAGACCACATGAACAGTCAATACATTGTAATTTCCGTCAACAGACCAAACGTGTAAATCATGAATGTCATTAATTCCGTTCAGTTGTTCAAGTTGTTTGGTGATTTCATCGAGGTTAACCTCGGTAGGTATGCCCTGTAAAATGATATGCAGGGTTTGGCGAATGTTTTTGTAAACATTAAACAAAACAAAAAACGCTATGCCGATAGATAAAATGGGGTCGATAATAGGAACGTTGAAAAAGTACATCACAACTGAACCCAAAAGAATAGCAATCCAACTTAACACATCTTCCATAAAATGCAACGAAACTACTTTCTCATTGATGGAACTGCCTTTTTTAAGCCGAAAAACGGCTGCACCATTCACCAAAATACCTACAATGGCAAGTACGAACATGCCCTGAACCTGTGATTTTTCAGGATGAAAAATACGAGGAATTGATTCGGATAATATAAATACACTGCCAACTACTAAGACAATTGAATTGATAATTGCACCCAACAATGAGAAACGTTTATATCCGTATGAATAAATATTGTCGGGTGTTTTACGTGTCTTTTTCTGAAAATACCAGGCTAATCCAAGGGAAAGGCAGTCACCAAAATCGTGCACAGCATCCGATAAAATAGCCATACTATTGGTGAAAAAACCACCGGCAATCTCGAAAAGGGTGAAGAACAGATTTAAAAAAAATGCTGCTTTTATGTTTTTAACATCATTATGATGGTGCGTATGATCAGTATGTTCGGATGACATGGAGTTGATTTTAATATTTAACAAAATACGTTTGGAACTGTTCAATTAATTCATCTTTTTATTTTATGTTTCTTGATGAAACACTGGATTCAAAATATTATGTATTTGATTTAATGCTATTTTTGAAAATGAATATAGATTGAGAAATGATGGAAATGACAAAATTACTATTTTTTTTTAGTTTTATTCAAATGAATATAATCATAGATAAATTTGCAATGAAATTTGGGGTTTAAAATCTCTTTATTAATTTGTTTAACACGTTGAGTCATATTAAAGAAATTGTTATTGACTAAATAATATGTACATTTGCAATAGAATAAAATACTCAATTTAATGCGTCTAAATTCCCTATCCATAATTAATTACAAAAATATCCATGAAGCGGAATTAATATTTTCGCCTAAAATCAATTGCTTTATTGGTAATAATGGAATGGGGAAAACCAATATTTTAGATGCCATTTATTTTCTTTCCTTTTGCAAGAGCCATTCCAACTCAGTTGATTCACAGAATATTCTGCACAATGCTGAATTTTGCTTACTTCAAGGTAAATACAATATAGCTGAAAATACTGAAGAAATTTATTGCGGTATGAAATATCGCCAAAAGAAACAGTTTAAAAGGAATAAAAAAGAATATGAACGCCTTTCGGATCATATTGGATTATTGCCTTTGGTACTGGTTTCGCCTGATGATGCAGAGCTTATTTCCGAAGGAAGTGAAGAACGCAGAAAGTTTGTAGATGGGGTAATTTCGCAATACAATAAAACGTATTTAAATCAACTCCTTCAGTATAATAATGCCTTGAAACAACGGAATGCTTTATTAAAATCCGAATCATCACCCGACGACTCTGTATTAGATATATGGGAAGATCAAATGGCAATGTATGGAACTTTTATATACGAACAGCGCAAGAAATTTATTGATGAATTTGTCCCGATTTTCCAAAATTTTTATTCTTATATTTCAGATGGAAATGAGCAAATTAGTCTGTCTTACCATTCACAACACGAAGACCGAGACATAAAAACCCAAATGGTTTCGACACGTGAACGTGATTTTCTGCTTGGATATTCAACACAGGGTATTCACAAAGATGAACTTGAAATGCATCTTGATGGCTATCCAATAAAACGTGTCGGTTCACAGGGTCAAAATAAAACATATCTCATTTCGCTAAAACTTGCACAATTTGATTTTTTAAAACGTACTCATAATTTATCACCTTTGCTTCTTCTTGATGATATTTTCGACAAACTGGATTCAAATCGGGTTAAAAAAATTGTTGAATTGGTTTCGGGCGAAACCTTCGGGCAAATTTTCATTACCGATACTAATCGCGAACATTTAGATTTAATTCTTCAACAATTAGGACAAGAATCTACCATCTTTCGTGTTGAAAATGGTGAAATTTCGTATTAAACTCTGACGAAACGTCAAATTTTCCATTTTTATTTTCAATAAATCAGCTAAATAAATATTCCTCTTATTGCAACGGACTATTTAGAAAAAATTTCATTTTGGGAAATTTTTTCTAAAAATTAAATCACTATTATATTGATATTCAAATAAATAAAAAATAATATTGAAAACATTTTTATTTTTAGAATAAAAATTGCTGTTTGATATTGGAAATTATAAAATATTTAGCTAACATTGTAGTCCAATTTTATTACAACAAACTTTTATATATAATACTCATTATAATCACATAAAGAAAATTCTTATCGTGGAAACAAAAACTTTTACACAAGAGGAAATTACGAATGCAACTCTTGAATATTTTAAAGGTGACGATTTGGCAACTAAAGTTTGGTCTACTAAATATGCACTTAAAGATTCTTTTGGAAATATTTATGAGTTGACGCCGGACGATATGCATCACCGATTGGCAAGAGAAGTTGCAAGAATTGAAAGAAAATATCCAAATCCACTATCAGAAGATGAACTTTTTGAATTATTTCGGGATTTCAAATATATTGTTCCTCAAGGAAGTCCGATGACCGGAATTGGCAACGATTTTCAGGTTGCTTCGCTTTCCAATTGTTTTGTCATTGGATTTGATAGTGATTCAGATTCTTATGGAGCAATTATTAAAATAGACGAAGAACAAGTTCAGTTAATGAAGAGACGGGGCGGTGTTGGACATGATTTATCCCATATTCGTCCGAAAGGTTCACCTGTAAAAAACTCCGCACTAACGTCAACCGGTATTGTCCCATTTATGGAACGTTACTCAAATTCAACGAGGGAAGTCGCTCAGGATGGACGTCGGGGCGCATTGATGTTAAGCGTTTCTATCAAACATCCCGATTCAGAATCATTTATTGATGCAAAAATGGAATCGGGAAAGGTTACCGGTGCAAATGTATCTGTCAAGATTCATGACGATTTTATGGAAGCAGCAATTAACAACAAACCATATACACAACAATATCCGGTATTATCAAAAGAACCATGGTACAAAATAGAGGTCGATGCAAATACTCTTTGGGGGAAAATTGTACATAATGCCTGGCAATCAGCCGAACCGGGTATTCTTTTCTGGGATACAATTATTCGTGAATCTGTACCGGATTGTTATGCCGATTTAGGTTACAAAACTGTTTCTACAAATCCTTGTGGTGAAATTCCACTGTGTCCGTATGACAGTTGTCGTTTGATAGCAATCAATTTATATTCTTATATCATCAAACCATTCACTCCCGAAGCCACATTCGATTTTGAATTATTTCATAAGCATGTTGGTCTTGCTCAACGTATTATGGATGATATTATTGATCTGGAAATGGAAAAGATTGATAAAATAATCGCTAAAATCGAATCGGATCCTGAAGACGACGCAATTAAAAATACCGAATATCAACTTTGGGATAAAATCAAAACTAAAACTTCCCAGGGACGCAGAACAGGAGTTGGAACTACCGGCGAAGGTGACATGTTAGCTGCCTTAGGTTTAAGATATGGAACTGACGAAGCAACTGATTTTTCTGAAAAAGTACACAAAGCCGTAGCAATTGCAGCTTATTCTTCCTCGGTAGCAATGGCGAAAGAACGTGGCGCATTTACTATTTACGACGCAAAACGTGAAGAAAATAATCCCTATATTAAGCGTTTACGCGAAGCTGCACCTCAATTATATGATGAAATGATGAAATATGGTCGTCGGAATATAGCCTGTTTGACGATAGCTCCTACCGGAACCACCAGCATTATGACTCAAACCACCTCGGGGATTGAGCCTGTATTTATGCTGGTTTACACACGAAGACGTAAAGTGAATCCCAGTGATAAAAACGTTCGGATTGATTTTGTTGACGAAAATAGTGATTCATGGGAAGAGTATACTGTTTTCCATCATAAATTTGTAACATGGATGGAAGCAAATAATTATTCTACAACAAAGAATTATAGTAAAGAAGAAATAGATGAATTGGTTGCAAAATCACCCTATTATAAAGCAACTGCCAACGATATCGACTGGTTAAAAAAAGTTCAAATGCAAGGACGTGTTCAGAAATGGGTAGACCATTCTATCAGCGTTACTATTAATTTACCGTCAGATGCCACAGAAGAATTAGTTGGTCATTTATATGAAGAGGCCTGGCGATGTGGCTGTAAAGGGGTAACTGTCTATCGCGATGGTTCTCGTGCAGGTGTTCTCATTGCTGTAGAAGAGAAAAAAGACGAAAAAAAGGAAGAGAAAAAAGAAAATTGTTTCTGTTACGACGAAAATCATGTTACACGTCCAAAAGAACTGGTATGCGATGTTGTACGATTCCAAAACGCTAAAGATAAATGGATTGCATTTGTTGGTTTGTATAACGGACGTCCTTATGAAATTTTTACCGGTTTGGCTGATGACGAAGAAGGAATTTTACTCCCAAAAACAGTAAATGAAGGTAGAATCATTAAAACTCTTGACGAAAATGGAACCAAACGTTATGATTTCCAATTTGTAAACAAACGCGGTTACAAAACAACTGTTGAAGGTTTATCACACAAATTCGATAAAGAATTTTGGAATTACGCCAAGTTAATTTCGGGAGTGTTACGTTACGGAATGCCTATAGATCAGGTAATTAAACTGGTTTCTGGACTTCAACTCGACAACGAATCCATTAACACATGGAAAGTCGGTGTAGAACGCGCTTTGAAGAAATACATTCCAGATGGAACTCAGATTAAAGAACAACCTTGTCCTGAATGTGGGCAAAAAGCCCTGGTTTATCAGGAAGGATGTTTAACCTGCAAAAACTGTGGTTATTCGCGTTGTGGATAGAATTATTTAAGTTTTGATAATTAAAAATGTAAATCGATTGGATGAATTATTTCGCAATTCGAATTGCTTCTTTCCGATATAAGATTTTGTTATTTGGCATATCATAAATTTCCATTATAGGACCGATTTCGGAGTAACCATTGTCTTTCACGTATTTCATTAAGGCAGGATAGACTTTTATTACACTTATCATGATTGACATTTTACCTTTGTATGGAAATTCGGCAGTAATATATTTTTTCACAGGACAAATTTTGATGTCGTATTTTGCCTTTAACCAGAACACTTTTCCGGTATCGGCAGTTTCGAGAATACAACCTGCTTCGGAGTGGAGTTTGCTTTTTTCAACAAATCGCGGATTGTCATAATATATACCGAAACTTTTAAAAGTTTCCACATTATCATTCTTCAAATTGTAATGAAGTTTGTTAATGACAGTGCCGGTTTGGGCATAAGGACCGGTAATTTCTTGGTAAACCAGCTTTTCGCCACCTTCTTCTTTAATCTGAAAATTTACTTTAGAGAATCCGCCGTAATTGGCGAATAACAAAACAATTATAACTGTCAGACTGACAATTATAATCAGGATAATTTTAATTGTTTTCATAACTTTTTGATTTAAAAATTTGAAAATAGTTTATGAGATATTTTGGTAAAAAAAAATAGACTATTTCTTGATTACTAATTTCAATAAACTCGGCAAAACGATTAATAATAAAGGCAAAGCAAGGATTAGTCCGCCAATAACGGCAATAGCTAAAGATTGATGCATTTGAGCGCCACTGCCAATACCAAGTGCCAACGGAATAAGTGCAACGATTGCTCCACTGGCAGTCATCAATTTTGGACGAAGTCGTGCGGAAATGGAGTAAATCAAAGCATGATTAACGGTTGAGTTTTTCAATGCAGTCAGAAATTGCTGAATGGTGAAAATACAGTTCTCACCTATAATCCCGACTATCATAATTAGTCCGGTGTAACTTCCCACGTTCAGGGGTGTGTTGGTCAGAAATAACGCCACAACACCACCGACAACTCCCAACGAACTCACAAAAATAACGGTGAGTGAAAGTTTCAAATCTTTGAACATAAACAACACCACTGTAAATACGAGTAACGCTGCAATAAAAAGTATTTTCAGCAATTCTGAAAACGATTGTTGCTGCTCCGCATACGAACCACCATACTCAATCTGGTAGGAGGGAGGAAGGTTGATTTTCTTGAGTTTTTGTTGAATATCTTTCATTACGCTTCCCAAATCCCTGTTGTTTAAGCGAGCACTAACCACGCCCATAGTTTGCAGATTTTCGCGCTCAATTTCAGTTACGCCACTTAGAAGGCTGAAATCTGCAATTTCTTTAACAGGAATAAAATTGCCGGTGCCGGTACAAACTTTCGCGTCTTGTATTTTTCCAATTGGCGTTTTGTTGTTTTGCGGAAAAATCATCCGAATATCCGTCAGTTGTTCCTTTTCAGGGATAGAACCAATGACCAAACCTGAGATATACGTTTCCATTTGCGATTGTAAATCTGCAGGATTGAGTCCAAATTGTTTAAGTTTTTCTTCTTTCGGTAAAATTTTCAACATCGGACCGGCCACTACAATCCCATCGAAAACATCTGCCGTTCCTTCAATAGTTTTCAGACTGTCAGCCATTTGCCTCGACAGCGATTGTAGTTTTTGATTATTATCGCCAAATATCTTTATTTCAATTGGTTGAACACTGCTCATCAAGTCACCCAGCATGTCGGTAATCACCTGCCCGAAATCTATTTTTAATGCCGGCAGTGTTTTTTCAATCTGCATCCGGATGTCATTCGAAACTTCATCTGTAGTTTTATTTCTTTTTACTTTTAATTCAATTAGGTAATCGCCTCGGTTGGGTTCGGTAATAAAAAATCCCATTTGCGTACCGGTTCGTCTTGAATAGGTTTTAACTTCGGGCGTTTTTTCTATAATTTTATCCACTTCGTTCAGCATTCGGTTGGTTTCTTCAAGTGATGTTCCAGGAGGCGAATTATAATCCAACACAATGGAACCTTCATCCATTTCGGGCAAAAATCCAGTTTGTAATTGTGGCAACATCAGCACAAGACTCAGGATTAAAATCGCTATGAAACTAATACTGATATACGGTCGTTTTATGAAAACTTCAATCCACGGACGGTGCTTTACCAAATGAATTTCTGTCGAATCAGACAATCCTTTGTTTTTCGAAAAAAGCAAATAAATAACAGGAAGCCCAAGCCATGTAATGACAAATGAACAAACCAACGTCACAATCATCATTTCGGTCAGAATTTTGAAATATGCACCTGCAACGCCCGACATTAATTGAAAGGGAAACAATATGACAATGGTACTGAGCGATGAACTGACCATGGAAGGGAACAGAAACCCAATGGCTTTGCCGACTAATTCTTTCGGTTTTTTATCCGGAAATTCTTCGTGTGTTCGATGAATTTGTTCCACCACAATAATGGCATCGTCAATGATAAGTCCAATGGAAGCGGCAATGGCGCCGATAGTCATGATATTGAAGTCGAAGCCGATAAAAGCCATACTGATAAAGGTAAGAGCCAGTGTGAGAGGAATGGTCACCAATAAAACCGAACCGGCTTTGTAGGAGCGTAAAAATAACAATACTACGATAATTGCCAATGCCAATCCAATCCAAAGTACATCGATAATACTGCGGATACTGGTTTTCACGAATTCAGCCTGATTGTAATAAGGTTTCAATTGAACTCCTTTGGGCAAAATTTTGTTCAATTCATCCACTTTTGCCGAAACCTGAGTTGCAACGTCTATCAAATTGCTTTGCGGCTGTTTAACTACTGCAATTAGAGGTACATTTTTTCCATCTGCTTTAATTTTGATATATTCATTCTGCTCGGCAACCTGGACAGTGGCAACATCCATAAATTTTACTTTTCGGATTCCATTATCGAAAATGACCAGATTTTTTAATTCATCAATGGTTTTTAGTGTAGCATCAGTCACCGTTAAATACAATCTATTGTAATCTACGGTATATCCGGTTGATTTTATGAAATCGGTTTGTTGAAGAATTTTTTGAATGTCGAGTGGATTGATTTTGAGTGTATTGAGTTTTCGTTCGTCTAAAACGATTCTATATTCTTTTTCTTTTCCTCCAATAACCTCTACCGACGAAACTCCCGGAACTCGCGACAAATAAGGTTTTATGGTGTATTGAGCAATCAACTTAAGTTCTACCTGACTTTTCGTATCCGATTTAAGCGAATAACCCATGACCGGCAAAATGGAAGGATTCATTTTTTCCACCGTAATCTGAACATCGGATGGCAAATCGTTTTTTATCTGGGAAATCTGCGATTCGATTTGTTGTTTATCCAAATCAATATTAGAATTCCAATTCATAAAAGCGGAAATTTCACAACTTCCCATACTGGTTGTACTTCTGATTAAATGCAGATTATCAACTCTTTTAATAGCATTTTCGATTGGTTTAGTAACCATCACCATCATTTTCTCAACGGGTTGTTCGCCGTTTTGGACAATGATTTTAATTTTTGGAAAAGTAACATTCGGGAAAAGTGATGTTTTCAGATTCTGATAGGAGTAAGCACCACCAATCAAAATAAGCAAAAGAATAACCGCTATTGGACTTTTAAAACGCACAAAAATCTTTTCCATATTACTTTACAATTCTTACCACCGTACTATCATTCAAACCATAAGCTCCTTCTATAATAATTCTATCGGTATTACTCAAAGTGGATGACAAAGCTTCAACCATAATATCGTCTTCAATCCCTTTCTTTATTGGAACCTTAATTGCCAACTTATTGTTTACCACTTTCATTACCCAAAATTCGGTTTGTGTTTCGTTTGTCATGACAGCTTCACGCGGAACCAAATAAGTTCGGCTGTGTCTGGCTTTCAAAATTTCGACAGTCAGATTAAGATTCTCAGGTAACTTTTTATTTGTGTGAGGTTTAATGAGCACTTGTTGAGTTTGATTAGCTTCGTCCACCGTTGGAAGAATCTGATAAACAGTCCCTTCAAATTTGGTATCTTCACCCAACACAATTGTACATTTTGTTCCTGTTTTTACTAATGAATTATACTCGAAAGGTAAATTTAATTGTACCAAAACATCGTGGTTTTCAGCCACGGTACAAAGCGAAGTTCCTTCCACCACATAAGCTCCGTTTTCGGTAATATTTAACGTGTTAATTACGCCTTGTGATGGAGCAAACACTTTAATTAATCCCATATTTCCGGAATTTGAGTTTTCCAGCGCTTTGTTTTCCTTGGTTTGGATTTCGAATAACAAATCGTTTTTCTTAACGTAATCGCCAAATTTAATGGAAATTTTATGCACATAACCCGAAATAGGAGAAGCCACCATATTCTTTTTCAGATAAACAGTTTTGCCATTGAAAGTCAATTTGCTATCTATTTCTCCAAATTTCACGGCTGAAGTTTTTATACTGACAACCTGCGTTTGCTCTTCCTGATTTGTTCCTTTTTTAGCGCAGGAAGCTATCATTAATGATATTATTAATCCCGAAATTAATATAGAAATATTCCTCATATTACATCTTGAATTGTTAATTATAAATTAAGTTAGTAGTTCCAATAATTATAAGAATTGACTAACAGTTGTTTTTCCATTTTCAGCAACAGATAATCCTGCTTTTTGGCAGTAATATCTTTCAATAAATTCTTAAAATCCATAACAGAAACCAATCCGTGGGCAAGTTCATTTTCATAAACTATATAAAGTTTATCATAGCTATTTAATTGATTTTCAATCATTATTCCACGTTCATTAAGCGATTTAATCTGACTTTTGATTTTATCTTTATTGATTTCCTGTTGTTTCATAAAATGATTTTTTTCAAACTGAAGAGTCTGAATATTCACAGTCGATTTTTCTTTTTCCAGTTTGAGTTGATTCCCATCGTATAGATTCCAACTGAAAATAAGTCCGGCACTAAATCCAAATCGATCAAAAGCGGGGATTCCGACTGCATTATAACCGGCATTGGCAAACGCACTCAGTTGGGGTTTGTATTTCAGTTCAATAATGGATTGATCGGCTACAATGCCCAAACTGTCGAGCTTGTACGAAGTAAGAAATTGTGATCCGGAGCCAGCTTTCGTCTTTATCTGCAACTCAATTTCCTGAATTTCTACTTCGGCAGAATCGTTGATGCCACAAAGCAAATTCAAATCATATAAATTTGCTTTGTAATCGTCTTGAAACGATTTATTGGTTACTTCCAGATTTTGTTTTTCAATTTCAAGAAGCATCAAATCCGATTGTTTGTAAACCGCATTTTCAACTAATTTCTGCATTATATTCAACTGATCGTCAAGTTGTTTCAATATAATCTCACCATTTTTTATTTGAGTTTTCGATTTCAGACAAAGAATATACTGATAACCAACTAATTGCTCTACTTCGTGAATGGTCATGCTCGTTGAATTGTCATTTTGTTTTCGTGAAATTTCCGATTTGATAGAATAAGTATTTAAATTCATTTTTCCAAGAAGCGGTTGCTTTAACGAAACAAATGCCTGATATTGACCGCCATTTGTAATTGATAAATCATAACCGGTATAATTATTGGCTCCATTCGAAGTTAAATTAAAACTGCCGGGATTACTATCGTGAGAAATGATAGGAGCGAAGAGAATGTTTGATTCAAGATTGATTTCAGGACTTTTCAGAATGCGTTCGGTTTGTTGTAAATCAAGATCAATGATTTTATTGTCATTCTTGTTTTTCTGGATTAACGGACTGTTGATTTTGGCTTGTTCCAGGTAATAATTCAAATCGCGTTGTTGCGCCAAAATCATTTCGGAAAAGAAAAATAATAATATTGACAATAGTAACTTATTCATATTATATGATTTGAATCTAAGTTTAATCAGTTTCTTTCAATTGTTCAATTAACATTGCTACAAAGATACAATAACTCTACATTAGTTGTTATAAAAGGAATTAAAAAATAGTTTTAATGCCCTCATAATTACCAAAGCTTTGTTTTTTTTGCTTAGTATGTAATATCAGGATGAGATTTAATTAAAAATTAAAACACCCCAAATCGTATCAGATCAGGGGCGTTTAAATTTTAATATTTATTTTTGTGTTTATGTCCGCGAAGTGATTTAGGGGAGCCGTTCCACGAGCATCCGAGGCAATAAAGCATCGTTAAATCGAAACCCACCAATGACTCTTCGGGATAAACCGGTTTTATTTCATATTCTTCTGTAACCGTTACCAGTAAATTTTTTTCCCTTTCATTTTTGATAAAAAACCGTTGGGTATCACATTGCGGACAGTGCAGGTTTTTCATGTTTTTAGCAGAATCTTCAGTTTATTTTTTCTCAGTCGTTTCTTCAATCAGCAATTCATTATCGCATCTGAAAACACGCCCGGGGAATTTATTTGGCCAATTCAGATTATGAGTAGCCATAAGTACGGTTGTACCTGATTGACAGATAGTATATAGCAGTTTCACCAGTTCATTTCCGGTTGCACTGTCGAGATTTCCGGTTGGTTCATCGGCCAAAATCATTTCAGGCGAGTTGAGCAAAGCACGGGCAATAACAATGCGTTGCTGTTCGCCACCCGAGAGTTGATGCGGCATTTTTTTCCCTTTTGACTTCATCCCAACCTGAGTTAGTACGTTTTCGATTTGATCGTCGATGGCTTGTTGCTCTTTCCACCCGGTTGCTTGTAATACAAAATCAAGATTTTGATTCACTGTACGGTCAGTAAGCAATTGAAAATCTTGAAAAACAATACCAATTTTACGGCGTAAAAACGGAACTTCATTCATTTTTAGATCATGTAAATCATAGCCAAGTACACCCGCAATGCCGTATTTTACAGGAACTTCGTGATAAATTGACTTTAACAACGACGTTTTTCCACTTCCTACTTTTCCAAGTAAGTAAACAAATTCACCTGAATGAACTTCAAGTTGAATATCTTTTAATACCAACTGATCTTGTTGGTAAATATCAACGTCTACGTATTTAATTAATAATTTCTTTTCCATGAAAAATTTCAGTTAGCAGTACGATAATTCTATATTCTTGAATTAAGTACTTGAAATACAATTAATATAATTCCAATTTATTATTTTAAATCAA
>Ga0209538_1000084_pt1 | contig 50671 bp, 45 predicted proteins | sample BarGraNGADG00211_2_FD_184492 | JGI IMG/M metagenome (GOLD analysis project Ga0209538, IMG submission 184492) | Arctic peat soil microbial communities from Barrow, Alaska - Barrow Graham LP Ref core NGADG0004-211 (SPAdes) (version 2) | ecosystem: Environmental > Terrestrial > Soil > Wetlands >... | reverse complement strand
ATTGTTAAGATAAGGAACGATAGATGGAAGTTGTAATTTCTTTTCATCAGCGGCAGCAAGGACTCTTCTGGCAAAAGTCAACAGTTCACCACCCGGAAACAACGAATAATTCACGCTTGCAATCATACATTTTTTGTTTAAGAGTTAATATTTGGTTTATTTCTATCCGGCTTAATTGCTTGATAGTATGTGTTTTATTACTGATAGCGTTTTCTTTACCCATCCAACAGGCAGTTTATTTTCTATCTGTACCGATCCGGATCAATATTTTTTCGTCATTTTCTTATCTGTACCAATCCAGACTAATGTTTTTCCGTCATTTTCTTATCTGTATGGACCCAGACTAATATTTTTCCGTCATTTTCTTATCTGTATCAATCCAGATTAATATTTTTTCGTCATTTTCTTATCTGTACTGATACAGACTAATATTTTTTCGTCATTTTCTTATCTGCACAGCGGCAGATTGAAATTCTATCGTTTAATTTTCATCCCAACTTTAAATTAAAAAGCAATGCCTTTGAAAGAAACTCGCGTTTCTCTCAAAGGCAGTATACTAAAATCAGGCAAAAACAAAAAACTGTTTTTGTGCTGCTATTTTGATTTTTAATTGTGGATAAAAAGTAGTGTGTCTCTCTGACAAATCAACAAATTCAACCAACAGGCTGTTGGTCAAACCACGGTAAGGCGTATTATTTCGTAGCGTCAAAGTCATATACATCCGGTTATAGCAAAGGGATTAAAAACTTAAAGACAGGCAATACGTAGGAAATTTTCAGCTAATAAAACATAAATACGATTAGTAGCGCACAAATTTAAACAAACTTTTTTTATTAATGCATAATAAAAATGAAATAAATATAATTTATTTGGAAAATAAATATTAATAGGTTATGAAAAGCTTTGTTAATGGGAGTTTTGTAAAAAAAAATATTGTTGTCCGGTAAGAATTATTTTTTCAGATTGAATGGTTTTTGATAGAATTGTATAAACTCTCTCCTCCACCTCGTTTGCAATGAGGGGTTCAGGATTCGTTGTTTCTAACAATAAAAAAAGATAGAAATAAAACCGTTTATTTATCCGTTAAAAACCCATGACCAATTATACCAACTGTACATATAAAACAGTTTGGACTGTTTTATATGTACAATTGGTATAAGTTAATCAGCTTTCGGCAATTCAATTCGAAAAGTAGTTCCTTCGTTTACTTTGGTTGAAAATGAAATTTTTCCTCCTGTCAGGTCAATGATATTCTTGGAGATAGTCAATCCCAATCCCATACCGGTAGATTTGGTGGTAAAACTGGAGACAAATAGTTTTTCGCCGACTTCATTTTCTATACCCATTCCATTATCAGCAATTTCTATTACAACAAGTTCATTCGTTTGAACCAGTTTTATTTGAATTTCGCCCTCCCTATCATTCGGAATTGCCTGAATGGCATTTTTCAGTAAGTTATTGAAAACCTGCACCATTTGTTCCGGATCTGCATATACGAAAGCTGAATTTTCAGTACCAATGTATTCAATTTGTACGTGTTCATTGTTATTCGCAAAAAGCTGAACCACAGAAAATAACCTGGAAGCGATGTCAATCCGTTCGAAATTTGCTTCGGGCATGCGGGCAAAATCAGAAAAAGTGCCGGCAATGTGCGACAGGTTATCAATTTGCTCAATCAGCATAGCGGTAGCTTTGACAAAGTATTCATCAAACTGCCTGTCATTCAGTTTTCTGGTTCGCTGAAGTTGCTGAATGCTCAGTTTCATGGGCGTCAGCGGGTTATTTATTTCGTGTGCCACTTGCCTTGCCATCGTTTTCCAGGCCGATTCCCGTTCCGATTGTGCCAGCAGTTTTGCACTTTGTTCCAGTTCATCAACCGTTCGGTTATACTGAATTACCAACTGACCAATTTCGTCTTTCAACGTATAGTCGATTTTCTCGTTCCTGCGTCCCAATTGCATATCTTTCAACTTGTTTTCCAATAAAATTAGCGGAGCTGCAAGTTGTTTTCCTATAAATAAACTCAACAAAACGGCAAGCACAATGATGATTAAATAAATATGAATAATCACCGAAAGAAAACTTTCAATTTCAGTTTTAATCTCGTCCTGACTGAAAAACTGAGGTATGGCAATAAATCCTATTTGCAGATAATCTCCGTTGTAAAAATCGGTATAACCGGTCAGATAATTCAATTTCCCGATATGTTCATATTGATTGATAGTTGAATTATCATTAAAAAATGGAGTTGGTGAAATTCGGGTTCCGATTAGATTTTTATTAAAAATAATCGGTTGAGAACTGCTAATCAGTTGCCCACGGTTATCGTACACGTGAATATCGGTATGATAAATATAAGAAAGATCCTGTAGATAAAAGTTTAATGCCTGAGTATTTTGTTCATTCAAATCCTGATTCCAGTAATACATTTCTTGCAATTCCTTTTGAATGTAGCTTTTTTTACTTTCAAGGTTTGCAATTTGCTGTTCCCTATAGTTTTTCTCAATAAAATTTACCGAGACAAAAAAGATTCCTACAAAACTGATAATCAAAAGACTGATAAATGTATATTGAAATTTTGTCGTTAAACCAAGTTGATATTTCCATTTTCGCTGCGAAAGGAAATATATCCAAACTACCAAACAACAAATAACAAAAAACGCCAGAAAAGTATAAATTAAATACAGAAAATAGGCTGCCGGTTTATATAATTCCTGTTCTGTGATTACAATAAAGATCTTTGAATTTGGCGTATAGATATAATTTAACCGCCCTTTATCAATCCTGTTGAAAAAATCAGATTTACTTTTTGGAATCCAGTTTGATTCAGTCGGATATTCAACCTTTCCTGAAGAAAAAACCAACCTGTTATGTTCATATTTAGCAATGGAGATATTAAGTTGGGTTTGAATATCGGCAGAGCTTGCAATCAATAAATCGGGGAAACTATAACTTTTAAAATTTCGACGCGGATAAAATTCCATGTAGAAAAAAACAGAATCCGAAAGTCGATTATTCAATTGAAATTGACCGATATACGACATGTTATTTTCGTTGGCAGGCACACTGAAGAAATGTGTTTTTTTGAGTTTATTTCCTGATTTTGAAATGAATTGAGCATATTCATTATATAATTCGGAATGAATGGGCGCCATATTCAACCGCATTTCATATTTACTCCAAAAACCACGCAGGTATTTTTTATTCAGATAATTATTTGCTATTGTCAACGAATCTTTCCGTATCAAAATTTTGCCAATACGATTGTCCTTATTAATCTTTTTATCAAGCTCTTCCAATAAAATATCCGCCATTCGATCGTTTTCCGAATTCCCGTTGATATAGATATTTTGAGCAAGAACCTTGTATTTATCGATCTTTTTTGTATTGTTAATAATCATTGAATTACAAACTAATAATGCCGAAAACAGAAAGACCCAAAAGGCAATGAATCCATAGATGTTCTTTAACTTCGGAAAAAGAAAATACAAATAGAATGAGATCCAAAGTGCTGTAAATGAAATTGCTATTCTAATCGTATCTTGTGGTGAAATTATCAGGCAACCGATTCCTAAAATCAGTCCAAGAACAATATCAATAAACAAAACCTGTTTTATTTGCTGCTTTGACTGTATGAATTTATGCGTTTTGAAAAACAACATGCACAACCCGATGCCCCAGACTAAAATCAGAAAATGAATCCAGATGGTTATTCCCGAGAAATCTTTAAAATGAAGGATACTAAGCTGAATACTTGAATGATAAATAAGTCCACTCAAAATGTAGTATACCAGCACAAAATATAAAACACATAGCAGTTGAACAGCAATCCGTGCAATGAATGACTTTCGTAAATTTAAATTTGTATAGAAATAAAACAAATAAATGGTTGATAGAAAGTATGCTGTAAGAACCGATAAATGGCTGATGGAAGTCAATAACGAATTGGATGCATATTGAAAGGGCGTGAAGAGTTTATTTGAAAAAAGCAAGGCTGGCAAATTGAAATACAAAAGCAATCCGATAACTAACCCAACACTACCGGATAAAAACAAACAGAACGGTAGTGGAAGAGTTTTCTTTCGGAAAATGCGGGGAGAATTTGCATACAAAATGAAAAAAAGGAGAAATACCAGCGAATAAGCAATCAATCCTAATAATGACCATATTTCATTGAATATTGGTGTTTTAGGTTCAACAAATGAGAATAAATACTTGTTACCCGAATCAAACACGGCATATTTATCCGTTTTACTTCCATTTACCATCTGAATTTGTTTATCCAGGTCGAAGCCTTTAGCATACGAATTGACTAATTCTTCATTTTCATACGGATAATTGTTTTTCAGGATAATGAATGCCTGAATCTGAATGGATTTAAATGAAAGTATTTTACTTATACAAAAGGCATTAGGTAACTGAAGGAATTGCCAGTCAGTTGATTGAGAAAGTTTACTATCAGCCGTCTCGAGATGATTGTTCGACCAGAAAACCAGTTTATTTTTATTGAAAACATAATAGGATATTTCGTCACCTGCAAATGGATAATTTCGTAACGAATCAACCGAAGTATGAACAAGGGTATCTTTCATCTTATTCAACGTACTTTCGGCCTGAACTTCTTTCTGAATGAGTTGGTGCTGAAATGAGGAGATATTTATAGCATGTTGTGGTGAATTTTTATATTGATAATCGCACCAAAAACCTGTTGCTAAGCAAATTACTAAAGCGAGAAGCGTAAAATACGAATTATATCGGCTATTGAATATCTTTTTCATTTTCAATTTTTAATTAATCATGATGATAGGGTTCTCCTTTTAAAATGGTCATGGCGCGATAAAGTTGCTCAACAAATACCAATCGAATCATTTGATGAGAGAACGTCATGGACGATAGAGATAATAAGCTGTTAGCCCGTTTATACATCCGATCGGAAAAACCATACGGACCGCCAACTACAAAAACCGTGCGTTTTATGGACGACAGCATTTTTTTTGAAATAAATTCCGAAAATCCAACCGACGTAAACGGTTTCCCTTTCTCGTCCAATAAAACAACTTCATCAGTTGTATCCAATTGATTGAGAATTAAATCGGCTTCTTTTTCGAGTTGTTCGCTGATTGAAAGGTTTTTGGTGTTTTTTAATTCCGGAACAACCACCGATTCATACGGAATGTAAAAATTAAGCCTTTTTTGATACTCCTCCTGTAGATGAATCAAATGTGAATTAGTCGTTTTTCCTACTGTTAACAGTATTATTTTCATTGAATTGGTTTAATTTTACTTTTTTGGCTTACTATTTGTAGAAATAAAAAACGATCAAATAATTGATGACATGAAATAAATTAATGTATTTTTGCACCATGATTTTATAATCCATGCAAACAGGACATTTTTTTAATGAAGTATTATCCTCTATAAATGTTTTTTGTACAAATCATATTTAATATGAAAAATTATAAATTTTTTCTGCTTCTAACCGTTCTCTTTTGTGTTACTCCTTGGTTGAAAGCTCAATCTTCAGAAGTTCCGACTGATATTATTTCAGCTCTTAATGAGGGAAATTCAAGCCAGCTTTCTTCTTATTTGAATGCCAATGTTGAATTGGTTATTGATACTAAAAACGATGTATTCAGCCGACAACAAGCTTCGGGAATTATAGCTGATTTTTTCAGAAAAAATCATGTGACAGGCTTCCAGTTGCTCCACAAAGGTAATAAAGATTTAGCAAGTTTTGCTATCGGAATGCTAAAAACTTCAAGCGGAAACTACCGGGTTTATGTATTAACCCGCAAAAATGAAATTCAACAACTCAGAATTGAACCTTCAAATGACTAACGATTTCGAACAACTTATTTCACTGTGGTTTGCCGAAGATATTGGTGATGGCGATCACACCACTCTTTCGTGTATTCCTTCTTCTGCAATAGGAAAATCTCTGTTAATCATCAAAGAAAATGGCGTTTTGGCGGGAGTTGATATAGCTCGTCGGATTTTCAACGCTTTTGATCCTGAACTGAAAATGACTGTTTTCATACACGATGGTGCCGAAGTGAAAGTGGGTGAGGTGGCGTTTGTAGTGGAAGGAAAAATCCGGTCACTTCTTCAGACCGAGCGTTTAATGTTGAATATCATGCAGCGAATGAGTGGCATTGCCACTATAACCAGAGAATACGTTACCGCTTTGAAAGGAACAAAAACCCGGGTGTTGGACACTCGCAAAACGACTCCCGGATTACGATTACTCGAAAAAGAAGCCGTAAAAATCGGAGGTGGAGTTAATCACCGCATTGGACTTTACGATATGATTTTGCTGAAAGATAATCACGTGGACTTTGCCGGTGGAATTGAAAAAGCGATTAAGCGAACACATGAATATTTAAAAGAAAAGAATAAGAACCTGAAAATTGAAATTGAAGTTCGTAATTTTGATGAACTTTCTCAGGTTCTGACAGTTGGAGGAGTGGATCGGATTATGTTGGATAATTTTACACCTGAAAATACACGCAAAGCCGTTGAAATAATCGACGGGAAATATGAAACCGAATCATCCGGTGGTATTACGTTTGATACTTTAAAAGAATATGCCGAATGCGGTGTGGATTATATTTCTGTTGGAGCATTGACTCACTCCGTGAAAAGCCTGGATATGAGTTTTAAAGCGGTATAATTCATTGTCAATTCATAAAATAATGCGACTGATTCATAAATTTGATTCAATCGCATTATTTTAGTTGTAATCTACCAACTTAATTCTGCTTTAGAATTTTAATGCATCGTTCCAGACTTTCTTCCCAATGTGGAATGACAATGCCGTAAGTACTTTTGATTTTGGCTTTGTTCAGTACGCTGTAATGCGGGCGAGGTGTGCGAGCAGGATAATCTTTGGTTTCAATTGGGCGAACATCACAGGTAATTCCTGCCAAGCGGTGAATGCTTTTAGTAAAGTCGTACCAACTGCATACTCCTTCGTCGGAAAAATGATATATTCCCGGAACGAAATTTTTGCTTGATATAATTCTCATAATAGCATCCGCTAAATCAGCAGCATAAGTCGGAGTTCCGATTTGGTCGAAAATAACATTCAATGAATCACGTTCGGTGCCGAGTTTCATCATCGTTTTTACAAAGTTATTTCCAAACGAAGAATAAAGCCAGGCAGTACGCAAAATAACTGCTTGTTTGCAAGTTTTCAATAGAGCTTGCTCACCGGCTAATTTTGATTTTCCATAAACGGTTGCGGGACAAACCGGTTGATCCTCGGTGTAGGGGATATGATTCGTTCCATCGAATACATAATCGGTGGAAACATGAACAACTTTCAGGTTATTTTCTGCTGCAATTTCGCCAATATTACGAACGGCATCGGCATTAATTTTATAACAAAGTTCTACATCGTCTTCAGCTTTATCTACTGCCGTATAAGCTGCACAATTGACAATGACATTTACTGCATTGGCTTTTACAAAAGCATCAAGGGCAGCTTTATCGCAAATATCAAGTTCTTCTATATCAGTATATAGATAGTTGAATTGAGGAAAACGCTTGGCTGTCTGTTGCATCTCGTTGCCCAGTTGCCCGTGGCTGCCGGTAATTAATATATTTGTCATTAGATTGTTATTACTTTGCGTTATTTGCTCCCTTTAGTCGCGATATTAGCCTTCGGCGTTATTTATAGTTATCAAAAATTCTTTTCAGCATCCTTGAATAGCGGATGTTTGGTGTCTTTGTCCGAGATAATGGCTTTGTCTGCTGGGATTTTCCAATCGATAGCCAATGCCGGATCGTTATACATGATACCGCGTTCGAGATTAGGACTGTAAAAATTATCGCATTTATAAGTGAATAATGCAGTTTCGCTTAAAACCGAAAAACCATGTGCAAAACCTTGTGGAATAAGAAATTGCAAGTGATTTTCTTCTGTTAATTCAATGCCGTACCATTGTCCGAACGATGGCGAATCTTTTCTTAAATCTACAGCCACATCCCAAACACTTCCTAATGCAACTGTAACAAGTTTGGATTGACTTTGTGGATTTAATTGATAATGCAACCCCCGAATTACACCATAAGACGATTTAGATTGATTATCCTGGCAAAAATGCAAATCAATGCCAACTTTACGGAATTTATTTTCGTTGTAAGTTTCACAGAAAAAGCCCCGTGTATCAGCAAAAACACGAGGTTTAATGATAAGTAAATCGGGAATGGGAGTTTTTATAATTTCCATTGTTTATTTGTTTAATGATGACCCCTAACCCCTAAAGGGGAACTAAGTTAGTTCTGATTTAGCATTTGGTAATTATCAAATACTGCATTTTATTCCCCTTTAGGGGTTAGGGGTCATTTCTCGTTGGCAATTTTAATAAGGTATTCGCCATAATGATTTTTCTTAAGCGGTTCGGCCAGTTGAAGTAACTGTTCACGAGTAATATCGCCGTTACGGTATGCAATTTCTTCGAGGCAGGCAATTTTCAATCCCTGACGGTTCTCGATGGTGGCAATAAAGTTAGATGCTTCGAGCAAACTGTCGTGCGTTCCGGTATCGAGCCATGCCATGCCACGTCCCATCATTTTCAGGCTGAGGCGTTCTTCTTCGAGATACAAACGGTTGAGGTCGGTTATTTCCAACTCACCGCGTTTTGATCGTTTTAAACTTTTCGATTTTTTTACTACATCGTTACTGTAAAAATACAAACCGGTTACAGCATAGTTTGACTTCGGATTGACTGGTTTTTCTTCCAGACTCAGTACTTTTCCGGTAGTATCAAATTCAGCAACGCCATAGCGTTCCGGATCGTTTACATAGTATCCAAAAACAACAGCCCCGTCTTTAAGTTCAGCTGCTTCGCGAAGGGTACGCGTGAAATCGAATCCATAAAATATATTGTCGCCCAATACCATACAAACGCTGTCGTTGCCTATAAATTCTTCGCCGATAATAAACGCTTGTGCCAACCCATCCGGTGAAGGTTGAATGGCGTATTCTAGTTTTATGCCCAAATCGTCACCGTTTCCCAACAAATTCTCATACAAATGAATGTCTTGAGGAGTTGAAATGATAAGTATTTCACGAATCCCTGCCAACATTAAGACAGAAAGCGGATAATAAATCATCGGTTTATCGTAAACGGGAATAATTTGCTTTGAAATACTTTTGGTAACAGGATACAATCTGGTTCCGGAACCACCGGCTAAAACAATGCCTTTCATAAAATTAGATGTTAAAGTTGCAAGTTTATAAAGTTTGAAAGTTTTATTTGAAGCTCAAAAATAACTATAATTTAGTAATAAATAGCCGTTTTGAAATAATTATTATTCATCAAAATCCAATTCGCCGGATTTGTAGAGTTGGTAATTCTTCGCCAATAACACCATGAATTTGCTTATTTCTGTCTGAACCTGAAGTGTTTCGGGAGTGATAACCACTTTCTTCATACGTAATAACATGATACCATATTGAAAATTAAAACTCAGTTCCAAATCACTGATTTGAGAATTTTTCTGTTGCCTCCTCAGTTGACTAATAAATGGTAAAACATGGTAAAATTTAGCATTATAACCGGCATCTTTCCCCGAACGCAATAAAAGTCCATGCAATTCATCCAGTTCACTCATGATATTTTTGTTGAGTTGGAGATGTCCTTCAGATTGAACATTCTCAAGACGCATCATTTCTATCAGGCTTTCGTACCAATTGTATAAACTTTTTCGTTCATCAGCAGAAACCGGATATGAAGCTATAATTCGTTCATTTAGCATGTCGATATTGAGACCGAAAGCACGAATTAAATCTTCAACTTGCCACATATAAAGCAAGTATTCACAGATATTTTCTTTTTTGAGTTTCCTTGCTATAAACATAAATATTTAAAGATAACCCCTAGCCCCTAAAGGGGAACTAAGTAAGTTTTTTTAATTTTATAATAAGAATAACAATAAGATTCAACTCCCCTTTAGGGGTTGGGGGTCTCAAAATTCCAATCGCCGTCTTCGTCCATAAATGTGGGTTCAATAAAGTCATCCAACTCTCGACGTTCTTTTTTAGTTGGCCTTCCTATGCCTCTTTCGCGTCCGGTTTGTCCGGCAAGTTTACCGAGTTCAATCAATTCCAGTTGGTCCGGTGTAGTTACGTTTTCCATAAAACCGGCAACCAATTTAGCATTCATTCTATTTTCCGATAAAGCCAACACCTTGAAAGAAAACAAAATGGGATTGCGTTTAATACAAACCACATCGTTCACTTTCACGTTTCGGGAAGGTTTTACAGGAATATTATGAATGATAACTTTCCCTTTTTTGCAAGCTTCGGCAGCTAATGTCCGTGTTTTAAATAAACGAACAGCCCACAACCATTTATCTATACGAACTTCGGTTTTCATCTTTTTTATGTTGAATGGTTGATTAGTTGATTGTTTAATTAGATGAATAGATGCTGAATTTACCTACTAGAACTATTTAACCAATTAACCAATTACTTATTATTAAACTGTGTCATAGTGAGTTCAAGACCAGCTAAACAGAAACTCTGAATTATTTCGGCACAAAGTTCAGCTCGTTCGGGAATTGCAGCTGCTTGTTCGGCAGTCCATTTGCTCAAAACATATTCTATTTGGCGACCACGAGCAAAATCGTTTCCAATACCAAACCGCAATCGGGCATAATTACTGTGACCCAGTATTTCCTGAATGTTCTTCAAACCATTATGTCCGGCGTCCGAACCTTTTGGTTTTAAACGTAGCGTACCAAAAGTCAAAGCAATATCATCCACTACCACCAACACGTTTTCAATTTCAATATTTTCTTTATGCATCCAATAGCGCAAGGCATTGCCGCTCAGATTCATAAAAGTTGAAGGTTTGAGCAAAACAAGCTTACGACCCTTCAACTTCACTTCGCAGGTGGAACCATACCGGTTTTCGGTAAAAAAAACATTGGACGCTTTAGCAAAAGCGTCCAATATTGTAAAACCTATGTTGTGGCGGGTATCCTGGTACTCACTACCAATATTGCCCAAACCGACAATTAAGTATTTCATTGTATTAGCAATTATTTAGCTTCGGGTGCTGCTGTAGCAGCGGCTCCACGAGCGGCTCTTGTCAATTTAACTTGTGCAACCACAGCATTTTTATTATTCAAAATTTCAAGATTTGCAATAGATACTTTGCCAACTTGAATGGATTTACCCAATGCCAATTCTGTAACGTCAATAACGATATTTTCAGGAATCTTAGTATATAAACCTTTTACTTTAAGTTTGCGCACTTCGAGGCTTAATTTACCACCGGCTTTAACTCCTTCAGCCAACCCTTCAAGTTTTATCGGAAGTTCAACAGTAACCGGTCTTGTTTCAGTCACCTGTAGAAAGTCGATATGCAATACTTTGTCACTTACGGGGTGAAATTGAAGTGCTTTCATGATGGATTTTGTCTTTTTTCCATCAATGTCTAAATTTACAATGTACACTTCTGGAGTGTAAATTAATTTGCGAATGTCGCTGATAGTAGTCGTAAAATGAATGTTTTCTTTTCCACCATACAATACGCAGGGTACGTTTTCTGCAACCCGTTCAGCTTTTGTCGCTTTTTTCCCAAGATTAGTTCTTACTGTTCCTTTTAATTCAAATGTTTTCATTTTGTCTTTTTTGTGTTACTCAAAATTTAAGCGTTTATTTTTAAGTGATTAGTCGCTTAATTTCCCATCACACTTTCTCTTTCAAAAAAGTGCGACAAAGGTAGTACTATTTTTGGAAATTTGCAATATCTGAAAAGCTATAATTCATGAATCTGCATTCACAAATCAAGATGTTTCGGTTTTAAAAAGATATTAAGACAAAAAATGGATAGTGATCTTTTTCGAATGTCAATTCCCAAACTGTTAAGTTCAGTCCTTATGGATTTTTAATAAATTAAACTCAACTATCATCAGAAGGATTGAAAATTAGATAATTACGATTTCACAATTTGTTATGAATATTTTTAGCAATACAATCAGTAATTCAAAAAAATGTATTATATTTGCAGGCCGAAAAATATACAATAAAATTTCATTCATTTTTTAAAGTTAGGGAGGAAACAAACAATAGCTAAACAATTAACAATCAGACCTCAAAGAGGAAGAGTAAAAGAGCAACCCAATCGTATTAATGAAAAGATTAAAGGGTTAAAAGAAGTTCGTTTGGTAGGTGATAATGTAGAACAAGGTATTTATTCTTATGAAGAAGCCATACGTATTGCCGACCAACTTGAGTTAGATTTGGTAGAAATATCGCCCAATGCTGTGCCGCCGGTTTGTAAAGTTGTTGATTATCAGAAGTTTTTGTACCAACTAAAGAAACGTGAGAAAGAGTCTAAGGCAAAATCAACCAAAGTGGTATTGAAGGAAATTCGTTTCGGACCGCAAACCGATGATCATGATTACAATTTTAAATTGAAACATGCTCAGGAGTTTCTGAAAGAAGGCTGCAAAGTGAAGGCGTATGTATTTTTCAAAGGACGTTCGATTTTATTTAAAGAACAGGGTGAAGTATTATTGCTCCGTTTTGCAAACGATTTGGAAGATTATGCTAAAGTAGATCAACTGCCACAATTGGAAGGAAAACGCATGATTATCATGTTCTCACCTAAAAAATTGAAATAAGCAGTTTAAAATTCGAATTACACAACTAAATAATAAGTAACAATGCCAAAAATGAAAACTATCTCCGGTGCAAAAAAAAGGTTTACCCTTACCGGAACAGGAAAGATCAAAAGAAAACATGCTTTTAAAAGCCACATTTTGACTAAAAAAACAAAAAAGCAAAAACGCAATCTGACTCACATTGCAATTGTCAACAAGGCAGATTTGACCAATGTGAAAGAAATGCTTTGCTTGAAATAATAGTTAAACTTCACTTTTAAATCTTATTTTTCTTAATCAAAAATCAGAATGCTTTAGCCTGAAGATTGCTGTGAAAAGCGACGCTAACATTCACAAATCATTTTAATTATGCCAAGATCAGTAAACCACGTTGCTTCACGTAAAAGAAGAAAAAGAGTTTTAAGCCTCACCAGAGGTTATTTTGGCGGTCGTCGTAACGTATGGACCGTAGCCAAAAATACATGGGAAAAAGGGTTGCAATATGCTTATCGCGACCGTAAAAACAAAAAACGCAGTTTCCGTGCGTTGTGGATTCAGCGTATTAACGCTGCCGCACGTTTGGAAGGTATGTCATATTCAAAACTAATGGGTGCTTTACACAAAGTCGGTATCGAAATGAACCGCAAAGTATTGGCCGATTTAGCCATGAATCATCCGGAAGCTTTTAAAGCAATTGTTATAAAAGCCAAAAACGCTTAATAAATAAATTTATTTATATGATAAAACCCAAATCGATATTTTTCGATTTGGGTTTTACTTTATGTTCTGACCGCATAATTGTATAGGCATAAAAAAAGTAGCAAGAAAAATCCCTGCTACTTTCAACTATCTAAAATGTTATTGATTAATAACCCCATTTCAAATATACAGCTCCCCACGTAAATCCTGCGCCAAAAGCCGTCAGAATTATGTTGTCACCTTTTTTGAATTTCTTTTCCCATTCCCACATTCCAAGTGGAATGCTTGCTGCTGAAGTATTTCCGAAACGATCGATATTGATAACTACTTTTTCATAATCGACTTTTGTGCGTTGAACCACAGCATCAATAATGCGTAAATTTGCTTGATGAGGTATCAGCCAGGCAATATCTTCGTTTGTCAAATTATTTTTCTCCATTATCTCGGCTGATATTTCAGCCATATTTATAACAGCATATTTGTAAACATTTGTGCCTTCCTGATAGTTGAAATGCAACTTTTTTTCAACTGTTTCATGGGTAGTTGGCATAGCTGAACCTCCGGCTTTAATATGAAGATGTTTATAACCAATTCCATCTGTGTGAATTAATGAATCCATAACGCCATAATTCTTCATTGTTGGTTCAAGAAGAACAACTGCTGCACCATCACCAAAAAGCGGAGCAGTTGAGCGATCTGTGTAATCAGTAAGTGATGACATTTTATCTGCTCCCAGCACTAATACTTTTTTGTAACGACCTGACTCAATAAAACTTGCACCGGTAGTTAAGGCAACAATAAATCCCGAACAAGCAGCTTGTATGTCGAATGCAAAAGCATTCTTAATTCCTACTTTTTCTGCTGCCATAGACGAACAAGAAGGATAAATATGGTCAGGCGTTGTAGTTGCACATATTACCAAATCAATTTCTTCGGGTTTGGTTCCGGTTTTTGAGAATAGGTCTTCAATTGCTTTTGCTGCCATGAAAGAAGTTCCGGTATTTTTTTCTTTCAGAATTCGGCGCTCTTTAATTCCAACGCGAGTGGTAATCCATTCATCATTGGTATCCATCATGGTACTAAGTTCTTGGTTATTAAGAATATATTCAGGAACGTATCCACCGATGCCTTTGATGACTGCTTTAATATTGGACATATTAATTAAATTTATTATATAAAAATCAAGCTCTAAAGTAGTCATTTAGAGCTCAATTGTAACTTAATAATTATTTTTTACAAAGTTGGGTGATATTATACTGTTGCCAACTTTTCGATTGCTAATTTACCTCTGTAATAGCCACATTCACCGCAAACAGTGTGATAAATATGAGCTGCTCCGCAATTTGAGCAAATTGCCAATGTAGGAGCTTCAGCTTTATAATGCGTTCTTCTTTTTCTTGCTCTCTGTTTCGAAATTTTTCTCTTAGGATGTGCCATCTTAATTATTTGTTTAATTGTTTTCTGTTATATTTTGTAAACCATCCCATCGCGGGTCTGTTTGTATTTCATCTGTTGTAAAATCATCTTCATCATCAAATTCCAAAGAAGTTCCATCTTCTACGTCATCATCTTTTTGACGGGTAATGTGTTTTCTAAGCTTTGTAACCATTGTTTTATTGCATTCTCCCGTTGTATGAACATGTTTAAGGGGAATATTTAATACAATAAATTCGTACAAAAACCAGGCAATATTAATTCCGCCATCAGATTCAGGAACAATAACAATTTCGTCTTCTTCTGAGAATTTCTCGCCTAATTTGACTTGAAGCTTTTCTTTATAATGAATAGGTTGTTCCATGTCGTCCAAACAACGATCGCATGGAATAATAACCGATCCTTCAAGTGAAAATTGAAGTTCAAAAATGTTCTGTTTTTTTTGAACAGTTACTTTGGCTTTTACATTTCCTTTTTGAACTTCAGGACTGTCTATTTTCTTGAAATACACATTGTCTAAATCGTACTCAAGCATACGTACTTCGTTGCTTATGTCCTTTAATACAACATTATATTGCTCAAATTTTGACATCTTTTTCTTGAAATTTTAAATCGTGCAAAGGTACAAAAATATGTTCTATTACAAAATAGTTTCTTTTTATTTTAGCTAAATTAATCAAAATATTTAATCAACTCGCATTCAATCAATTTCTTTAGCATGAATTTGATATGAAATTGTGGTTTTTTTTACTTGGGATTTACTTTTAAAATAATACGAAAAACAGTTCCTGTATTCAATTCGGATTGTTTTACGAATATTTTTCCACCATGATATTCTTCAATAATGCGTTTTGCCAACGACAAACCCAATCCCCATCCCCTTTTTTTAGTGGTGAAACCGGGAGTGAAAATTACTTTGAATTTGTTTTTATCAATTCCTTTTCCGGTATCTTTTACATCAATAATAATTTCTTCGTTTTTTTGTTGAATGCTTAAGTCGATCCGACCACTTCCGTTCATGGCATCAATGGCATTTTTGCATAAGTTTTCGATAACCCATTCAAAAAGAGGTACATTCAAATGGATAAATATCTGCTCATCGGAAGGAAAATGACACTGAATGGCCACTTTCTGTGATGTACGATTTGACATATATTGGACGGCATTTTGCAAAGTCTCATTTAGGCTAACAATCAATAAATCAGGTTTTGATCCTATTTTTGAGAATCGTTCAGCAATTATTCTTAGTCGATTTACGTCTTTTTCCATTTCACCAATCAGTTTATCTTCTTGATGTCGCATCTTGAGTAAATCGACCCAAGCCAATAGAGACGAAATAGGAGTACCCAATTGGTGAGCTGTTTCTTTGGAAAGTCCAACCCAAACCTGATTTTGTTCGGCTTTTTTCGTTCCCGAAAATGCAAAAAATGCAACCAATAAAAATACGATTATCACCCCGAACTGAACATAAGGAAAATAAACTAACTGTTTAAGAAACAATGAGTCATCGTAATAAATATATTGAATTGTTTTACCGAGTTTAACTTCTATTGAAGGCCTTTTGGCTTTCAAACGTAAAATTTCTTGAGTGTAAAACTCTGCAACATGAGTCTTTGGTTCTTTAATGTTAAGCGAAGAAATCATTTTATTGTTTGCGTCAGTCATAATGATAGGAATCGTAGTATTTCCCTCTATAATTTTCATGACAATTTCCACATTCGTATTCTCGCTTTCTAATATTGATTGATGGATTGCTTCAGCCCAGATTTCTACTTTTTTTCGTTCTTCAATAGCTAATGAATTTGCCAAACGATTGGTAAATAATGTGGAAACCAATACAATGGCAATGGCAACGAGTATAAAAATAAGTTTCAATCGTTTAGAAATCTCATATAATTTATTGATATTAAGCATATAATCGAAATCAAAAGGAATTGTTATTTTTTGGTTGAAACGCCAAATATAATAAAAAAGTATGAAATCCGAATCAATTTTTCAACTGCATAAATTTATTGTATCTTTGCAGAAACGAAGTTGATTGTCGGAAAGTTGAATTGAAAAACTTGAACAAAGTCTTAACTAGTAACTAAATAACATGCATAAATCAGGTTTTGTAAATATCGTAGGAAATCCCAATGTAGGTAAATCTACTTTAATGAACGCCTTGGTTGGTGAGCGAATATCCATCATTACTTCTAAGGCTCAAACTACCCGTCATCGTATTATGGGAATTGTAAACGGTGATGATTTTCAGATAGTTTATTCAGATACTCCGGGTGTTCTCAAACCGAATTATCGTCTCCAAGAGTCTATGCTTAACTTCTCTCGTTCGGCTTTGACGGATGCAGATGTATTGCTTTATGTTACTGATGTTTTTGATTCGTACGAAAAAAACGAAGATTTCGTTGAAAAGGTAAAACTGAATCCGGCACCGCTTTTACTCATTATCAATAAAATAGATTTAATTGACGAAGAAAAACTGGTTGCTTTGGTCGAAAAATGGAAAGAATTATTGCCACGTGCTGAAATTTATCCGGTTTCTGCTTTAGAGAAGTTTAATATTGACACGTTGTTTAGCCGCATTAAAGATCTTTTGCCTGAATCACCCCCATTTTTTGATAAAGATCAACTAACCGATAAACCTGCCCGGTTTTTTGTAACCGAAATTATTCGTGAGAAGATTTTGATGAATTATGAAAAAGAAATTCCGTATTCGGTGGAAGTGGAAGTGGAACAATTTCAGGAAGATGAACGCTTAATTCGAATAAATGCAGTGATTTATGCGGAACGCGATTCGCAAAAAGGTATTCTAATCGGGCATGGCGGAAAATCACTTAAAAAAGTGGGTACTGAGGCTCGCAAAGACATGGAATTGTTTTTTGAAAAGAAAGTGTATTTGGAACTTTTTGTGAAAGTTGAAAAAGACTGGCGAAACAAGGATGCAAAACTTAAAAGTTTCGGCTATAACTTGGATTAAGAATTCAGTAAACTATTACATACTACATTTGTAACTTCTATATATTCAGTAACTTCCGTATTTTCAAATTTTTTCATTCTCAAATTTCATATACTGTCATATCTTCTCCTAAAACAGTATTTTCAAAAATCTCTTTTGCTTCGTTAAGTAATTCGTTTTGATTGTTATACCGCGCTGAATAATGACCAATAATTAGTCTTTTTACATTGGCCTTCTTGGCTATTTCTGCTGCCTGACGTGCTGTGGAATGTTCAGTTTGGTTTGATCGAATCATTTCTCCGTCCATAAAAGTAGATTCGTGATACAAACAATCAACTCCTTTAATAATAGGAATAATTTTTGAGGAATAGGCTGTGTCAGAGCAATATGCAAAACGTTTTGGCAAATCACTTGCAGTTGTCAATTGCAAATTTGGAATTATTTCACCTTCTTCTGTCGTGAAGTCTTCACCTTGTTTTATTTTTGGAATTCGCCACGTCGGAATGTGGTAAAAATCAATCATTTCACGTAATATATGGCGTTCGCGAGGTTTTTCTTCAAACAAAAAGCCACAACATGGAACCCGATGTTTCAGCGGAATTGAAAAAACCTGAAGGGAGCGATCTTCATAGATCAATTCATGTTTTCGGGGATTGATGGTGTGGAAAATAACATTGAAAGGTAATTCTTTACAGAAATATTGTAGTAAAGGTGTTAGTATTTTTTCCAGATCGACTTGAGCATGAATATGAAGTTCGGCGGTTCGGTTTAGCATACCGAAACTTGATATCAGACCGACTAATCCAAAACAATGATCACCATGCAAATGTGAGATAAATATATGACCTAAACGGTTCGTCTTCATACCCATTTGTCGCATCCGAATCTGAGTTCCTTCGCCACAATCAATCAGAAATTGTTTGTCGCGGATTTCTAAAATTTGTGCTGTCGGGAAATTCTTCCGTGTTGGTAAAGCCGATCCGCAACCTAATATGGTGAGAGTTGTTTTCAAAAAAAATCAGTTAAATAGCTGAATATGTATGTTGATTAGTAAAATTCAATTAGTTGATCTCACTTTTTAGTAGACTGTAAACCACTAAATTAACAAACCCACGGGTATGAAGTTCACCATCACGTTCAATTCCTTCACAGGTAAAACCCAATCGTTCAGGAATGTGTTGACTTTTTAAGTTTCCGGTAGCAACAGTTATTTTAACCCTGTTCATGTCCATTATGTCGAAAACATAGTTAATCAATTTCTTACATGAACGAGTAATGATTTCTTTCCCTTGAAATGACTGGGATAACCAATACCCGATTTCAGTTTTTTTATTATCCGGGTCGGTATCTTTCAATCCGATAATTCCGACGAACTGATTTTGGTAAAAAATGGCGCAGGTTAGGTTTAATTTATCAAAGTTTAAATAATTCTCAACATAACTTCGCGTAAATGACACATCGTGAGTCAGTTCCACAAAAGGCAGCCATTCTTCGAGGTATTCACGCTCATTATCAATTGTTTTGAAAATTGTTTCCACATCTTCCAATCCAATTTCTTTCAAAAGAATTTCATCATCAACTTTAATTTTTCTCATTTCCTTTCAAACTTTAAATTCTGGTTTTTTTCTTTAACTCAAAATCTCGTCCAAGGTATTTTTCCCGAACCACCGGATTGTCAGCCAGTTCTTTGGAAGTACCTTGATATAAAATTCGCCCTTCAAAAAGCAAATATGCACGATCGGTAATAGTCAGGGTTTCATCTACGTTATGGTCGGTAATCAGAATTCCGATATTTTTATCTTTCAACTTCCACACAATATCCTGAATATCCTGAACGGCAATCGGATCAACACCTGCAAAGGGTTCGTCGAGCATGATAAAACGCGGTTCGATAGCCAGACACCGTGCAATTTCCGTTCTACGTCGTTCTCCACCCGAAAGGCGGTCGCCTATATTTTTGCGTACTTGTTCCAGATTAAATTCTGCAATCAGTGTTTCCAGCTTTTCATGCTGATATTCTTTGCTGAATTTGGTCATTTCGAGCACAGATATAATATTGTCTTCCACTGTCATTTTCCGAAAAACTGATGCTTCTTGTGCCAGATAACCAATTCCGCTTTGTGCGCGCTTGTAAACCGGATATTTTGTGATATCAATGTCATTCAGAAATATCTTCCCTGAATTCGGTTCAACCAACCCGGTTGTCATATAAAATGTGGTGGTTTTCCCAGCGCCGTTTGGACCCAGTAATCCTACAATTTCGCCTTGTTTTACATTGATGGAAACATCGTTTACAACAGTGCGCTTGCCGTATTTCTTGAATAAATGTTCGGTGCGAAGCACCATACTTTCGTTTGTCATAAGCTTTGATTAGAACCACAAAAGTACAATTTTAAAATTAAACTTCACAATGAATGATTTTAAGAAATTTTTTTTGTTTGATTTTGATAGTTGATCGGAAAAATCCAACCTATTTTGTTTTTATAATGTTTTGAAACAGGTTACTTTTGATTCCCAAATTGTTAGTGTGATTTATCAAAAGTAAATAATGTCTACTATGTTTCAAAAGCATTACATTATTAAAATAATTGATATAAAAAAACAATAAAATTTGATATTAATAGTATAAAATCTTCAATGTGAATGTATTAACATTTGTATAAGTGATTTTATTCATTATTTTTGCACAAAAATATTCATTATGTGCATAATGAACTTATTCAAATTTTAAATGTCTGAACACACACAAAAAAAATTATGAAAAAAGTTTTTCTCCCCATTTTTCTATGCGTTCTCTCGCTTTCAATCTTTGCTCAAAATGAATTGCCCGGAGCTTCAACTGTAGCAACATCAGGAACTTTGACTGTAAGTACTTTAATATCATCGAGCACTTATATTACAGCAATTTGGATTAATACAAGTACTCCAACATTTCTCCGGACTTTAAATTATAATACTGGAAACAATTATATTAATGATCTTGTAAAATGGAAAGCCGATTGTGGCGGAACAAGAAACTATGTCAATGCAACTTCCGGTGCAACAAAACCATCTGCCGCTATAATAACTACAACCTGGAATGCAAAAGATCAAGCAAATACTACGGTTGTAGCAGATGGAGACTATATAGTAAAAATAGAAATGACAAATCAAAATTATGGAACTGGCAGTAAATTAGTAACAGGAACCTTTACAAAAGGACCAATAGCACAAACTGTTACACCTACAAGTTCAACTCCTTTTTCAGGTTTTTCAATTAAATGGGTTCCCGTTAATACCGCCATTGAAGATGTTGAACTCTCAAAATTATATTCAGTTTATCCAAATCCGGCCATTTCTTCCATATTTGTAACCGGAAGTGATATTAAAGAAGTGGAAATATGTTCATTGGCAGGCAAAAGTATTTTAATAAGTAAAGAACAAAAAGTTGATGTAAGTGCTTTACCAAAAGGAATGTATCTGGCAGTAATAAGAGCAATAAACGGAACTGTGGTAAAGAAAATTGAAAAGAAATAAGTATTGAAGAAATTAAAAATAAAGCCCGTTTGTTCAAATTGTTCAGATTTGGATGAGTGTTTAAATCAATTGAACAGATATAATTAATCAATTGAAAATCTGAGAATTAGAGTTTTTTTAACGAAAAGGTTATCTTCTTTAACAAGTTGATAGTCTTTTTTGTGCGTTTAGGGTCTTGTAATTAATATGTATAAAAATTAAATTTTCGAGTAATAGTTTTCATTAAATTCACTACTTTTGCTTCGTATAGCTAATTAAATTTTTTTCAGATTATGTTAACTGAAATTGTAGATTCATAAATTGTAAATTAAATCTTATGTATCAGAATTTTAAATCGTATTTAAAAAACGAACTGACCAATATCAAACAGGCCGGTTTATATAAAAACGAACGGATTATTGTTTCGCCCCAAGGTGCGGTGATTCGTGTAGTTGATGGAAAAGAAGTGTTGAATTTTTGTGCAAACAATTACTTGGGCTTGTCCAATCATCCCGCGCTAAAAGAAGCAGCCAAAAAAGGGTTGGATTCACATGGTTATGGCGTTTCATCAGTGCGGTTTATTTGTGGTACCCAAGATATTCACAAACAGTTGGAAGCTTCAATCGCTAAGTTTTTCGGAACGGAAGATACTATTTTATACGCTGCCTGCTTTGATGCCAATGGTGGAGTTTTTGAACCGCTATTGAACGAGGCAGATGCCATTATTTCTGATGCATTGAACCATGCTTCGATTATAGACGGTGTCAGGCTTTGTAAAGCGCAACGCTACCGCTATGCCAATGCCGATATGGACGATTTGGAAACCCAACTGAAAAAAGCTCAGGCTCAACGGTTTCGATTGATTGTGACTGATGGTGTTTTTTCGATGGACGGAAACGTAGCACCACTGGATAAAATTTATGCATTGGCCGAAAAATATAATGCTATGGTGATGGTAGATGAATCGCACTCAGCCGGAGTAGTTGGTGAAACAGGACGTGGCGTAACCGAACGTTATAACCTGCGTGGAAAGATTGAAATTATCACCGGAACATTGGGTAAAGCTTTTGGTGGCGCAATTGGTGGATTTACAACAGGTAAAAAAGAAATTATTGACTTGTTGAGGCAACGATCGCGTCCTTATTTGTTTTCCAATTCCATTCCGCCTATGGTGGCAGCTGCAGGAATAAAGATGTTTGAAATGATGGACGAAACGAATGAATTGCAGGAAAAACTTCATAAGAATACTATTTATTTTGTAGAACGCATGAAAGCAGCCGGATTCGATATAAAACCAACCGAATCAGCCATTTGCGCTGTGATGCTTTATGATGCTAAACTCTCACAGGATGTGGCTGCCCACTTGCTCGATGAAGGAATCTATGTTATCGGATTTTATTTTCCGGTTGTTCCGAAAGGACAAGCACGCATACGTGTCCAGATTTCAGCCGCTCACGAACAGGAGCATTTGGATAAATGTATTGCAGCTTTTACCAAAGTGGGGAAAGAACTTAATGTGATAATGTAAAAATGTGCTAATATGCCAATTGAAAGATAAACCAATCAACTGATGAACCAATTAACCGATGAACTGATGAACACCAATAAACCAATCAACCAAATATGAAAGCACTCGTAAAACTTCATCCCGAAAAAGGGATTTGGATGGAAGATATTCCTATTCCACACGTTGGTATCAACGATGTCTTAATCAAAATAAAGAAAACTGCTATTTGTGGCACCGATCTTCATATATACAAATGGGATGAGTGGTCACAACGAACCATAAAAACTCCGATGACAATTGGTCACGAATATGTTGGAGAAATAGTTGACAAAGGGCGTGGGGTAAAGAATATTCATATTGGTGACCGTGTGACAGGTGAAGGTCATATTGCTTGCGGACACTGCCGAAATTGCCGACGCGGGAAACTGCATGTTTGTGAAAATAGCGTTGGAGTGGGAGTGAACCGCGATGGTGCTTTTGCTGAATATCTGTCGCTGCCTGCCGAAAATGTGGTGCATTTGGATGCCCGAATACCCGACGAAATTGCTTCCATCATGGATCCGTTTGGAAATGCCACGCATACCGCACTGTCTTTCCCCATGATTGGTGAAGATGTATTGATTACCGGTGCCGGATTGATTGGTATTATGGCTACGGCTATTTGTCGATTTGCTGGAGCACGGAATATTGTAGTGAGCGATTTAAGCGATTACCGTTTGGAAATAGCGAAGAAAATGGGTGCCACCATGACAATTAATCCAACTAAAGGTGAAACAATAGAAAATGCAATTCGTGATTTAAACATGCACGGTTTTGATATCGGGTTGGAAATGTCCGGTTCACCTATTGCTTTCGAAAGTATGATTGAAAACATGTACAACGGTTCGAAAATTGCTTTGTTGGGAATTCTTCCCAACACAACGACTGTACAATGGGACAAAATCATTTTCAAAGCATTGACTTTGAAAGGAATATATGGTCGTGAAATGTGGGAAACCTGGTATCAGATGGAACAAATGCTGATTACCGGCATTGACCTGACTCCTGTAATTACACATCGGTTTGAAATAGATGATTTCCAGAAAGGATTCGACGTGATGGAAAGCGGCGAATGCGGAAAAGTGATTTTGAATTGGTAGAAATCCGCTCAAAATTAAACGAAATTCTTTAGAATTCGATTGTTGAATAGTTAAATGTTTATTTATATGATTGAATTAGAGAAATCTTTCTTTAATTCCTTTGTTGATACCAAATTTTTTTGTAATTATGCACTTTTAAAATAATGTTACTATGTTTGTGTGAAATTAACTTAAATATTGAGCTTTTGATAGGAAATTAGAGGTCACAATAAAATTCAATGATACACTAAGAAAATAGCAGCCAGAAAATGTATTAATAATTTCAAACAATAGTTCTGGGTTAGTAATACCCTGGAAATCAAATATTAAATTTATTAATTTAAATAATACAGTATGGATACAGTTTCAGAACTTATCAAAAATCTTGCCGACCAACATGGTCGAAGCAGATATAACCTGTTGCCGATTTTGCAGGGAGTCGTTGAACAAGAAAAGTATTTGTCTGAATCCTCAATGATTGAAATTGCTAAGGAGCTTGAAATACCTGCTTCCGATGTCTACGGCACTGCCACCTTTTATTCCTTTTTGGAATACAAAAAAATGGGTAAGTATATCATCCGTGTTTGTAAAACCATTACCTGTTCAATGAAAGGGAAAAATCAAGTTTTACTGGCTATTGAGGACATGTTGAAGATCAAAGTTGGTGAAACAACTCTCGATGGAACATTTTCATTACTACAGACTAACTGTCTGGGCTTTTGTCATAAAGCTCCAGCTATGCTAATAAACAATGATGTTTTTACTGATCTGACACCTGAAAAAGTGAGAGAAGTTTTGAGTCAGTATCTTAGCAAAAAGCAGGAAGGAGGACAAAATGGAAACTAATCATCAACTTAAAAGAGCCGATTTCATTTTTAAAAATGAAAATGATTGGGAAGAAGTATTGAAAAAGAATATAAGCCGATCGTCAAATGAGTTAATTAACGAATTGATTAGCTCTGAATTAAAGGGTAGAGGTGGAGCCGGCTTTCCTACCGGATTGAAATGGAAACTTTCTGCAGAAATGGACAGTGACACAAAATACGTGATTTGTAACGCCGATGAAGGCGAACCCGGAACATTCAAAGACAGGGAAATATTATCGTTGGTGCCATTTAAAGTATTAACAGCTATGGCTATATGTGGTCATGTTGTAGGAGCAAAAGAAGGATATATTTATCTGCGCGGAGAATATTTCTTTTTGAAACCGGAATTGAATAAAGCCATTAGTGAATTCGAGCAGTATTGTAAAGAGATAAATCTTGATTTTACCATTCGCATCTTTATGGGTAGCGGAGCTTATATCTGTGGCGAGGAAACTGCGCTTTTTGAATCGATGGAAGGTAAACGGGGAGAACCTCGTAATAAACCTCCTTATCCTGCTCTTTCGGGTTACATGAACAAACCAACAGTTATCAATAACGTTGAAACACTGGCACATGCCTATACTATTTTTACCTATGGCGCTAAGCGATTTTATGATTTAGGCGTTCAATATTCCCGTGGAACTAAATTATTTTCTGTTTCGGGTGATACTCCAAAACCGGGAATTTATGAACTTGAACTCGGAATGAGTCTGGCTGATTTTGTAAATGATTTTGGAGATGGTGATTCCAAAGCAGTTCAAGTAGGAGGCGCTTCAGGCTTTTTGGTTCCCCGTAAACGATTTGCAGAAACAACCATTGGTTATCAAGGCAAACTGGTAGGAATTTCGCTTCCAACAGGTGGTTCCATGATGCTTTTCAATAGTTCCCGCTCTATGTTCAATGTATTGGATAATTACCTTGAATTTTTCCGGGAAGAATCATGTGGACAATGTACACCTTGCCGCGTTGGTTGTCAGCAGTTACTGAAAGGAATTAAGGCTGTAAAGAGCGGCGAAAAAAGTACTCAATATCTTGATAAGTTATTGACATTAGCTGAAACAATGCAATTTACTGCTAAATGTGGATTGGGTCAATCAGTGGCCAATTCATTTTCGTCGATTGTTGAAAATTTCAGAGAAGAAATGATTTACTAACGCTGTAAAATAGTCTTGTCATGGGAAAAAATATCAAAATAACGATTAATGGAGAAATAGTCGAGATAAATGAAGGAACCTCCATTCTGGATGCTGCTCGTCAAGTAGGCGTAATAATTCCAACGCTTTGCTATCACAAAGATTTATGCGTTGCAGGAAATTGCAGGGTCTGTGTTGTAGAAATTGCAGGGCAAAAAAGATTGTCACCCTCTTGTGCCACTCCGTGCGAAGAAGGAATGGATATTTTCACCAACTCCGTAAAAGTGAGAAACTCCAGAAAACATATCATCGAATTATTGCTTTCGGAACACAATGCGGACTGTACCCGATGCTATAAAAATGGGAAATGTGAGTTGCAAAAATTAGCATCCGACTTTAAAATCATGTCTAATGATTTCATTCCGCTGGTTCCTTTTAAGAATTACACCATCGATATGTTTTCTCCTTCCATCATTAAAGATGATAGCAAATGTATTCGTTGTCAACGATGTGTGAGAACTTGTGCAGAATTACAAGGCGTTAATGCATTGACTGTAGCTTATAAAGGCGATAAAATGAAAATAACCACCTTCTTCGAGAAAGCCATGAATGATGTGGTTTGTACCAATTGCGGTCAATGTGTAATACATTGTCCTACAGGTGCTTTGGTGGAAAGAAATTATATTGAAGAAGTATGGGCAGCAATTACAGATAAAGCAAAACATGTGATTGTTCAAACTGCACCTGCCGTGCGAGTTGCTTTAGGTGAAGAATTAGGATTTGAATCGGGAACGAGAATAACCGGAAAAATGGTAGCCGCCCTGAAACGATTGGGGTTTGATGCCGTAATGGACACTGATTTCACTGCCGACCTGACCATTATGGAAGAGGGAACTGAATTACTTTCACGACTGAAACGAGCTTTAGTTGATCACGATCCGGGAGTGAAATTACCAATGGCAACTTCTTGTTCGCCGGGATGGATAAAATACATCGAACACATATATCCCGATTATTTAGGACATTTGTCAACTTGCAAATCGCCACAACAAATGTTTGGTGCATTGGCCAAAACCTATTACGCTCAGGCACGAAATCTACAACCGGACAACATAGTTTCTGTTTCGATAATGCCATGTACGGCAAAGAAATTTGAAGCTAATCGACCTGAAATGAACGACAGTGGTTATCGGGATGTGGATTATGTACTGACAACTCGTGAATTAGCCATTATGATCAAACAGGCTGGCATTGATTTTATGAAACTTGACGATATTCATTTCGACAGATTAATGGGCGAATCGACTGGAGCAGGTGTTATTTTTGGAGCTACAGGTGGTGTAATGGAAGCTGCACTCCGAACTGCTTATGAATTAGTTACAGGGCGTGAAGTGCCTTTTAAAGATCTAAATATTTTGCCTGTTCGTGGAATGGAAGGCGTTAGAGAAGCATCTATTTTAATCGAAAATCCGCTAAAAGAATGGGCATTTTTAGATGGTGTTGAACTGAAATGTGCAGTCGCGCATGGTCTTGTCAATGCGAAAAAAGTAATGGATTCAATTATTTCTGGAGAAGCAAATTATCACTTTATTGAAATTATGGCTTGTCCCGGAGGATGTTTAGGAGGAGGTGGTCAGCCCATTCCAACAAGTCCCGAAATTAGAGCCAAACGTGCGGCAGCCATTTATGCTGAAGATGAAGGTATGCCAATCCGTAAATCACACCTGAATCCGGAAGTTTTGAAAATCTATAAAGATTTTTTAATCAAGCCATTGGGTGAAAAATCGCATCTTCTATTGCACACAAAATACACGATCAGAAAAAGTTTTTAAATTAAAGAAGTCCTGCAGAAAGCCGGGACTTCTTTAATTTGTGAAACATATTGAGGGTTAGATTCAGTTCATTAAACATTTCTTACCTGAATTCTTGAAACTCTTGTCGAGTTGTAAATCCCCATCCAATCGGATAGTTAAAGATGATTAGATGCTGAAGGTAGCGCATTGATTAGCGAGATGTTTCATCCCATTTCTTTTATTATCAGGATTTTTTAATCCGCTTGATTTGTGCAAACGGTTCAATTTATTTGGAACTGATCCCCGCAGTTTGTTATCTGCTCGATTCAGAACTCTCAACACCCGTTTTTGCTGCGCCCTTACTGTTTATTTGGTTTTTTGTTTAGAAATAAAATAATTTGAGCCGCAAACGGATGACAAAATTCCGTTTGCGTTTTTTTTTATTTTCTTATAATTGATTGTTATACAAATATATATTGAATTTCTAAAAAATTTGTATAGGAAAACACACAAATATTTATCAATTAAAGAAAAATTTCCGTAATAATTAATTACCTTTGTTTTGAAATTAAGTTCAACGGAATTTCTGCCCTAAATCAAATTTTCTTATTGAACTTTTCTCTTATTTGTCTGAAAATTAATAATAAAAGTTATGGATACATTAAATTCAACAATCGTTTCCGAAACCGTTCTCGATGAAATAGTAGAAAAACACAAGGGAAAACCCGGCATGTTACTTACTACCCTTGAAGAAGTTCAGGAAGTTAATCCTTTGAAATTTCTTCCACATGAGACCCTTTCGGATGTTTCAAAAAAACTCAGCATTCCTCTTACACAGGTTTACAGTGTAGCAACTTTCTATTCATTTTTCAATCTGAAGCCACAGGGCAAACATTCGATAATTGTTTGCCGGGGTACAGCCTGTCACACCAAAGGTTCAAAAGCTCTGCTCGAAGAAGTAGGACATATTTTTAATTATCGCTTTGACGATTCGAATGATGAATCGTTTTATACAACTCCTGACAACGAATTTACAATTAAGACTGTTGCATGTTTCGGTCAATGCGCTCAGTCGCCTGTTATTTCAGTGGACAATATTATTTACAGTAATGTAAACTCACTGAAACTATTAGAAGCCATAAAAAAAATTCAGAGAAAGAAAACTAAAGAATAATAAATGAATAAATCTTCCAACATTTTATAATTTAATCATGAAATCAAACGAACTTGAAATAATAAAACAGCAAAACCTATGGCGGATAAAGCCAACCACACCAATGGTTTTGGTAGGTATGGGTACGTGCGGAATAGGTAACGGTGCTGACACTCTATACACACAGCTTCAAAATAAAATTACTGCAAACAATTTCGAATGTTTTTTAAAACCTGTAGGTTGCTTTGGTTTTTGTGCCGAAGAACCTCTTGTAACTGTTTATCAGCCGGGAAAACCAATGTTGGTTTACAGCAAAGTAGGTGAAAAAGATGCTGAACGGATCGCCGAAGGCCTTATTTCAGGAAATATCTATCTCAAAAAAATTCTTTGCAGAATTGATGATTGGGATCATCATACTGCCTTTTTCGAATATGGAAAAGGTTACGAACAGATACCCCACTGGGACGAAATTCCTTTTTATAAAGGGCAGAAAAAAATTGTTTTGCGAAATGCAGGTCTTATCAATCCTGAATCGATTGAAGATTATATAGCAGTAGGGGGTTATCGGGCATTAGCAAAAGTATTGGGCATGCAACCCGAAGAAGTTATCGAAGAAGTAAAAATTTCAAACCTGCGCGGAAGAGGCGGAGCAGGTTACCCTACCTATAAGAAATGGAAAATCATGTCTAATAAACAGGCTGATCAAAAATACATTATCTGTAATGCCGACGAAGGAGACCCCGGTGCTTACATGAACCGCAACGAAATTGAAAGTGACCCTCATTCGCTGATAGAAGGCATGATGATAGGAGCCTATGCAATGGGAGCTTCAGAAGGAATTGCTTACGTCCGTGCTGAGTATCCGCTTGCTGTAAAACGGTTGAAAATTGCCATCGAACAGGCAACCGAACTGGGTTTAATGGGCGAAAATATATTTGAAAGCGGCTTTAGTTTCAAACTCGAAGTGGTAGAAGGGGCAGGGGCATTCGTATGCGGAGAAGAAACTGCTCTGATTAAATCTATTGAAGGAAAAGCCGGTCGCCCCACACCCCGTCCGCCCTATCCTGCTGACACAGGATTGTACCGTAAACCTACCAATATTAATAATGTTGAAACCTGGTGTAATATTCCTGTAATATTTGAAAAAGGAGGAAAATGGTTTACCGAAACCGGAACAGAAAAAAGTCCCGGAACCAAAGTTTTTTCATTAGTAGGTAAAATTAAAAACACAGGATTAGTGGAATTACCTCTCGGTTCAACACTGAATCAGTTTATTTTTGAAATTGGTGAAGGTACCGGAACCAACAAACGTGTAAAAGCCGTTCAGACCGGAGGGCCTTCTGGTGGTTGCATTCCGTTGGAACTTTTTTCCACGCCTGTTGATTACGAATCGCTTACAGAACTCGGAGCTATCATGGGTTCGGGTGGAATGGTGGTGATGGATCAGGATAACTGTATGGTAGATGTTGCCAGGTATTTCCTTGAATTCAGTTCATCCGAATCTTGCGGAAAATGTACTCCATGCCGCGAAGGTTTGGCACAGGCACTTGCAATACTTACGAAAATTACAAAAGGACAGGGAACATATACTGATCTGGAAACTCTCAAATTACTGAGCAGAACGATTAAAGATACTTCTATCTGCGGACTAGGTCAAACTGCTCCGAATCCTATTCTTACCACTTTACGATATTTTCTGAACGAATATGAAGAACATATTCAGGAAAAACGTTGCCTTGCAGGAGTTTGCGAATCACTTTATATGGCATTATGCGAAAACAGCTGCCCGTTGCACATGAATATTCCGGGTTATATCGAACTGATTAAAGAAGACCGGATTGAAGATGCTTTCGAGCTAACGCTTCGCGACAATCCGATACCGGGTACGATTGGACGTATTTGTCATTTCCATTGTCAGATGAGATGTCGCCGTGATAAGATTGACGAACCCGTTTCACAGGGTGAAATCCACCGTTATCTGGCTGACACTATGTATTTACTTGGTAAGGAAAATCAGATTTACAATAAACTTTTAAAAGAAAAACTGCCTTTAACAGGAAAAAAGATAGCCATCGTGGGAGCAGGTCCTGCAGGCTTGACAGCAGCATTTTATCTGGTACGGTTAGGGCACAAAGTCGTGATATATGATGCATTAACCGAAGCCGGTGGTGTTGTTCGTTTTGGCATTCCGCAGTACCGCCTGCCTAAATCGATTCTGCTTAAAGAAGTTGAGTTGATAAAAAAACTCGGTGTACAGTTTATGTTCAATCAGAGATTAGGAAACAATCTGGATTTCAACTATCTGACAGAAGAATATGATGCAGTTTATCTCGGAATTGGAGCATGGAAAGAAATTGGCCTGAATATTCCGGGTGAACACGCTAAAGGTGTATTTTCAGGAACCAATTTTCTGAAAGATCTTGCATTAGGAAAAGAAACAAAAATAGGCCGGAAAGTGATAATAATCGGTGCAGGAAATGTAGCTATCGACGTTGCCAGGAGCATTTGGCGTTTAGGCAGGAATGTGACTGTTGTTTATCGCAGGGAAAAGTGCGACATGCCCGCCAACAGAATTGAAATATCTGAATCGGAAGCTGAAAAAATCAATTTCCAATACTTATCGGCACCCGAAGAAATACTGACCGATAAATCGGGAAAAGTTACCGGAATACGAATACAACTAATGACCTCCGGCAGCATTGATGTTTCAGGACGCAGAAAACCCGTTCCAACAGCTAAATATGAAGAAATCTCCTGTGATACGGTAATCCTTGCTGTAGGAGAAAGAGTTGACTCTGAACAATTTATACAATACGGAATTAAAGTAAAAAAAGATGGTCGATTAATCATAAACCCGTTCACTTATCAAACTTCTGTTCCAAAAGTATTTGCCGGAGGCGATGCTGTTACCGGACCATCGACTGCAGCCCAGGCGATGGGAATGGCCCGCAAAGCAGCAGAATCAATTGACTTCATTCTGATGAAAGAAAAAAGATTCCACTTGCTGTTCAGAGACTTTAATTATAGTAACAAAGTACCATTAAATCCGAAGATGAGTCCGAAAAATGTGGCCTATAAACTGGCAGTAGGAGAAAGAGTCGGCAATTTCCATGAAGTAGATGGTGGATTTACAGGTGAACAGGCACGAAACGAAGTAAACAGATGTCTGAGATGTGATGTAAAGTGTGAATAAGACTCTTTTATTCCACTTAGGAGAAATTTAAGAGGATATACTTATATTTTTAACAACAATCATGATTAAAACATTATTAACAAATTAAAACGCTTTCCAATTTATTCTTCCTGAAGAGGGAAGGGATGAAGGAGGCTGCAATATATTATGAAAATTACGATAAACAATCAACCCTTAGAGGTTAACGCAGGGACTACTATACTGGAAGCCTGCGAGTCAGCAGATATTAAAATTCCGACTTTGTGTTACCTGAAAGATGTATCGAACAATGCATCTTGCGGAGTCTGCGTTGTCGAAGTTAAAGGAGCTAAATCATTGTTACGTTCCTGTATTACCAAAGTTACCGAAGGCATGGAAATCTCGACCAACACCGAGCGTGTGATGGATGCCCGAAAAATGAATGTAGAATTACTTTTAGCAAATCATCCACAGGATTGCCTTATTTGTGACCGCAATCTGAATTGTGAGCTGCAAAATCTCACATACATGTTCGGCGTTGCAGGGAAACGCTTTGTTCGTACACGAAAACAATACATGGATAAAGATGAAACTTCACTTTCACTGGTGCGCGATCCTGAAAAGTGTATTTTGTGCGGACGATGCGTGGCTGTTTGTAGCGAAGTTCAGACTGTTAAAGCCATCGATTTTGCCGGACGGGGAATTAAAAGTAGAATTTCAACTTATCTCGACCAGGGTATGGGCTTAGTAGCTTGTACCAATTGCGGACAGTGTGCATTGGTTTGTCCTACAGGTGCGATAACCGAAAAAAGTTCGATTTCCGAAGTTTGGGAAGCCATTCACAATCCTGAAAAAGTGGTGCTTGTTCAAACTGCTCCTGCTATCCGCGTGGGAATAGGCGAAACCATGGGAATGCCCTCCGGTAGTCTTGTTACAGGTAAAATGGTTGCAGGACTGCGTAGGTTAGGCTTCTCAAAAGTGTTTGATACCAATTTCGCTGCCGACCTGACGATTATTGAAGAAGGCAATGAGCTGATTAAAAGGATTAAAACCGGCGGAACGTTGCCATTGATTACTTCCTGCTCACCGGGTTGGATTAAATTTATCGAACATTTTTATCCAAAATCGTTAAGTCATCTTTCCACCTGTAAATCACCGCAGCAAATGTTCGGTGCTGTTGCAAAAACGTATTATGCCGAAAAGACAGGTATCGATCCGCGGAATATCGTGGTTGTTTCAATTATGCCTTGTACGGCAAAAAAATACGAAGCGAAGCGACCGGAAATGAAGGGTGCTTTCGAATACTGGAAAGACAAATTAAATCTGAAAGAAAATGAAAGTTTTTTCGATGTGGATTATGTATTGACAACACGCGAATTGTCGCGCATGTTTAAAGAAACCGGAATTGATTTTGCACATTTACATGAAGAAAATTTCGACAGTCCGCTGGGAGAATCCACAGGAGCAGCTGTTATTTTCGGGGCAACCGGAGGTGTTATGGAAGCTGCATTGCGTACAGCTTACGAAGTATTTACCGGTAAAACATTATCTTCTGTCGATTTTAAAGCAGTACGCGGAATGGAAGGAATCAAAGAAGCTGAAGTGGATCTGGACGGAACAAAAATAAAGGTGGCTGTAGCCCATACACTGAAGAATGCAAGAATTATAATGGATGAAATCGAAGCAGGAACTTCGCCCTACACCTTTATCGAAGTAATGACCTGTCCCGGTGGTTGCCTGGGCGGCGGTGGCCAGCCGATACCGACCAACAGCTTCATCAGGCAGAAACGGGCGGAATCGATTTATTTCGAAGATGCGAACAAAGGAATCCGAAAATCACACAATAACCCCGAAATTATAGCTCTTTACAACGATTTTCTGAAAGAACCGTTGGGTGAAAAATCGCATCATTTGTTGCATACCCATTATGTGGAAAGAGGATATTGATCATGAATTAAAAAAAGGAAGTATAAAACTTCCTTTTTTTATTGTGTCTACTCAGAAAAGTCTCTGTAAATCAGTTTGAGCGAAGTGGTAACTTCACGTCAAATCAGGACCCGTGTTATTTTTCTATTTGCATAAATAGCATTCTCTATTTTATGCTGTGTGTTGACACGGTTTACAAAACCGCGCCAGCGGGTGAATTAGACTTTAAATTTTTGCTATATTACTACTTTCTTTCCTTTTTCGGTTGTCATAAACTCCTGAAAACTACCCGCTAACTCCATAGATTACCAATATTTATTTTAACGCTCGTTATCCGGCAGCAGTGCAGGGATATAGTGCAATCGTGGCTTCATAGTCTATCCGTCCACTGACGGACTGGGTCGTGCCGACCATACGAAGCCTATATGTTACCTGCTGGTGTTTAATTTTTTTATTTCGTTTTCTATTTGTTCAATTACGTCTTTGTTGGCAATTTCTTTTCGCTCTCCCACTTTTACTGAAAACAAATAAAAGACCTTTCCTCCAAATATTTCAGTAAATTTTGAGTGTGTTTCAGACTGCAACCTATATTCTTTAAATATTTCCGGAAGTTGAATCCCACTATTAACAGGTTTTATTTGTAGTCCGATATACTTTTCTCCAATTTTGATATAAAAATCAACATTAAATAATCTGTCCCATTCATCAGGTGCTGGTTCAATTTTTAAGTTCAAAACTTTTTGAAGTTGTCCGTATATAGTGTTTATTTCAGTAGTATAACCATCATAAGTACGATCAATAACCAATTGTAGCATGTAGTTAACACAGTCATCTTCTGTAATATCTTCAACTTCAGACTGAATTACTTCTGTGATTTTTATGTATAATTTTCTGCCTAATTCTTCAATATGTTCTTTAGGCCTTACATTTTTGAAATAATATTCTCTCCACTCATCAAGTGTTTTTGGTGAACACTTTCTGATTGACTCCGAAGTTGCTCCAACATTTCTTTTAAAGTTAAGTTGGAAACGATTCATAGCACTATTTAGTATCCATTCTTTAGCCATTTATCAATGTATTAAATTTTGTTTTGTATTTAAAGTCTATTTCATTATCAACGTTTACTAATCCTTCTTTCAATAAATGAGCATTAATAAATGTCTTGTTTTCCAAATATAGATATGCCATCAAATGATTATCTGAATCGTGTTTAATTTCGTCGTATTTCAAAAAAACCTTTTTGCCTTTTAGTTTGCTAATTAGAAATTCGCTTGCTTTTCCATTTATTTGAGGATTTTGTTTAATTCCAATTAAACGAATAATAAGGTCATTATTCAGACGGACTAATTCAGGGCTAATAACTTCTTTTACTGAAAAATACTCTTCTCGTTTTCCAGTGCTGTCAGCATCTAATTTTGAACCAAATTGAAGTTTCTTAACATCAATTTTTTTATCTAATTTGAGCGTGTCAACAAATTGATAAGGTAAATTTTCTATTTTTTCATCAAAAGATTCTGTTATCTCAGGTTGCTTAATTATTTTTACTTCAACTTCTGAAAATGCATCATTTATACCAATTCGTTCTTTTATAATTGGCACAAAATCAGGATTAATTTCATAACCAATTGAATTTCTATTTAATTTTTTTGCAACTAATGAGGTTGTACCGCTTCCCATAAATGGGTCAAGTACAGTTTCATTCGGAAATGAAAACATCTTTATTAGTCGATTTGGAAGTTCTTCTGGAAACATTGCCAAATGTTTGTCTTGTTTTGCTCCCGAGAAATACCAATGTCCATTAAAATAGGTATTCCACTCTTCATTTGTCATTGCGGAATTCTCTTTTTGAGCCAGTATTGGTTTTGGAGCAGTTCCTTGTTTCTTGAAAAGTAAAATGTATTCAAAGTCTAATTTTACAATTCCGTTTCTTGGGTGAGGAAAACTTCCCATAATACTTGCTCCGCCAGAAGTATTCATTGTCGTTGCTTTTTGCCAAATAATAGAACCCATAAAGTCGAATCCGATAATTTCACAAAATTTAATTATTTCTGTATGGATTGGAATAATTTTGTATCGTCCATAATAAATTGAACGAGCAAATTGGTCTCCAATATTTATACATAAACGACAACCATCATGAAGCACTCTGTAACATTCTTTCCATGTCAAGTTCAGATGATTAATATAAGTTTCATAATCATCATGAAAACCAATTTGATTTTCAGTTCCATAGTCTTTTAATTGCCAATATGGTGGAGAAGTGACAATTAAATGAACGCTCTTATCTTTCAGTTCGCTCATTTGTCGGCTGTCACCGTTAATAATGGTGTGTGTTGTCTTGATTGTCATTTAAATCTATTTTTCCACAAAGATAATCAATTTTGCTGACTTGTCTTTTTCCTCTCTTTTTTCTTTTCTAAACTTGCCCATAACGACAGTCTGCGCAAAAACCCCAAACTGTCCGACAAAGTTAACAATGTTTTTATTATCTCAAGTGTGTTAAGTCTATTTCTTGTAAGTTTTTTTATACGCCATTTTTAAGTTTTGAAAATACATTGGCTTAAAAGAGCTTAGAATAAGCCTGTTTTTAGATAACAATGTGTTTATGTAGCAGTTTATCAATGCTTTGAAAGCATTCAGATTCTGAAGTACATTATCCCATTTTCACAATACCATATTATCGCATTATCCCATTAACTTTCCCTTTTCCCATGCAGTAGCAAATTTACCGCATCGTGCAGCGAACTGGCTTTGGTTACTGCCATCATTGGCGCAAGTTTTCAACTTGTGCCCATAATAAAGGAAGTTTTCAACTTCCAAATAGATACAATCCGTTTAAATTTCCAGCTTGCCTGCGGCAGGCAGGCACAAGTTACGCTAAAGCTAAACTCATGCGTTATGCAGGGGCTGTCAATTCAAATACTTTTCACTCCATTTACTGATAATGAACCACTTTCAAGTTCTTCAGCCATAACAGGAAGTAAAAGCTCAATATTATAATTGTATACACTCTTTTCTTTCCAAAATACTTGAAGCTGTTGACGTGCTTCTTCATTAATGAAAATGTCATTTTTGTTAGTCATTAAAAGCATTGCTACATCTCCATTATTCTCAGTCACAACGAACAAGAATTCATCCTTGTCTTGTTTTAAACTTTTCCTCCAATAATCTATATGTTCTTTTAATTCATATTCGAAAAGGTCGTAACTCATTTCTCCACTCTGAAGTAATGCTTTGCGCAATTCATTTTCAATTTGAGATTTCATTCTGTTCGTAAATATTTACCATTGTTATACTTCATCTTCAAAATAGGTTTGATCTAGCCTTAAAAAGTTATAATTCATTTTTATTGAGGAAATTTCATTCATTCGGAGAACTGGTCAGTTCAGTGGTACTCTGAATTCCGGTTGCCACTTCGGGAAGAATTCCTAAGCGGATATAGATAGGATGGATACTTTTTTTGATTTCAGGAAGTTTTCGCATAAAGATAAGTCCACCCACGATACAAGCCACACCGCCTATTAAAAGCGTATTGGGCGCACCCACTTTGCTGGCCAGTGAACCGGCCAATAAGCTGCCGAATGGGGCCGTTCCCATAAATGCCATGGTGTAAAAACTCATAACCCGGCCTCGCTTGTCATCATCCACAATTGTTTGCAAAATGGTATTACTCGAAGTCATTTGCATTAACATTCCGAAGCCGGTGATAAGCAGTAACCCCAGCGAAAGAATGAAATTATGCGATAAAGAAAAGGTAATCAGTCCAAATCCAAAGATAGCTGCAAACCACGGTATGAATTTCTCCAATCCTGCCACATTTTTTCGGGACGCCATATAAAAAGCTCCAATCAAAGCACCTATTCCGGTAGCTCCCATCATAAAACCAAACGTATGCGGACCACCATGCAGTATTGTTTTTGCAAAAACGGGCATAAGCACTGTATAAGGCATTCCCATCAGGCTGACTAATGCCAGCAACAAAATAATGTACCGGATAGGAATAAAACCGAAGGTGTAACGAAAGCCTTCTTTCATGTTTTGCATCACATTTCTGTTCTGAGGCTTTGCTTCACGGGGAGTTATCTTCATCATAAGCAAAAAAGCGATGACAAAAATATAACTGATTCCGTTAATCAGAAAACACATTCCTTCTCCTGTAAGTGAAATTAAAATACCGGCAATGGATGGCCCGATTAATCGGGCACTATTTACCATGGAAGAATTCAAAGCGATGGCATTCCCCAAGTCTTCTTTTTTCTCAATCATATCCACTACGAACGACTGTCGAGCCGGCATATCAAAGGCATTGATGATACCAAGAAAAACACTTAAAATGGCTATGTGCCAAACGCTGATTGATTTCTCGTAAAATAGTAAAGCAAGTACCAATGCCTGTATCAATGCCAATGTCTGTGTAATAACTAATATCTTATGACGATTCCATCGATCGATTAAAACACCGGCAAAAGGTGAAATTAAAAAAGTTGGAATCTGACCGGCAAAGCCCACCAAACCTAACAAAAATACAGAACCGGTTATCCGATAGACCAGCCATGGAACGGCAATGCGTTGAATCCATGTTCCAATCAAAGAAATGGTTTGACCATAAAAGAAGAGACGATAATTACGGTAATGAAGTGAGCGGACGATAGCATTTAAGCCCAACAGACTAATGATTCGGTTTTTGAAAGATTTCTTTATCATACAAATATGAGCCCGACACAACACATAATTTTAAACTATGAATTGTGAATAATAAATAATGAATTAATGCCAGGTTCCCAATATTAATCCTGCAAGCGATAGAAATACCACGTAGAATCCGGCATCAATCAGGAACAAGCGGAAAGTGCGTCCCACAAAGATGTAAGTTACGCCAATTGCAGTCGAAATCCAAATTAAACTGACCATTAAACCGAAAATGAATCCGGCAATCGGGTTTGAATTCTTTCCAATCAATACAGCAAGACCGATTACTGCAATCAAATGAAGTAAAGCCGTTAATCCGAATATAAGTGCAGGATTGCCATGGTTGTCTGAGTTGTATGGCGTTTTTGAATCTTCCGCCCAAGCCTTTCCAAAAAGAAGGTTGGAATGCCACAACGAACCAAGTCCAAATGATAAAATGGTTATGATTATAACTGCTAACCAGTTGATTCCTGAGAATAATGATATTAAATGCATACGTTTTGTTTTTTTACTTATCCGATGATTTTTAAGTCATCGGATAAGTAATTGTAAGACAAGTTTTATTTTCCGATATTTTTGTTTTTAAATGTAGAAATATCGATTACGCCCTGATTGTCATTGTCGAAAGTGATATATACACTGTCGCCAAGGTTCGTTAACGGGAAATCATTCGAAATTTGTGATGAACCGATAAAGACTTTCGGGAAGTTTTTCAGCATGAAATAATAGTAGGTATTTCCGTTTTTTACATCGCCGTTTATGCGGGTAATAATGGATTTGATTAAATTCTTTTCGGTTTTACTTTGCGTGTTGATTTTATTGCCGCTTTGGTTAAATGCATTTTTGAAAGCCATTAATGCTTCTTGTAAGGTATTTCCAACGCCCACTATGGTATAATCTTCAATGGCGACCATGGCATACATTTTCACTAAACCGCCGTTGTCTTTCAGAGTCATCACGTAAGTAGGGATATTGTTGATATTATAGGGAATAGGCATTGAAGCCGAGAATCCTTTTTCCTGCACTTTCCCTTTGGCTGAATTTTGAGCGGCATTTTCAGTGGCTCCGCTTTGTTTGTACCAAACAGCTTTTTTCGTTCGCGTGTTTACCAACACAAAACCGACAGTCGATTCATCGGCACCCACTGACGTCAAACCCGTGTACCAATAGGCATTTTTGTCGTCACCATACACCATCGAAACTTGTTCAGTGATTTTGAGTTTACCTTCGTTGGAAAAATTCCAGTACCCTTTCACGTAATTTCCCCAATCATTCAATTGAGTTTCGATAAACTCACCCGGTTGAATGCGATCCACCCATGCCGGTGTGTTTTCAATTGAATATTCTTTGATTTCACCGGTTTGTGCATTAACAATTACCACACCTTTAGCATCATCACCTGCAAAACCAATCGTTTTCTTGAATTTAGTTACCACCCAATAAGGAATTCCCGAATCGTCTATTTCAAACGAATAATCGGTCAGACCAACATTCCAATAACCATGAAAATACAAATAGCGTTCCAGGTTATCGAAGAAATAGGCTTCCGATTGGTATTTGATATACACTTTTTTTCCGTTGATTTCCTGTACCAATTTCACATCGCGTTCGTTGCAGGCATTCACCATCACATAACCATTTGTACCTTGCATGTTTTTTTGCCATTTAAAGAATCCTGAATGAAGCAGCGGTGCTACCCAATACAGATCGTTATTCACTTTTTGAATATTAAAAGCACCCAGCGTTACCTGACTTCCAAGTGCTGATTGTGACCCTAGCACTTTGTCACCCAGCAATTGTGCCAACGATTGATCCACTACCCGGATCTTTTCAATGGAAATAGGCAACATGTGGCTCGATAAGTTCGATTCGGTTTCCACTTTGCCAATCAAATTCCGATATTCATCAGTGCGGAATAATGCCCAACTGGTAAGAAAAGGAACAACAGTGATGTAAATTACTAAAATAGCTAGCAGTACAAATGATACTTTGCCCGGTTTGCCGATTTTTAATGACGGAGTATTGTTCTGAGTTTGTGTGATACTAAACGGATTATTCAGTAAAATCCAAATTCCGATTAAGACAATCAGCATGATTGCGAAACCCGTAAAACCGTAATTAACAGTCGGCATATTCATATATACCAGTATGAATCCGGCAAGAAGCACTAATAATAAATTTTTTAATTTTTTCATGTTGTGGAGAATTAGATAATTGTTTATAAGCTGTAAAAATACTATGATATTTTTAGTTTACAATAATAATGGCATAAAAAAGTCTTATATTTTATTTAAATTGAAATGATGAATAAATATAGATTTCAATTACCGCTTTTTTTCATTAATTCATTCCCAAAAAATTATTATAACTCAACAGAAAGTAGTAATTTTGCGGTCTCTAAGAAAATTAGATTATTAAACAATATTATGGCAGAAAAAAAATTGAATTTATTGGCTGATTTTCCATCGGTTAGCGCACAACAATGGATGGATAAAGTCATAGTCGATCTCAAAGGAGCAGACTTCAACAAGAAGCTCGTTTGGAAAACCAACGAAGGCTTCAATGTATTGCCTTTCTATCGTGCAGAAGACATTGCAGCACTGCAAACTAAGGATGCAGCTCCCGGTGTTTTCCCATTTGTACGCGGAACTAAAACCGATAATGAATGGTTTGTTCGTCAAAACATCGTTATAGAGTCAGCTAAGGATGCCAATGCAAAAGCATTGGACATTTTGTTTAAAGGTGTTACCTCATTGGGTTTCAAACTGAAAAAAGAAGAATTGAGTGCTGACTACATCGCTACTTTGCTCGGTGGCATTGCTGCTGATTGTGTTGAACTTAACTTTGGTATTTGTGTGAGTGCAGCAGCTAACCTGGCAACTATTCTGACTGACTATTTCAAATCGAAAGAATACGATGTTAAGAAATTGCAAGGTTCTATCAACTTTGACCCAATCAACCGCATGTTGCAAGTGGGCAAGGAATTGACCAAAGAACAAATCACTTCAAAAGCTAAAGCAACAGTTCTTGCTGCAATCGGTTTACCTTTCTATCGCGTGATTGGCGTAAATGCTACTACATTGAGCAATGGCGGAGCTTATATTGCTCAGGAATTGGGTTACGCATTGGCCTGGGGTAACGAATACCTGTCGTCATTAGTTGAGGCTGGCGTTGACACTTCATTAGCTGCTAAAAAAATTAAATTCAGCTTTGGCGTAAGTGGCAACTACTTTATGGAAATTGCTAAATTCCGTGCTGCCCGCTTATTATGGGCTAACATAGTGGATGCTTATCAGCCAATTTGTAAAGTGGAAGATTGCAAAAATACCGTTAACGGAATTTGCAAATGTGCTGCTAAAATGCGCATCCATGCTGAGACTTCTACGTTCAACAAAACAGTTTTCGATGCCAACGTAAATATGCTTCGTACCCAAACTGAAGCTATGAGCGCCACATTAGGCGGTGTAAATTCACTCACCGTGTTGAGTTACGATTCGGTTTACAAACCGGCTGACGATTTCTCGGAACGTATTGCCCGTAACCAACAACTATTATTGAAAGAAGAATGTCATTTCGATAAAGTAGCTGACCCTGCAGCCGGTTCTTATTATATTGAAACATTAACAAACGAAATTGCTGCTCAGGCCTGGAAAATCTTCCTTGAAGTGGAAGATAACGGTGGTTTCTTTGCTGCTATCGCTTCCGGTTCTGTTCAACAAGCTGTTAAAGCTACTGCTGCTGCTCGTTTGAAAGCTGTTTCAAGCCGTCGCGAAGTACTGTTGGGAACCAACCAGTTCCCTAACTTTAATGAAATTGGTGCAGAAAAAGTACAAATCACCGAAGCTATAGATTGCGGTTGCTCGCACAGCGGAACAGAAAAACTGTTGCCTGTACGTGGTGCTGCCGAATTTGAGGCATTGCGTTTTGCTACTGAAGGAGCTGCAAAACGTCCAAAAGTGTTTATGTTGACCATTGGTAGCTTAGCTATGCGTTTGGCTCGTGCTCAATTCTCCTGTAACTTTTTTGCCTGCGCAGGTTATGATGTAGTTGATAACCTCGGTTTTGATACCGTTGAAGAAGGCGTAAAAGCCGCCTTGGATGCCAAAGCAGATATCATTGTCATTTGCTCAAGCGACGATGAATATGTTACATTAGCTCCTGTTGCATATACATTGGCTAAAGGAAAAGCTATCTTTGTGGTTGCCGGAGCTCCTGCAAATGCAGAAGAATTAAAAGCAATTGGAATTGAACATTTTGTAAACGTAAAGACAAATGTATTGGAATCGTTGAAGAATTTTAATGCAAAATTGGTTTAGAACAAAGAACAAAGAGCAAAGAATAAAGACAAAAAAAGAGATGCATAATTTTAGGAAATTAGATATTTGGATAAAATCAATGGACTTGGTAACTGAAATTTATCAGTTGACAAATACATTCCCAAGCAATGAAAGGTTTGGGTTGATTTCTCAAATGCAACGCTCTGCTGTATCTATTCCCACAAATATTGCAGAAGGCTCAGCCAAATCAAGTAATAAAGATTTTGCACGCTTTCTCGAAATGTCTATTGGTTCTTCGCTTGAGTTGGAAACAGAACTGACTATTGCTTTAAATTTAAAATATATTGATTCAATGGTTTTTAAGAGTATTCAGAACAAAATCATTGAACTTCAAAAAATGATAACAGGATTTAAAAACAAACTGGATTAAGGTCTTTTTTCAATGACGAAAGTATTTGTCTTTGTTCTTTGCTCTTTAATCTAAAAATCTGAAAAAATGAAACCAAATTTTAAAAATATTGATATTAAAAACGTAGCTGCATCTACTGCCGAACAGGCTGATAGCAGCTGGCTAACTGCGGAATTAATTCCGGTTAAGCCATTTTATACAAAAGATGATTTGGAAGGTATGGAGCATTTGAATTATGCTGCCGGACTTCCTCCATACTTACGCGGACCTTACTCGGTAATGTACGCTATGCAGCCCTGGACTATCCGTCAATATGCCGGATTCTCAACTGCTGAAGAATCAAATGCATTCTATCTTCGTAACCTTGCTGCAGGACAAAAAGGTTTGTCAGTTGCTTTTGATTTACCTACACATCGTGGCTACGATGCTGATCATGAACGTGTGGTTGGTGATGTTGGTAAAGCCGGTGTTTCTATCTGTTCAGTAGAAGACATGAAAGTATTGTTCGATGGTATTCCATTGAATAAAATGTCAGTTTCCATGACCATGAACGGTGCTGTACTTCCTATCCTTGCATTTTATATCAATGCAGGTTTGGAGCAAGGCGCAAAACTGGAAGAAATGGCCGGAACTATCCAAAACGATATTTTGAAAGAATTCATGGTGCGTAACACTTATATTTACCCACCAAAATTCTCCATGAAAATTATCGCTGATATTTTTGAGTTTACTTCTCAAAAAATGCCTAAGTTCAACTCTATCTCTATCTCAGGTTACCACATGCAAGAAGCTGGTGCAACTGCCGATATTGAGTTGGCTTATACTTTGGCTGATGGTTTGGAATATCTTCGTGCCGGAGTAAATGCCGGTATGGATATCGACTCGTTCGCTCCACGTTTGTCATTCTTCTGGGCTATCGGTATGAATCACTTTATGGAAATTGCCAAAATGCGTGCTGCACGTATGTTGTGGGCAAAAATCGTAAAACAATTCAACCCTAAAAACCCAAAATCACTGGCTTTGCGTACGCACTCGCAAACTTCAGGTTGGTCGTTGACAGAGCAAGATCCGTTCAACAACGTTGGTCGTACTTGTATCGAAGCAATGGCAGCAGCTCTTGGTCACACACAATCGCTTCATACTAATGCGTTAGACGAAGCAATTGCATTGCCAACTGAGTTTTCGGCACGTATTGCAAGAAATACACAGATTTATATTCAACAGGAAACTGATATCTGCCGTGAGGTTGACCCATGGGCAGGTTCATATTACGTAGAATCATTGACTAACGACTTGGCTGAAAAAGCCTGGGCGTTGATCGAAGAAGTTGAAAAACTGGGTGGTATGGCTGCTGCTATCGAAACCGGTGTTCCAAAAATGCGTATCGAAGAAGCTTCTGCTCGCACACAAGCTCGTATCGACTCAGGTAGTCAGGTAATTGTGGGTGTAAATCAATTCCGTTTGGAAAAAGAAGATCCAATCGATATTTTGGAAGTGGACAACACGGCAGTTCGTATTCAACAAATTGAACGTTTGAAACAATTGCGTGCTAACCGTGACGAAGCCGCTGTACAAGCTGCCTTGGCTGCCATTACCCAATGTGCTAAAACCGGAAACGGTAACCTGCTCGAACTTGCCGTTGAAGCTGCCCGCGTGCGTGCTTCTTTAGGTGAAATATCCGATGCCTGCGAAGCAGTTGCAGGTCGTTATAAAGCAACCATTAGAACAATTTCAGGCGTGTATTCATCAGAAACTAAAAACGATGCAAGTTTTATTAAAGCTTGCGAATTGACAGAGAAATTTGCCAAAAAAGAAGGTCGTCGTCCTCGTATCATGATTGCAAAAATGGGTCAGGATGGTCATGACCGTGGTGCTAAAGTAGTAGCTACCGGTTATGCCGACTGTGGTTTTGATGTGGACATGGGACCTTTGTTCCAAACTCCGGCAGAAGCAGCAAAACAAGCCGTAGAAAACGATGTTCATATTTTAGGTGTTTCTTCATTGGCAGCCGGTCACAAAACGTTGGTTCCGCAGGTAATTGCTGAACTGAAAGCCTTGGGCCGCGAAGATATTATCGTAATTGCAGGTGGAGTTATCCCGGCACAAGATTACGATTATCTTTACAAAGCCGGTGTTGCAGCTATTTTTGGCCCTGGTAGTCCGGTTGCAAAAGCAGCTTGTACAATTTTGGAAATTTTGTTGGAAGAATAGAAAACCTAACTTCATATTCGGAGTGCGACTTTAAGTCGCGCCCCGAATAAATATAATAGAAACGGACTTGCCCGATTACAGGTGAGTCCGTTTTTTTGTTTTCGTTTGTGTGCCGTAACTTCATTGTTGCAATGGTATAAGTTTATTAAAATGAGTTACAGGATTAAAGTAATAAAATTAAGTAGGGAATTTGAAATAATAATACTAACTATTGATAAATAAGTATTATATCCATCGGATTAGTTTATCTAATTTTATGCCCACATTTCAAAAAACACTGATGAAAAATCAAACCAGTAAAATACTCATGCTTGGGATAGGCATTATCATGTTCCCTTCGTGCCATCTTCAAACAAAGCTGTACCAAAAGGCATTCGACAGCGATTCATTAGCTTCCGTCTTCGACAGTTCATTTAAAAAAGGAATCCTGGATGTTTGGTATCCTCGGATGATCGATTCGGTGGATGGAGGTTATTTTACGAATGCTACTTTCGACTGGAAGATTATGGATAAACAACCCAAGATGCTGGTGACGCAGAGTCGCCAGGTATGGACCAGTTCGCAGGCAGCCTTGTTCTATAACGATTCCACATATACGAAATATGCACGCCATGGTTTCGAATTCCTGACCAAACACATGTGGGATAAAACCTATGGAGGCTTTTTTAATATCCGTTCCAGGAAGGGCGATTATACGGCAGAAATGTACGGCAACAATAAAATGGCTTATGGTAATGTGTATGCTATCTATGGATTGGCTTCGTATTACAAACTGACTAACGATACAGTTGCACTTCAATATGCAAAGAAGACTTTCCTTTGGCTCGAAAAACACAGTCATGATAAGGTCTATGGCGGTTATATCGATGCCATGGCACAGGATGGAACCTGGCTGACGGTGGCCGGAACCGGATCTAAACTACCCGGTGCAGCAAGCGGAGCCTGGAAAGATTATAATTCATCCATCCATTTGCTCGAAGCTTTTACCGAGTTATATAAAGTCTGGCCCGATCCGCTCGTGAGAACCCGTTTACAGGAAATGTTCCTTCTTGTCCGAGATACATTTGTCAACCGGAAAGGGTATTTAAACCTGAATTTCACCGAAAACTGGAAGTTGATTACCAACCGCGATTCCACTGAAGAAGTGATCCGCCGCCGTAGCGGGATAGACCATATCTCATTCGGACATGATGTGGAAACTTCATTCTTGCTTCTTGAAGCTTCGTATGCGCTGGGCATTAAAAATGATACAACCACCCTGAGTATTGCCAAAAAGCTTGTTGACCATGCATTAGCCAATGGATTTGACCGCACTTCCGGTGGATTTTATAACGAAGGATATTATTTCCCAGGCAGCGATACCATAACTATCCTGAGTAAAAATGCCCAATGGTGGGGGCAGGCCGAAGGATTAAACGCATTGCTGATGATGTCGAAAATTTTTCCGGACGAGAAAAAGTATTCCGAATCGTTCTTAAAAGTATGGAGTTATATCGATCATTATATCATTGACAAAAAACAGGGCGAATGGTACATCGACGGCTCAAATTATAATCCTGCCGTAGTAAATGCCCCTAAGGCTTCGGTATGGAAAGCAAATTACCACAACGGGCGGGCATTGATGAACTGCATCCGGATGCTGAAAAACGAAAATGAAGTCGTTGAGCATTTTTCAAAAGTAAAGTTGTAGTTTAGAACAGCCCATTAAAAAGATAAGTAGTTACAAGTAAATAGTTATAATATGAACGAAAATAAACAAGCAGGGAATCGAATAAAGCTCTTTTTCACGGTACTTCCGGTCGCTCTTTTCCTTTTAGCAGTGATAAATCCGGTTTCCGCCCAAACTGAAGTGATGGCCTGGGGTAATCTTACCGGCATCAGGATCGATGGACAATTGATGGAATTTGAATCGAGCCTCAAAATAGTCGGGAAAAATCAGGTATCGGAAACTTCCACAGGCAGGGAAAAACAACGTCCCGCTTATCACCGTGCCGGACAAACCCAAACCGTCAGTACCGAAATGGGCGGTATCCGTTTTACAGAAAATGTAACGGAAAACGGCAGAGGCAGTGCTATAGTCGGCATTACTCCCACCGCACAAAAGGATACCTTGGTCGACGGGGTTTATTTTTGCATCGACCTGCCCGGAAAATATTATTCAACCGCCACGGTAAGCCTGAACGGAGCTTCAAAGAAACAACCCATAACAGCATTCCTTCAGACCGGGAAAAGAAATATTACCTTTCAGGCTAAAAGTATCAACCTGCAATCAGCAAAACGCCAGATAAACCTGGCTTTCAATTCATCGTCGGTACTTTCCCTCCGGAAGGAAGGCAGCTCCAACGGAATCTGGCTTTATGTGCAATTGATGGGATCGAAGATAAGCAAGGGGCGGCAGGCTGCCAAAACCATCACACTGAAAACATCGGGTTGGATAGACAGTGAACCGGCTGTGATCAGTATTGATGCCACTCATCCGGGACGCAAATTTGCAGGTTTTGGCGGGAACTTCCGCTTGCAAAACCCCAAAGCCGATCCGCAGGTCATCGAGTATTGCCTGGACAATATGCGTGTGGCATGGGCCCGGGTGGAAATGCCCTGGAGCCAATGGCAACCCGACGAAAATACGAATCCTGTTGAAGCTGCCAATGCCGGCAAATTGAACGAACATGTCCGCCAATCGATGCTGATGGCCCAAAAGTTGGCCAAGATGGGAATTCCCATGATTATCAGTGATTGGGGAGCCCCCGACTGGGCCATTGTAGGCGAACAGCGCGATGCATACCGTTTCCGCAACAAAGGCATTTACGGTTATCCGCTGAAAGCTGAAAAACTCCCGGAAATCTACCGGTCGATAGGCGATTACCTGGTATACCTGAAACAAAACTATGGTGTTGAGCCGGCACTTTTTTCGTTCAACGAGTCGGACCTGGGCATCAATATCCGCATGACCGGTAAAGAACATGCCGAATTTATTAAAGGACTGGGTACTCATTTCGCCTCAAGGGGAATAACCACCAAACTATTGCTTGGCGACAACTCTGATGCCACCACATTCGATTTCATCCTTCCGGCCCTGAACGATCCCGAAACGCACAACTACATTGGTGCCGTGTCATTCCATTCGTGGAGGGGATGCGACGATGCGACGCTGAATAAATGGGCGGGAGCAGCCCGGAAATTGAATGTCCCGCTATTTGTTGCCGAAGGCAGCACCGATGCCGCAGCACATACTTATCCCGATATTTTCTATGAACAAACCTTTGCCTTGTATGAGATTAACCTGTATATGCGGCTTTGCTCCATTTGCCAGCCGCTGTCCATCCTGCAATGGCAACTCACGTCGGATTATTCGGTGTTGAAGGGAATGGGAATCTACGGTATCGAAGGACCGCTGGAACCAACCCGCCGTTTCTGGAACCTGAAACAACTGGCCTCAACGCCTGCCGGTGCATTTGCACTGCCCGTATCTTGCAGCAAGGAGGAAGTGAACTGTGCAGCTTTCGGTGCTATCGCCCGAGGCGAATATGCAGTTCATATAGTCAATAACGGTGCAGCGCGCAAGGCCACTATCACGGGAATTCCGGCCGGTGTTTCCACTTTCGAAGTGTATGTAACCGACGAAGAAAAGAATATGGAAAAAACAGGCGAACTGAAAGCCACGGATGGAAAGTTGGAAGTTGAACTCCTGCCAACGGCATATACCACCTTAATCGGTAAAAAATAGAAAGCCAACCTCACCCCCTGCCCTCTCTCCTCAAGGAGAGGGACTTAAAGAAAGAGAAAAAACGGACTTGCCTGATTACAGGAGAGTCCGTTTTTTGTAAAATGCGATCTGTTACCCAATGCATGCAGTGATAAAACAAGGCATTTCTCATCTCTCACCTCTTGGAACGACATCTGACACTAATTGGAAAAATGTAAATACCAGTTGGAAAAATGTAAATACCAGTTGGAAAAATATAAATACCAGTTGGAAAAATAATATTTCTCTCTGAAATAATTATAATTATCACACTAACAGTTAGATAGCTTTCAACAACAAAACCGGATGACTGAAAAATGCTCCCATCGCCCGCATGAGAAAGACATAATGCACCGGCAGGAAGAGTTTATAATTACAAATTGGGAATTAAGTGAACAAAATGTGGTTAATGTGGAAAATTGTATTTATCTTTGGAGGCAGTTAATAAAAAAAAATAATTGTTTTTTATTCTAGCAAAAAGGAGAAATAAAAATTTAAAATATATAAGGACACCTACGTTAAATCTATGGCTGAATTATAAAATTCTAATTAACAGATAACTAATACCAAAAACATCCAAAGCTAAAGTTTATATAAGGTCACTAAGGTGACGATATAAATTGTTAGCGGGTTATTATAAAAAAAATGAAAGATAGAAATATATTTAAAAAAACTCTTGAAGATAAAGGTGGGGCATTTTATAAATTCTACGAAAATGGAACTTTATTGAGGTATGGGTATGAAAATAAGTATTTTTTTGAATGTAACGTTTTAAAAAGTGAAAATCGCAAATACTTTAGTATTAGTAACCAGATACAAGAATTTATAATAGTTTACCTAGATAGTTTCACCTATCTCGAAGGGAAAGTTGAATTTGACGCAACAGTACAACCTATAGATGGAGAGAATCAAAAATACGTCATTTTTCTTTTAACCAAAAAGTTAAATATCAGTGGTTTCAAAAATCTAAATATCGAAAACATTTTAGAAAAATATTTGGAACAAATTATTCAACATGAAATGAATCATTTTAGGACTGATAGTTTACTTGCAGACTTTAGTGGTGAAACACTTAAATTTGTATCAGAAATTCTAGCAGACTCTTTGCTTATTTTAGAAAATGATGATAATGAGGATTTTATAAAAATAAAGAAAACTGATGTGGAAAATTTGGTGAATTCTATAGATGATGGTTATTATAAAACTTATCTCAAAGTTGTAAAGAAAATACTAGATTCTGATAATAGAAAAAAAATAGCGACATTAGTTATTCAATTTTTCAAAACTATTGAAGTGCAAGAATACAATATTGAAATAATAAAAGAGAAGCTGCTAGATAAAATAACAAACCCATAATACACGCTCTCGTATGTTTGCAAAAGATTTTTTATAGCGATGAAAAATCAAGATATTTGCAAACAAACCAGGAAGAATTTGCAAAGGGAATAGCAACACACGCCAGATAACAACTACTTGTATATCGTCCCATAG